>QMCD01000366.1_pt1 | contig 38581 bp, 40 predicted proteins | sample 1821841 | NCBI WGS metagenome assembly QMCD01 (sample SAMN01991225, study PRJNA193472) | Termite gut metagenome, whole genome shotgun sequencing project. | isolation source: worker | host: Macrotermes natalensis
GTGGTACGAACATCATTCTCTAAACACGTATATGGAAGGAATTTCACGCAGTCGACTTCACGCAACCGGGGCGCAGCAGGGATCACAACAAGGATCACAGCAGCTGGGGATGAGGCAGGCGGTGCAGGGAGCAGCCACCGCTTCGGCTGGCCGAGCAGCTTCCGGGACTCCGGCATCTTGGGCCACGGCGACATTGGCGGCGACCACGACAAACAGCAGTGCGAACAGCAAGGCAAAAATTCTCTTCGTCATAGCAATTCTCCTTTGTGATGGAACGGGACGTGTGACAAAATACACTTTTGCTGACCGTTATTATCAGCGTATTTTATTCTATCCACGCAACCGTCATAGTCAATGCTTTTGCAATATTTTTTGCTATCGTGGAGCTTCATGTTTACACGGCATGTTGCGATTTCGCCAACTTTTCATGGCATTCCTTTCCGCGTAAAATTTGAGCCGGGCAGTTTCCAGCGACACTCGCGGTTTCGGGACTTTCGTCGCTGCGATTGGGAAGCCCCGCGGCACAGTTTTTGTACGGATCGCGCAGCCATTACTCGATATTCTGCACCATTTCACGGATGCGTTCGATCACGGTCTTCATTTCCACGACATTTCGCGTGATTTCGGCATCGTTGGCCTTGGAACCCATCGTGTTGGTTTCACGAAACAATTCTTGCGTCAAAAAGTCCAGTTTTTTGCCACAACTTTCCGTGCCGGCCATGGCTGATTCAAATTGCTCCAAATGGGAACGAAAACGGACGGTTTCCTCGGAGATGTCGCAGCGGTCAGCATAGAGCGCAACCTCGCGTACAAAGTCTCCGTCGGCGAGAATCACCCCGTGTTCCTCGACCATTTTTCCAATGCGCTCCATCAGGCGTTTTTTGTAGGCGGGCGCAACTTCAGGAGCCAATTCCTCGATATTTCCCAGCGAACTCCGCAGCAAAGCGATATTCGTTTTCAAATCCGCCGCCATCGAATCACCTTCAACTTGCCGCATTTTTTGCAGGCCGTCAAGAGCTTCTCGCAAGGCTCTTGCCACCACGGCCCAAACCGCATCCTGTTCGCCGTCCGATTGTTCGCCCGACTGTTCCACCACGCCGGGCAACATGACCAACTGGTCCAATCGGGGCATGGCCTGTGCCGGGAGTTCCGCATTTACAATGTTTACTTGGCTATAATACGCCCTGAGAGCGGTTGCAGACAGCTTGAAATCGGAATCCTTTTTTTCCCTCCGGACTTTGACCGTGACGTTGACCGTGCCTCGCCCGATTGTTTCACGAATCAGTGATTCGATTTTCGGCTCAAACGAAGCGTAACTGTCGTTAATACGCAACGACAGTTTGAAAAAACGGTTATTGACCGTTTTCAACTCCACGGCGGCATCAATCCCCTCATGGTGGCCGGCAGCACAGCCGAAACCCGTCATACTTAGCATTATACTTGTTTCAAAAAAGAAATGCCATCCGCCCCTCGCGGGCGACCTGAACGGCCCCAATTATATGCTTAGTAAGACGCGGAGTCCAGAGGCCACAGCGCACCGACGCCTCAATGCCCGTTGAAAACTATCTCCTAGACCTCCACTTTGCCGGTCGCCGACCGTGCCTTTTTTGGCGGAGTAGGCGGGGGGGCACATCATGAAGGCGATGTTCGGCAGTCTTGCGTTGCGCCGGGGGCTGTGGTATACAAGGAGGGCGGCATCGTGGAGTGGAAGCAGCAGGGAAGCCGCCGGCGTTCCTTGACAGGCCGGAAATGTGCGGACGCCCCCAAAGAAAATTTTTGCCGGAAAAGGCGGAAAGGGTAAACATGCTCAAAGAGCTTTCGGGATTTTGCCGCCGTGTCGGCATTTCGTATAACGCGGGCTTGAGTTTGGTTGACGCCGTCCAACACGAGGCCGCCCGGCAACGGCGTCCGCAAATGTGGCTCGACATCGCCGAAAGCATGAAAAAGGGCGATTCGTTCGCCGGCTCCTTAAAACCGTTTCACAAAAAACTCGGTGACATGTTCGTCGCCTTGATAGAAGTCGGCGAGGAATCGGGAAAGCTTGGCAATACGCTGATGGAATTGGCCGACTATTACGATCAAATGCTGGCCATTCGACGCGATTTTCTCCGAGCGATCACTTGGCCTGTCATCCAGCTCGTCTTGGCACTGGGCATCATCGGCCTGCTCATTTTGGTGCTTGGGTTGGATGTGTTTACGAAAAACGGCATTGACGTTCTCGGCCTCGGTTTGGTCGGCATATCGGGCTTCACCAAATACCTGCTGTTCCTCGCCTTCGTTGCGACGGGCGGCGTTTTTCTGTACCGTTTTATGAAGCAAAACGCGAGCCGCAGCAGGCCGGTGCATTATTTTTTGTTGCGTATTCCCAAGATCGGCACGCTGCTGCGTTCGCTGGCCTTGATGAAACTGTCGTGGAGTTTGCATTTGACGATGCGCACCGGCATGGACGTTCGACGCGCGCTGCGACTGTCATTTCAGGCGGTCGGCTTCGCGCCGGTCGGCGACAATGTGACGCTGATTCTGCGTGTCCTTGAGAACGGCGGTACGCTGGCCGACGCCTTTGAGCTGGCACGGCATTTGGACAAAGATTTCGTGATGAGCGTCGATTCCGGCGAACAGTCCGGCAGCTTGCCCGAACTGATGGAACGGCTCACAGAACGATACCGACAGGAATCGCTGCTCAACTTGAAAATTGTTTCCACGTTTGGCGGCTTTGCCGTTTACGGGATCATCGCGCTGTGCATCATTTTTATGATATTCCGCGTATTTTCGTTCTACATGGGCATTTTGAGTGATGCCCTGTCGGGAATTTAGAGCGTATTTCCAACCGGGTTGAGTTTCCAAAATTGTCAGTTGGCCCCCCCTCGCGCGCCGGAGAGGGAGAATTGCTTTGTGAGAGCCTCATTCCACCGCCGTGAACACGAAGCCATTGCCCTCTTTCTTGACCGTGCCCATGCTCGGTTTCGGCAGGTGCATACCGGCAATCGGAGTATTTTGCTCGGCAGCCATCGTGAGAATGCGTTTCCGCGATTCGGCGGCCTCGGCGGGTTTCTGATCGTACCGACCACTGATTTCCGGGGCAGGAAATTGCAGCGCGGCGACGTGGAGCAGATCGCCAATGACCAGCATTTTCTGTTTCGGCGATTCAATCAAAAAGGCCGTGTGCCCCGGCGTGTGGCCGTGAGCGTCAATGGCCGTGATTTTCACCTCACCTTGAGGTGACACGACATCACCGTAAGCAAAAGTTTTCATGCCTGCACCGTAAGCCTTGCTGATTCGGTCAGCGGCCGCGCCAGCTTGATCGCCAAAGAAGAAATCATATTCCGGCTTGGAAATCCATACAGCGGCATTCGGAAAACGCGGCGCATTCCTATCAAGCAGGCCGCCGATGTGGTCGCCGTGCGTGTGGGTGATGAAAATGGTATTCACTTTGGCAGGATCAACGCCGAGTTTTTCCAGACCGTCTACCCACGCTTTTGTTCCGTTGCCGGTGTCAAAAAGCACAAATTCGTCACCGACTTTCAGCACAAACGTGGAGACCGTGGCCGGTGCACCGCCATCGGGCATGAATTTTTTCACCGTCTCTTGATTGGCGGCGGCAAAGAGGGCGGCGGGCATGGTCCTCTCGACTTCATGGATGGGAATCAGTTCAAAATCGTCCTGGGCGAAAAGGTAAGAAGTGGAAAGCGGCATCGTCATGGCAAGTAACAGAAAAAGAAATTGTTTCATGGCGGACATCATGGCAGGAAAAGGGGAGTTGAAAGTGAAAAATGGGGACAAATTCCGGCAAGGCACACAACATTATCTGCAAAATGTCGTTCTTTGTCAAATTTTGGCAAAAAAAATTCAAAAATATCATTGACGCGAGCCGTCCAATCGTGTATATTTGTAAACGATTGATTAAGGCAATATGCAGGAGAAGACAAATGCCAAAAGAAACGACATCAGAACACCCCAAGCCCCTTTCGCCCGCCGAGTGGCAGGTGATGAAAGTTGTTTGGGAACTCAAGGAGGGTGCGGCGCGGGACATTTATTCGGTGGCCTGTGCCCGCCACGACTGGGCCGTCGACACGGTCAAGACCATGCTACGACGGCTGACGGACAAAGGCTTTCTGCACACGCGGCAGATTGGCAACAGTTTTTTGTACAAACCCAGCGTCTCGGCGGCCTCGGCCTTGAAGCGGGCGGCGGATGAATTGCTTGACCGTACTATTGATGGAACGGTCGGCCCGCTTGTACTGCACATCGTCCGCAATAGCGATCTCTCGGAGGCCGATTTGCAGGAGTTGCGGGCGATGCTGGAGGAAAAGGAACTGAGAGGCGATGCGAACTGATGAATCGGACCGTTGGCCATGCAAGCCAAGGGAACAATACTGCCATACCAACATAATCCGGGACTCCCATGACAACTTTTATTGAAACACTCAACGGCCTTGCCCAATTTTGGCTGCCGTGGGCCGTCTCCAGCCTTTGGGGCACGTTTTTTGTTGCGGTTATCGTGTCGCTTGTCTGGCTGGCACTGAGAAAAAAGGCGTCCGCCGCGCTGGGGTGCTGGCTTTTCTTTTTGGTTGCGCTCAAACTGTTCGTGCCGCTCGAAATTCCGCTGCCCGACCGGCTGGCGGCGTACATGCAGACCTTGCCCGGCGAAAAGCGGCTTGCCGCCGTTGTCATGCCGGCGGAAGCGTTCCGCGTCGAAACGATACGGCAACATGATCTCTCAAGGCCACTTCCCGAAGCCGTTTTTGAAGCGAAATCCGTGGAAACGGAATCAATTCAAACAATTCCTGTCTCAACTGTGCAAACTCCGTCGGAAGAAGGCCTCCCGATCTCCAAACTCGATCCTGTAACAGGACTTGCGCTCGTCTGGCTTCTCGTCGTGACGGGATTGTTTGCAAAATTTGTCTGGAATGAATGGCGGTTTCATCGGGTTTGTTTGAAAGCCCCTGAAATGGACATGGACATCGCCGACCTCGCGGCGTCTTTGGAAATTCGCCAAAAAATTGCCGTGAGAGAAAGCGGGAAAATTTCCGTGCCCGCCGTGAGCGGTTTGTTTCGGCCCGTCATTTTGTTGCCGAAATGTTTTGCAGACGTACTGCCGCCGGATGAACTGCGCTGGATTTTGCTGCATGAACTGGCCCACGTCAAGCGTCACGATTTGCCGATGGCCTTGATTCTACGGGTGGCGTGCATATTGCATTTTTTCAATCCGGCCATCTGGTTTGCCGCTCGACAAATTCGTACACTGCGAGAATTTGCCTGCGATGATCTCGCTTTAGCGGCTCTCAAGAACAATCATGCACAGAAAACCGGCGGGGCGGCCTTGCTCCACGTCGTGGAACATGCGAGCCGGAATCCCCGACCAAATCCTCAAGCAATAGGAGCTTTTAACATGTCAGGAAAACGAAAAGCAGCGTTAAAAAACAGAATGCGGCGTCTTCTGGATTCGCGGCGAGTGATTCGCCCCAAACTGGGCCTCGGCTCGATTTTGGTGCTTTTTCTCGTGGCCGCCGTTTGTTTGCCGAAATTGGTGGCGCGGCAAGATGCGTCACCGCCTACCCCGCAGCCGCCGCAAGTTGCGGACGCCGCAGCCGCAGAAAACCCCGCGTCACCCAGCCCGGAATCGAAATACGCCTCGCAAGCCATCCCGGAAAGTGTGACCATAACCATCACCGACGAGAATCTCACGCCCATGAAAGACGTGCTGCTCAAAGTGCAGTTGGTGCGCGACAAAAAGGAATTTCGCAGCGACGAAGACGGCAAAGTGGTGATTGATACGAAGTCGTACCAGCAAACGGAATTAGGCTGGTTCATCTTTGAGGCCTATTCGCCCGGCCGCGTGACGACGACATGGCGTTGGTTGCGGCAGAGAGAAACGCCCATTGCGATTCCGGCGGAATTTACCATGCGGCTTCTGCCCGGTTGTGATATCGGCGGCGTGGTGGTCGACGAACAAGGCAAGCCTGTTGTCGGGGCCAAGGTCGCGCCGAATTATCATTATCGCCAAACCGGAAACAGGAACGCGGACATCCAAATGGCCCGGCCTGTTTGGGAGGGCGTTTTGACGGACGCGGAAGGAAAATGGAAGGCCGAAGGTTATTCAAAAACGAATGGCCAGATCAGGATTCGAGTGACGCATGAGGATTTTCTGCCGCAAGTGGACGACAAGAGTGCGTCCGCGTATTTAATGAGCGATATTTTGGCCGGCAAGGCGAAAACCGTGCTCAAGTCGGGCTTTCGCGTTTACGGTACGGTGCGAGACGAAAAAGGCAATCCGATACCGGGCATCAAAATCAATCTCGACAACCCCGATATGGGGAATGTGCCTTCCGCCGTTCGAACGACCGACGAACAAGGCTGGTACGAAGTCAAATCATGGTATCGCAAACCGACGTTTTACAGCACGTCGACGCGCGACTGGACACCGGAGTATGGGAAAGTTGACTTCACGCAACAGAAATATGCGGTCGGAAATGAGGCGCAGCTCGATTTCACGCTCAAGAAAGGCAAGTCGATCCGTTTGAAGGTCGTCGACCCCAACGGCAATCCGATCAAGAAATTTTGGGTTTGTTTTCATTCTCGTGACGTAATGAATGAGCCGTTTCTCGACGATCTTTTCTCGCATGATCCGAATGACGAGGGCATTTGGGAATGGAAAAATGCGCCCGACGCGGAATGGGCTTTCGATGTCGATAACATAAAAGGCTTTGCCCGGCTCTATAACATCAAACTGACGCCGCGCGAAGAGCCATACGTTGTGACCGCGAAAGGCTGGACGGCTCTCAGCGGCAAGGTGATTGACGCCGAAACAAAAAAGCCGATTGAGAAATTCAACCTCATCCGCGGCCTGATCCGATTGAAACCGAAGCCTAATTATGACAAAGAATGGTGGGATCGTGAGGCCCCGGTGGGTGCGACGGGCGGCGCGTATTCGATCAATTTCGCTTCGCAGGCGGAACCGGAAAACGACGACGGCGGCGGAAGCATGAACGCCTTGCGTGTCGAGGCCGTGGGCTATGAACCCGCGCAGTCGCAGGCCATTGAACTTGATGGCCTGCCGCACACGCTGAATTTTGAACTCGCGCCGTCGAAAACCAAGCCGGTCAGGGCCGTTGTGCTTTTGCCGAACGGAAAGCCCGCCGTCGACGCCGAAGTCGGATTGGGCGGCATCAGCGGCATTGCGGTGCGAACCGTGAACGGTCGTATCGCGGAGAACACGGGCAATGCGGTGGTCAAAACCGATGTGAACGGCGTCTTTGAATTTCCCACGCCCGGCGTGCCGTATGTGATTTTGGCGGCCCATCCCGACGGCTTCGCGTTTGCCCGGCAGGAGGAAGTCGAGTCGGGTACGATTCGCATGATTCCTTGGGCACGCATTGAGGGCACGGCCGTCGACGCGAACGGCAAACCGGCGGCGCAGACGGGGCTGTGGGGAACTTTCGACCTGCCGGATGAGCTGTTACGAGAAGTGCCTCGGTCGCAAACTTACGAAGCTCACATCGAAACGATCACGGACGCGGACGGTAAATTTGTCATCGACTGTGTCGCGCCGGGCATGAGTGGGTTTATCGGTTTTGTCAATATGCCTGTCGTATACACCGTCGACCCGCGAATCACCACAGAGAGCGGCAAAACGGCGACCGTGCGGGTGGCGAAGAAGAAATGAAGTTGCCCGCATTTCCATGTTTTTGCGTAGGCAGGCGTGCTGCGAGCACCGCCTGCCTGTTTGTTGGTGTCAAACGCCTCAGCCCGTATTTTGAACGGTCGCCGTCTGGCTCGTTTCCAGCAACTCCTTTCGCAGGGCGGAAAAGGTGGTGAATTGGAAACCGGCCTCGCGCAGCATGGCGATGAGTGCCGAAATCTTTTTCGCAACCGTTTTTTGGCCCAAACCGTAACGGATTTTTTGCTTCAACCCCACGCCTCGCGGAAAGGGCGGAGCGGGCTTGGCGGAAAACTCGTAAGGGTGAATGTAAAGCGTGTATAGCTCGTTAGTTGCAAGAAATTTTTTGAGCAGCGATCTTGTCAGCATCCAAGGCAGCATTCGCAAATAACCGCCGCCGGAGACGGGAAAATGGCGTCCCAGCAACCGCTGCGTGCTCATTTGGAATTCAAAAAAGCCGTCGCGCACGAAAATATTTTCAGACAGCTGCCGAAAGCCGTTCATGTCGATCCGGCCATACATGGAATTCATCTCGAAACGCATCCGGCTCGTGTCGTACAAATACCCAAGGCGTGGCAGAAGTTCCAAGCGTTCGCGGTCAAAACTGAAGCTGGGTGCGCGAAAGCCGACGACCGGCCCGCCGATGGCCTGCTCCAGCACGTCTTTCGTGCGGCGCAGTTCTTCTTCCACTTCCGCCATGGGCAGGAGCAGTTGCCGTCGATGCGAAAAGCTGTGCGAACCGATTTCCCAGCCGCGACGGTGAATGTCACGCAGCCGGTTTTTCAGTACCCCTGCAAGCTCGCCGAGGCAGAAAAACGAGGCCGGAACGCCGTGGCTCTCCAGCAATTCGATGTAGCGATCTAGGCCGTCGAGAATCGTGTACGATTGGTCGCACGAATGCCCTTCCAAGATGCCAAGGTGATACCAATCTTCAATATCCATCGACAGTACGGCATGACATGTCATCGCTTTTCCAGATTTTTTTGTGTGAATCATTAGACCCGTTTCACGTCCGCCATTCCTACACGGGGATTGACCGGATTACCCGGTTTGATGTTGTGCAACAAGTTTATTGTTTCCGAAATAACGGCATAATGCGGTACGGTGTTTCGAGAATGAGCGCGGCGAGTACCGTATTGAGAAGTCGACCGCCGTGATCGCAATAATGCGGATCGGGAAAATACCAACTGCCCGACTCATGGCCACGGCCCGATTGCGTTTGTACCAGAAAATCGCGGATGTCCTCATTCCATGCCCTCCAGTGCGATCCGTCAAAATGATGCAAGGCCAGCGTGGCGTAATAGGCGTAATACAAATTGCATGTCGCATCGTCTTTGATGGCACTGTGTCGCGCAATCAGATCAATTCCTTCATCCAGTGCCTTTCCGTCAATGCCGCTGTCGCCCGGCTTCCAGCCGAGGTACATTCTGAGCAACAGGCCGCAAGCGGAACAGGTTGCGGCGGAATCAGGGCCGGCTCCCTGTCGCCCATCCGTTGGGACGTATCTGTACTGCCGCCCGCCGTCCGTTTGTACGGCATCGAGAAACAAAGCGGCGTTATACAGCACGGGCTGAGAAACTTGGAGGCCGCCGAGCCGGCCACTTTTCAAGGCCATCATCTGCCATGTTGTGACGGACAGGTCGCCAGGACTTTCATTGGGTTTGTACCGCCAACCGCCGCCGTGCTGATCTTGGGCTTCTTCGATAAATCGCAACGCTTCTTGGGCCGCCTGCTGCAAATCCTTTCGTTTGCGTTTGCTCATGGCGTGGGCTTCGCACAGTGCCATCGCCGCAATGCCGTGCGTGTACATGCCTTTGTCGCCGCCACGCATGAAATCCAAACCCCGCTGGCCTCGCGCCGCACTCTCAATGAGATAGCCAAGGCCATTGCCCACCTGCCGTTGATAGGGGCCGGTTTCGTGCGTATAGCCCGCACCGAGAAAAGGCAGCAGGGCCAAAGCCGTCGCCGCCAACCGACTGCCGTGTGTGCCACTGTTTGTACAGCGCCCTTCAGGAGGCATCGGGCATGAGCGGGCAAAATCAAAGCTCCAGCCGCCGTCTTTCATCTGGTGAGCCGCCAGCCAAGCGAGGGCTTTTTCGACGGCATCCTCGCCCGCACCGCTGCTGTCGCTACTCCCGACGGCCCGACCACGACCTTCCGGCGTTCGTCCCGCGAAACCGGCACCGGAGACGAAATCACCTGACATTTTGCGGGGAGTCGCCGTCACAGCTTGCTCCGTCGGCGTTTTAATGATCGTCGCAACAGCAGAGTTAGTAACAGTCGCGTTTCTGTCTTCTTCTTGCGTTGGGGCCGTTTCGACGGCAACAACGACATCGACTCGTTCCGGCGGCGTTTCTGTTTCCTGCACCGGCATTTCGACTGTCGTATCCGGCTCGTTTGGGATCGCCGCTTGGATATCCTCAATCGCTGCGATGATGTCGGGATTACTTGTTAGATTCAGCCCCCCCCATTCCTGAATGGCGGGCAGCATCAGCCACGAAAGCCACAGTATCAGCAGACCGTGTAGAACAAGACTAACGAGTGTACCGACGCTTTCACGGCTGCGCAACCCCCTCTTGACCGCTTCGAGAAGAATCTCCAATCGGCTTGGCGCGGAGCCTGAATCTTCGTCTTCTTCCCTGCTTGGCTTTTTTGGAAAGGAAATTTGGCGAAGAAAATAGAGGAGGTCGGTTAATCGCACTGAAAGAACCGGCGAGTGACGACTGCCGGGCGTCGGGACGGAAGCCTTCGTCCACGAGAAAAACGCCCCCCAGAATCCATTGCGGGGACGTACCTCCCGCAAAAAATACTGCCCTTACATCTGGGCCAATCTGGGATTCAGGGCAAGCCGCTGGAGATGCTTGGTTCTCCGAATGGCGCGGAGCCTGGCACGACGTTTGATTTCGCTGGGCTTTTCAAAATGCTCACGGCGGCGCATTTCTTTCTTAATTCCACTACGTTCGATGAGTTTGCGAAAACGGCGCACGGCGTCCTGAATGGATTCTTTGTCCCGAATTGTTAGCTTGACCACAAATATCCCCTTTCTTTTGGTTTGTCTTGGCGGTAACGATCCTCAATGAGGAAAATCCAGCGCAATTCTACTAAGGAATTTGGGCGTGTCCAGAGGATTCTTCCGGCATTTTCGGCTTTTTTTGAAAAACTCCGTTGAAATTTTGGGCCGGGTTGGTAGAATGCGGCATGGGTTGAGAATCCGTTTTGACCGAACGGTCTGCGATCACAGGCCGTAACTCGTGTTTTTCTTTGTTATAAAAATGCACCACGCCACCGCAAATCCAGACATCGAAAAAGTTGAAAAGTTGGCCCACACCAAGGTTGTCGACTGCTATCAGTGCGGCAAATGCTCCGCAGGCTGCCCGATGTCGGAGCAGATGGATTACCCGCCGAGCATGATTATTCGCATGGTGCAGTGTGGTCAGGTAGACAAGGCCGCCGCGGCATCGTCCGTGTGGCAGTGCGTTTCCTGCTTGACCTGCTCGACTCGCTGCCCCAAATCGGTCAATATCGCCGGCGTGATGGATGCCATGAAAGAAATTTCGCTTGAAAAAAAATGCGTCCACAAGGATTTCAAGCGGGTTGTTGCATTCCAAAAATCTTTTCTCAACGCGATTTATCGCAATGGCCGAACGAATGAAATCGAAATGGTTGTCGAATATAAAATTCGCGGCTTTCTGAGCGATTTCAGCTTGCTGGCGGCACTACAAGACGCAGAACTGGGACCGAAAATGCTGGCACTGGGCAAACTGCACTTGAAGCCGGGTTCGCCTGTGAAAGACAAGGCCCTCGTCAAACGCATATTCGAGAAATGCAAGTAGGGCGCACCGTCTTCCGCGTAAAACGAGCGGCGGCCACAGACCGCCACTCGTAGGAGCCTTCTTCTACGGCCTTCGCGGCGGAATCTGGCTCTCGGCGTAGAGAATCGATCCTTCTTTCGTCTTGTAGTGGTTCCAGATCGCTTGCTGGCGTTTCAGATGGTTTTGGCCAAAATTGCCATCACGGTCAAACTGCATCGGCTTTGTGAAAGATGAAAGATTGCCCGCCGAAAGAATGCGGAGCATTTTGACGGAAACGGGGTCACTATTCCGCGTTGCATTTTCTGGATAGCCGACGGGCTCCATAACACTGGCAAAATTAAAAATGCCGTACATGGCCAGAAACAAGAGCGTGAGGGCTACGCCATTGCCTGCCTTTTCCACCGGAATTGCAAATTTTACCTGAACGCGCGAGAAGGCCTTCGTTGCTTCCATTAAGATCAGGAGCGACACGACGAAAATCGTCCAGAACGCGATGGCGTCGGCGAAAAACAGCATCTTCGGGAATTGCTTGGCAAAGAGAATGGCCACATCTTCCCACCAGCCGACGGCAATGAGAAGCGAGAACATCACGTTGACCAAGGCCAGCACGTTGCCCCAAAATCCCTCTTTCCAGCGGAAGCCGAAAACTGCCGCCGCAATGGCCAAAGGAACGCCGTAAATGTAACCCTGATAAAGTATTTGAGGAATGGACATAGTGAAATAGGGGGCGGGAAGCAGGAAACCGGGAGCAGATCGGAGGCAGAGCAACACAATCCGCTCCCTGTTTACTCTCTTACATTTTCATAGCACGAGAAAATTCTTCGACGGTTGTTTCGCCTTTCAGGAGCAGGAAAATCCCTTCCTGGGCGAAGTTGCCTTGTCGCTCCTTTTGCAATTGCTGACGCAGAGCGGCGGGATTCGGATTGGATAAAATCAATTCACGCAACGAATCGCTGACGGTCACCACCTCAAACATGGCCGTCCGACCTTTGTAGCCAATGCCGTTGCAGTGAGGGCAGATGCCGCGTTTTCGTTCTTCCGGTTCCGGCAGAGGCGTGCGGCAGCGAAAAAACTGCGGGGCCTGATCGGGCCGGAGTCCAAGCTGTTGAAGCAATTGCGGAGCAGGCTGATACGGCTCTTTGCAGGCCGGACAAAGTTTCCGAACCAACCGCTGCGAAATCACGGCACTGAGTTTCGAGACGAAAAGCTGAGGCGGTGTTTTAAGGGCGAGAAACTTGAGAATGGTTTCCACGCCGTCTTTAGCCCTGAACATGGTGATAAAAAGGCGATGCTGGTCGACCTGTTCGCAGCAGAGTTTCATCACTTCCGGGTTTGTCATGTCGCGGACGAATAGGGCGTGCGGCTCCTTGAACAAAATGTCGGGCAGCACGGTCAGCGGCGTCTCGCCCTTGGTCGAATCATACCGGGCCAAAATGATATTTTCAATTTCCTCCGATGGCGCATTCGCATCTTCGACGTTGACCACATCACGGGTAAAGCGGTCACAAACGCGGGAAAACACGTCAATCGAGCTTCGCAGGCCATTGGCGGGCGGGGCGGCAACGACGACCAGCCCTTGCTTGGCGTTGAGAATTTCCAAGACTTTGGGCTGAATTTCCGGTCGCATTCCGAGCTGACCCAAATCTTTGAACGGCACTTTGCTGGCCGTGAACTGAATCATCACGGCTTCGCCGGTCTGCGTGCCCTGTGAAAGAAATTCCGCCTCATACCTCACTTTTTTCTTGCCGTGACCGATCAGAGCGACAAAGAAACCTGCCTGCCGCGAACGCCGGTCGGCGGGATTGACGCCCGCGAGAATTTTGGCCGATTCGAGCATTTCCTCCATCGCATCCTTGGTTTTACCCTTTTCGATGACACGCGGAACGGGCGGCAACGAAAGCCAAACGCCGTCGACCAGATGTTTTATCGTCGTCTGTTGGGGCGAAAATTCAAACATCAGCGACGTGGCATGAAAGTCAATGGCATCGAAAACATGTTCACGAAAATCGTTGTAGCCCGGTGCGTTTCGGGCCAACAACAACCGGCCTTGCAAAATTTTCGGATCAATTCCCTTGCCGAGAGCTTCCATTTCAATCGGCGAACCGGTCTCGTACTCCATTCGTTTCGTTACCTTGATTTTGACGCCGATTTTATTCATCATCACGGCGAACAGGAAGTAAAGGTGTTCGCCCGTCAGGACTTTTTCGTGCGGCGGCAAGGTCGAGTTCCGCTTAACCACGTAAACCAAGGCGGGAACGAGCCACAGCAAAAAGGTGACAGGGAAGGCGACCCAAAAGATCGGAACGAAAAAGAGTGCCCCGCCCAGCCCGAGAAAAAGCCCTAAGTAGACGGCATTGAGCACTTCCCGGCCTTCTTTTTTCAGTCGCTCTTGGTCGGAGTTCATCCAGCTTGCCGTGGCCGTCCAGATCAGGAAAAGCACGATGTAGAGCGGCAACTTGATCGGGCTGAAATCCCCCCCCGCCCCCCCCCAGCCATTCTTGAGAATGTCGCCCGCCCCGCCTGCCGCAGGCTTGGTTGCCGATGTGGTCTGTCCGGTATCGCCATCCGCCGGTTTTGCTTCCGGCTTCGGAGCTTCCTGAGTGGCCGTTTGTGCCGCATTGCCTTCCATCTCCTGCGCCACCGACATCGCGCCCAGCGTGTCAGCAAGCTGGGCCGAAGCCGGTGCGGCCATGAGGAAGAATGTCAGCAGCAATTGAAAATTGAAAATTGAAAATTGAAAATTCTTGGGCATGGGGTAACCTGATGTGTACTTTGTCCGCGGGCAAAAATGAATTTTTCGAGGAGTTATTTGGCTCTGAAAATATCGATGGCCGAGGTCATATCTAGGCCCAGCGATGCAACAACATCCTGCGTTTGGCCCTGGATTTCGCTGTCAATGCTAATGGTGAGGCTGCTGGTTGGCATGGTTTTCTCCTACTCGCTTTTATCCGGCAAATCGGTCAAACGTACGCCATTAAAGGTAAAATAAAGAGGCCCTTGATAAGCTCCGCTTGAACTCACCTCATCTCTTCGAGTGAAGAGTTCTCTTACCAAGGGGGACAACTTCCATTCCTTGCCCTCAAACTTGACCTGTCGCTCACCGCACACCACAGCAATGATTGTGGAGTCTTTGATAAACTTAATTTCATCACCATTTTGCAAGCCTTTGCCATAACAAGTAAACCGTTTTTGCTGAGCAACTTGCTTGGTAGGCTTAACCATTTTTGCTGTTGTTATATCACTCTCCACTTTGCACCAAAATTCACCGTCTATCAATTCCGCAACATCCTCCAAAATCTCTGCCGCATCTTCTGGTTTGATGTTAAAAAATTCCCGATTGGGTCGAATTCGCAAATCAGGATTGAGCCTTTTGATCTGTTTGTGAATTTGTTTTTCCGCTTCGCTGAATTTAGCCGTTTTGAGCGTTGCAAAAACTTCGTAAGGCAATGGAACAGCCGTGTTATCCAGTTCCTTGGACCGCACATCGGGAAATCTCGCGCTCTTACCAATTTTGACCCAGTCCTCCTTGAAACTGGGATTTGTGAGCACGTAAACATAACCGATTTTGGGTTCCATGATGATTGCTCTAAGTAATTTATCGTAGCGGCAGCATTCGTATGCGAGTACGGCGTTCATCGACAACGATCAGTGCTCCCGTGTGGAGTTCTGACTCAAAAGCGGCCAATACTTGATCAATCATGGGAAACAATGCGTCTGCCAGAACATCTTTTCGCCTTATCAATAGGACACTGGGAAGATCGAGGAAATTCCTCGCAAGAATTGTCCCGAAATCCAAATCTTTTGTGATAATGACGCAATTTTCACGCCGTGCATAATCAACGATCTCCTCATCCGGTGCATCGGCGCGACCCACCTCACTCCAACGCTTGCAATCATGTTTCTCGGCGCACAAAAGCAATGCGAGTTTCGGTGAAATATTCATGTCAATCAGTAGCTTCATGCTTATATCGCAACGGCCTCGGACAATTCAACTTCAACTTCCGACACTCTCCACGCTGCATATTCAAGAGCTTGTTTAATATCTTCTTCTTCTATGTAAGGAAACTCATCCAGAATTTCAGAAAAAGAATGGCCTACTGCAACCAGTCCAACGATCATGCCAACCGTCACTCGCATTCCACGAATGCAAGGCTTGCCACCCATGACTTTCGGATTAAAGGTGATTCTGTCGAGTTGTGTTCGCATGATTCCGCCTCGTCATAAAGGGCCTGCGGCCTACAACCGCAGCTCGTTTTCACTCCCCACTCCCCACTCTCCACTCTCAATTCTCAATTCTCAATTCTCAATTACAAAATCCCCGGCTCCTTGACTTCGATTCCCTTCAGGGCCATTTTCAGCGACTCGACGTTTGGGGCGACTTCAAAGGCGGTGGCGCGATCGATTTTCTTCATCTGCACCAATTCCTTGAGGCTCTTTGTAAAGTCTTGCATACCTTCAAGTTCGCCGATGCGGATGGCGTCGCTGAGTTTTTCGTCTTTCTCCTCGAGCACCAGTTTTCGCACCGTGGCATTGAAGGTCATAATTTCGACCGTCGGCACGCGCGACACGCCCTCCATGCATGATGGCAGCAGCTTTTGAGCCACGATTCCTTTCATGTTGAAGGCAATGGAGCTGCGAATCGCCTTGTGCATGTTCGACGGAAAAAGGTCGAGAATACGGCCCAGCGTACTCGCCGCAGACGAAGCGTGAATCGTACCGAAAACTAAGTGCCCGGTCTCGGCGGCGTGAATGGCCGTCTCAAACGTTTCCCGGTCGCGCATTTCGCCGACGAGCATCACATCAGGGTCTTCCCGCACCGCGTGCTTCATGGCCACCGCGAAATCAACCACGTCCTGGCCGATTTCACGCTGATTGATGAGGCATTTGTCGTCGGTGAACAAAAATTCAATCGGGTCTTCCAGCGTCAGAATATGTTTTTTGTAATTCTGGTTGACCCAGTTGAGCATGGAAGCAATGGTCGTGCTCTTGCCCGACCCCGTCACGCCGGCCAGCAGAATCATACCCTGCGAAAATTTACACAGATTGTAGAGAATCGGCGGGATATGCAAGCCCTCAAGCGGCGGGATGTAGTTGTTGATACGCCGCGCGACCATACCGAGGTTGCCCATTTGCGTCAAAACATTCACACGAAAACGCCACGAAACGCCGTCGACTTCGCAGGTGTGCGCAAAGTCCGCCCCGCCGGTTTCGTCAAGAATACGCCGGTTTCGCTCATCCATGATGGCCAAAATACTCCGGGCCATTTCCTCGCCGTCAATCGGGCCGCGGTTCAAGCTCTGAAGTTCGCCCTTAATTCGCACAAACGGCGGGCGGTCGACTTTGAGATGCAAGTCGCTCCCCTGGAGTTTGACAAGAGCACGAAAGAGTTTGTCAATCTCGTATTCCTTCTTTTTCTTGACATACCGTTCTGTTAAGGCACTAATATCGGACATGGGATTTCCAGAATGAAACAACCGCGTCAAACGCCAACAGTCCGCAATCCACGATGCAGACACGGGCGAGCGGGAGATTGTAGCAAAAAACGACCGGCGTATCAACCGGCGGGCAAAAAAAACTCCGGTCGTGAAATGCCTTGCCCCGGCTTGACGAGGCGGCGATATGCTGTTAGAATGCCCGTCTCATTTGGGTCGGTAGCTCAGTTGGTAGAGCAACGGACTGAAAATCCGTGTGTCGGCGGTTCGATCCCGCCCCTGCCCACTTCTTGTCTTTTCAGTACCTCGCAGCCTTTTTCTTCACGGCTGAATCTCCTCTGTTTTGAACTCTCAAAACCACGGCAAATTCCGCCAAACTGCGGTGGCGAGGAGCCAGAAAGGGGAATGTCATGCCAAATCAATCGTCCGCCCAAGTTCTGTAGAGAAAAACACCAAGCTCTCGTTCGCATCGCCGGTAAACGTGTGTATCTCGGCCACTGGGGTGCTTGTCGATCTCTGCTCACACACCATCGTCGCCGGTGTCATCCTTACCTATCTCGACTGCTCTGAAGGCAACTTGGGTTGCGTTTACGACGCTTGAAACCCGGATGGTTGAAGTGAATGAAAATGTCGTTTATCGTTATGATGGCCGGAATCGCCGAAGCGATAAGGTTGGCGGTGATGTCTCGGCGAAGAGCTTCTTCAATCGGAATTGGCAGGATCTGGGGTCCGTAGCGAGTGACGTGGCAACGACTTGCATCTGGGATTTGCGGTATGTGGATGACTTGGTTTTGCGTGAGAGAAATAACGAACGATTATACTCTCTGGCGGATGCGAACTGGAAGGTTGTGGCAATCGCCGATGAATCTGGTACAATGAGGGAGCGTTACGTTGATGATGCCTTTTGCGATGAGATGGCAAAAGAAGGATGGCCTTCGCCTCCTACTTCTTTTGGCCCCAGTGAGGTGGCCGAAGTGATTTCAAAAGATGCCAATGCCTGCAAATATGGCTGTGATGTCAAGTCCAATTGACCGCCATTTCACAGCTGATAGAGCGTTCAAGTTTTTTGAACGCTCTTCGTTTTCCCAGAACAAGCCAAACGGTCTATAATTTTTTCAATTCTTATTACACATGTCAGCAATTCTTCCAAATTCCAATCTTTGTCGCCTTTTTATCATGCGTGTAACATTTATTTTTTCGGTGCTCATTTTTCTTTTCAATGCGTCCTTGTTGTCTTCTGAGCCTGAGGTAACTGATAAGGCAGGAGTGCGTTTTTTATTCTCTGATAAAGAATTTGATGTTTTTCAAAAGAACATAAGAATTATTCAAAATGTTTTCTTTGACGTTGTTTCGGAAAAAGCCAAAGGCAATACAGGTTCATATATCATAAAAAATCCTGAGGAGTACGAGACTTCGAGGAGAATATGTTTCGAATTCATTCAACGGGTCGGTGGGCCTATTGTCATTCCCGACCCTCGACTTATACCCTTTCAAGATCATCTTTCCAACGGCAAAAGCGGTCGTGCCGAGATACCGCAGGAAAATAAAGAAAGTGGCATTCCAAGGCTAAAAGAAAAACAACATGTGCAGATACAAGCTTTTTTCTGGAGCGACATGAACGTGATGCATTCACAAAGAGACTATGTGCGATTTGTCGAGAATATTGAATCGCATATTGGGTTAGCACAAAAGATTCAATTATGTAACATTGAATCTTGCATTTCACAATATAGAAACATGTTTGATATTAGTAAGTTTCTATTCACGATATATGACGAGTGCCCCAGAGAAATTCAAATCAAATTCGATGCAATACTTCATTCAATTCTTGAACTATTGGAGAGTGAGGGGAAAGAGTTCATCAAAGCAGCGTATAAACTGACATCATATTCCATCACGAATATTGATGATCCGTCAATAAAAGGAGAAATCGAGGCTCTTTTGCACTTTTACGAAGGGATCATGGAAACAGAATCAATGACATTTGATCGCAAGAAGATTGTAGAGGCTGGTCCTATCGTGCTGTTGGAGGAAGATACGAAAGGAAGGTCGCTCGAATCGGACCTTCGTTTCACGAAGAAATTGGTGTTGGGCTACCGTCATGCCATCGCCGTTCTCATGGATAAAATTGAAAACCGAGTTGCACAAAAATCTGTCCTCGAGCACCCCGTTTTGCCCTGTCAAAAACGAAAATCAAACGGATCGTCGCGGACAAGGGATACGACGACGATCCATTGCGTTGGCGGTTATGGAATCGGGGGATCGAACTGATTTCTCCTTATCGGAGCAATAATAAACATCGGGTTTTCGAGGATGGTCGGAGGCTGCGTCGGTACAAACGGCGTTACATCATTGTGCGAACAAATTCCGGGTTGAAAAACTTCCGTCGCGTGAATGCGATGCTGGGTTGACAATGGCGTCTGGCTCGAAGCATTACGCATGGCCTTGCAAGATATTGTTGAAAAGTATCGGCCAGATTTTGAATTGGCATCGACGACTCTTTTGCCGGAAACGCCGACGATTTCAATTTACACCGAGGAAGAACCGGCCAGAATTGTCGGATAAGAATTTTTATGTACCCTTGTACTAGGCGTCTGACTGACATTTCCAGAGCCGTATGGCAAGTCAAAGAAATTTGCTATTGTGGTTTCAAAAGGAATAATGTATATTGCCCCGGCCTTGTATAGGTAGGCAGGCATAAATGCACAGAATAGGGCCGTCTAATCCGGTAGTATATCAGGGCGTGTTTAGACTGCTATTGACCTGATTTGCTAGAAGTGTTACCGTCCGCTCTGACACGGACAATAGAACAATTCAAGTGGGTCGACCATTCCACGTTCCTCAACGCCCTTCAATATGTGTGCGAAATATCTGTCGCTGGCGGACATTGCCCGGAAAATGGAGTGCCGTTTATGCCCATTTTTGTTGCTGGATCGATTCATGGCGTGTTCGATGAAAGCAAAAGCGAGCTAAAATCACAACCGAGTGACATTAAAGAAATTAAATCACTTGCGATGAACAATGCTTGCGTCAAAGTGCATCCCGATGGCACGGGCGCACCCCAAGAGGGGCCGCCATCCATTGGCAAAAGTCGCTGTGGGTTGACCGCCAAAATTCGTGTTATTGCAGCGGATAGTGACCTGCCGATCGCGCGGCGTTTGTCGCCCGGTCAGGCGAACGATAGCCCGTTGGCGCGTGGTGTGGTGGATCGAGAGCGGTTTGCACACCCCAGAGAAGCAAGTTTGTTTTTGATTCGCAAACGCACAGAAATAAATAAAAATGTGGTAAAGCGGGTTTTTCTGGCACTGAAATATGCCTTTGCCAAAGCTGCCGGTATTTACCATCTTCTCATAAAACCGCGTCTGGAATTTTTACATACATCCTAAACTTTAATTAAACCGACGTAACGATTGTGTCATCATTTTGTTACGGTCAGCAAAGCAGGGGGAATCTATCAATGAAACCATACGTCATCGCAGAAATTGGCTGTAATCACAAAGGCGATCTGGCGATTGCCAAGGAAATGATTGAAACGGCTGCCATATTTTGTAAGGTGGATTCAGTTAAGTTTCAAAAACGCTCGCCTAAGGATTTGTTGAGCCAATTCGAGTATTATGCACCACATCCAAATCCTCAGAACAGTTACGGGAGCACGTATGGGGAGCATCGAGAGAAACTGGAATTTAACGCCGACCAGCACCGCGAACTGATGGAGCACTGCTTAAAATTCAAAATAGATTATTCCACTTCCGTTTGGGAGTTGACTTCGGCCAAGGAAATTACGCCCCTGAATCCGCCCTATATCAAGATACCGTCGGCATCAAATCTTGACTTTGAAATGCTCGGTTATTTGTGCGACAATTATGGCGGTCGGATTGATTTGTCGCTCGGCATGACCACGCTCCAAGAGGAGGAACAGATTGTTCGTTTTTTTGAAAATCGTTCTCGAGAAAAAGACTTGGTCTTGTACCATTGCATTTCAGGCTACCCTGTTCCTGTAGAAGATTTGTGTTTGCTCGATATTGTTCGAATTCGTGACTGTTACGCACACAGGGTTAGAGGGATTGGGTTCTCTGGCCACCATAATGGCATCAGTGCTGATATTGCGGCATTGACGTTAGGTGCTCGGTATTTTGAGCGCCATTTCACCCTTAATCGTACTTGGAAAGGAACGGATCACGCTGCGAGTCTTGAACCGGATGGATTGAGGAGATTGGCGCGTGATCTCCATAACGTTTCCAAATCTTTGTCGCATCGGAGCCAAGAAGTGCTGCCAATTGAAAAGGAACAGCGTAACAAACTCAAAAGACATGTAGCGTGAGTCGTGATTAGGGCGTCATCGATGCGCCGACTAAAACCGGCAACTTTAACCCTGTGGGGGTTTATAGGACAATGATGAATCGTGTGTTTTTTTACCTTGCGGCTCTTGTTTGTGTTTTCACACCAAGAGTGAAAGCTGAAACGCCTGATTTGGCGTTGATCGACATTTCGGGTGAAAAAGAGCGACACGTCGTTATCGCTGCTGGAACGCCCATTCTCTATCAGGGGCATCCAACATCCTTGCTCATGCCTGACGGCAAAACAATTTTCTGCGTCTGGTGCCTCAACCACGGTGGCCCGTCCGGTCCCATGAGCCGGAGCGATGATGGCGGAAAAACTTGGACTCGACTTGATGACAGGCTTCCGGAGTGTTACAAAAAACATATTAACTGTCCGAGTATTTATCGCATGATTGATAGTGCCGGCCAAGAGCGGCTTTGGGTCTTTTCTGCAAAGCCGCGCATGCCTCGCATACTGAGCGAGGATGGAGGCAAAAACTGGCGTGAATTGGAACCGCTCGGTTTTCGTTGCGTTATGACGTTCAGCAGTGTCGTCGAAAAAAATCCCGGAAAACAGGATGGGAAATACATCGGTTTTTTTCACCAGCAGCTCGATCAAGGGGGCCACGTAATTGATGATGAGGTCGACACTCTTGATCTTCCAGTGATCGTATTAAGTACGGAAACATCCGATGGCGGTTTGACTTGGTCTGAACCCCAAAGAATTGCTTCCGTCGAAGGCCGGGCTGTCTGCGAGCCTTTCACATTCTGGTCGCCGGATAACAGAGAGCTTTGTTGTTTGATGCGTGACAACATACACACCGGTCGTAGCATGATGATGTTTAGCACAGATCAGGGCGACACATGGAGCAAGCCCGTCGATGCGACGTGGGGACTCACTGGTGACAGACACATGGGAGTTTATATTCCCGATGGACGGCTTGTCATTGCGTTTCGAGACATGGCTCCCGGAAGTCCTACATGGGGCCATTTCGTTGCTTGGGTGGGAACATACGACGATATCCGCACGGGAAAACCGGGGCAATTCCGAGTAAAGCTCCTGCACAGCTTTGCGAAGACGAAGCAAGACTGCGGTTATCCCGGCATACAATGTTTGCCCGATGGATCAATTTTCGCCTTGACGTACATCAAGTATGATGAGGGGCCGAACCAACATTCCGTGGTCGGCACGCGATTCAAATTGTCAAAAGACGGGATTGAGCCATTGAATGTTCCATAGCGACTCAAAACCTGTTCGCCGTAGTTGCGTACTTTTCGGGAACATGAACAACAGACAATGAACATAGCCTTTATCCCGGTTCGTGGTGGTAGCAAGTCCATCCCGATGAAAAATATCAAGCCGCTTTTTGGCAAGCCGCTGGTTTATTGGGCGGCGGCGGCGGCGGCTCGCGCGACTTGTATTGACAAGGTTGTGATCGCAACGGATTCGTCTGAAATAAAAGATTGCGTCCTAAAACTAAATCTTCCAAAAACGGAGGTGTATGACCGACTGCCTGAAAATGCGAACGACACGGCTTCAACGGAATCGGTCATGCTCGAATACCTGAAAAGCGCGAAATTGTGTTTGGATGATATGTTATTTCTGGTTCAGGCAACATCGCCTCTGCTCCAAAGCGAGCACATTGACGGGGCCTTCTACGCTTTCCGTGATGGCTGTGCTGATTCATTGCTTACGGTTGTGCGGAACAAACGCTTTTATTGGAAAGAGGAAGGACAACCTGTCAATTACGACTTCCGCAAACGCCCGCGGCGGCAAGATTTCAAGGGCACGTTGATGGAAAATGGGGCACTCTACATCAATTCCGTGGAGAACATTCGCCGCGACGGGAATCGCCTTTCCGGTAACGTGGCCGTCTATGAAATGCCGGAATACACAGGCTTTGAAATCGACGAGCCAGATGACTGGTTCATCATCGAACAATTGATGAAGAAATATGCCAAAACGGAAACGCCCCGAACACACACTGTCCGGCTGTTTGTGACGGATGTTGATGGCGTGTTGACCGATGCAGGCATGTACTATGGCGAAAAGGGAGACGAATGGAAGAAGTTTAACACTCGCGATGCCATGGGAATTTCCCTGCTGCGAAAGAAGGGGATTAAAACCGCGATCATAACAAGTGAAAACACAAGGCTCGTTGAACGGCGAGCGGCAAAGATGCAAATAGACTTCGTGTTCCAGGGGGTCACCGACAAAGCGGCTACACTGAAAGAATTATGCTCGCGCACGGGCATTTCTCTATTAGAAACGGCTTACATCGGAGACGACATCAACGACCTTCCAGCCATTGAGTTGGCCGGCACGACGGCGTGTCCCGCCGATGCCGTGGATGCGATCAAAGCGAAAGTCGATGTCGTCTTGACCAAGAATGGTGGCCACGGAGCGGTGCGTGAATGGTGCGTGTACCTTTTGGAGCATATTGATTTGGCCAAAAATACCCAAACACCGCCGATTGTTCCCTAATGCGGCATGAAAACTCAAATCACTTGTTTTTTTGTTTCATTCTTTTTGTGGTCCATACGATGTACAAGTGCCCTATTTGTAAGTCTAAAGTAGAAAAGCTGATTCCGTATTTGAATTCATTTTTTAAGTTGACTGCTTTGTTTGACTCGAAAAACACGCTGTTAAAATGGGGGGGCAGTCAGGGCAATCAAAAACTTCCAGTCCATAAAGAAAAACATGGACGCAAGTTATATGTACGGCGGAAGCCGAATTGCTCTGAGAGTGCTGGCAAAGAAAAGCCAACGTCGGGGACAGTGTAAATTGACGATGCTTCATTTTCTTTTGATCTATTGCAACAACTTTTTTCCGGCCAGTCTTGAATTGAAATTTGATTCATCAAAAGAGTGATCATTTTAACCTTTTTATATGGAGATCAGCAACATGTCGAACTTTGCTTTACGGAATCTGGAGTCCACTCGTGTTTGGGATTATGAGAATGGATACTATTGGTTTTCCGAACCAAGGCTTGTGCCCACTACGATCTCTATAAAAAATCATCAACCTGCCGGGGGATGTGTTTGAATTAGGTGTCTACAAAGGAGCTTCATTGATTCGCCTTCTGACATTTAGAAGTATGTTGGAATCAATCGATAGTCGAAAAATCGTTGCGTTTGACGCTTTTGGTGATTTTCCAACGGACAAGATCACCAACAAGGAAGATGTGGAGTTTATTCAAAAGTTTGAAAGTACAGGAGGGGGGGGCTTGGGCAAGATGAAGTTAGTGCCGTGCTTCAGCATAAAGGGCTGTTAAAGAATTCTTTCTTATGCCAAGGAAATATTTTTGATACGTTGCCAAAATACTTTAAGGATAATCCGTGCACAAAAATTTCGTTTTTGCATTTGGATATGGATGTCTATGAACCGACATTGTTCGCCTTGGAACAGTGCTGGGACCGCATTGTCAATGGCGGTATTGTTATGATTGATGATTACAATGCAGTTTTTGGCGCGACCAAGGCGGTCGACGAATTTTTGCCGAAAATCGGTAATCCGATCATTCAGAAAAGCTCAATCGCACATATTCCGTGTTATATCGTCAAATAATAGACCATTTCGGAATATGGTATAAACACACAACTGGGATCGTCAGTGATGCCCCCTGTTCCTAACAGCACAACCAATCTCGGCAGAATGCTCCCTTTCGTCCCCAAACAGCTGCGTTGGGGTGTGGATCGGATTGCGGCCTCATCAATAGCAAAACAATTGCTAGGAGGGACGTTTTGGAACATGGCCGGGGTGCTCGCTTTGCAAGGAGCGACATTGATCACCCTCATTCTCCTGTCGAGGACTCTCGGAATAAAAGCATTCGGCGAATTTGGTCTGATCCGCTCAACCGTGGCCATGTTTTCCGATTATGCCGGATTCGGACTTGGACTTTTACTGGTCAAATACGTTTCCGAGTGGATCGAAACCGATAAGCCCAGAGCGGGCAGAATTATTGCCTTCTGCTACGGAGTTTCTTGCTTGACGGCAGGGATTTTCTCCGTCGTTTTGTTCCTCTGCTCGCCTTATATCTGCAACGGAATCATTGATTCTCCCCATATAATTTATTCGCTCCGACTTGGAATTCTGCTCTTTATTGCACTTGTTTACAACGGTATTCAATATGGCCTGCTCGGCGGATTTCATTATTTTCACGCGATTTTCATCGCAAAACTCGTTTCAGGCCTACTCATGATTCCCGCCGTGATCTTCGGCGCAAAATTCTATGGGATGGACGGGGCGATTCTCGGATTCTCTCTCGCAACCGGAAGTGCCATTCTTATATCCGCATATTTTGTTCGCAAAGCAATGCAGGAACATGTCCTTATGATGGACTTTCGCCATTGCCTTCGAGAAGTCCCGATTTTGTGGAAATCCGCTTTGCCGACGGCACTGAACGTGCTCGCGTTTGCCCCCACGGTTTGGGTTTGTTATCTGTTGGTGGCCCGACAGTCCGGTGGAACATCGATGCTTGCCTTGGTCGTGGCTGCGGTGCAACTTAATTTCATCATGACCTTTGTGACCTCGCAAACTTGGCGCGTATTTCTCGCCTCCGCATCGGCGGCCTATGCAAAGAGTAATTACAAGGCCATGAGGAAAATTATCGGTGTCAATTTACTCGTCAATATTGTTTCCACGTCGATCATCGCCTTGCCTTTTTTCTTGATGCCGGCATTTTTTATGACTTTGTATGGCGATTCCTATACTCAGGGAGCCTTGATCCTACGGATTTTTTGCCTGATTGCCCTTATTCAGGCAATCTATAATGCACTTTCGATACAGGTGATTGGCGTTGGAAAGATGTGGACTTTTACGAGTTTCAGCTTCACGGGCGGCTGTGTCCAAATTGCCATGACCGCAGCCATGACCTACCATGTCAGCGGCGGGATGGCCTTTGCCGTTGGACAGCTTTCCAATGCTTTTGTGATGCTTGTGGCGTTGAGTGTTTACACGTTGTTACGAATTAAAAAACAAGACGATTTTCCTGGCCGACAGACAAAAAACTTTTCGATATGAGTACGTTACAAGGTACACAATCACCCCCCGCTCTTTCTTCATGTATCACCCCATTTTGGGCGATATACATGCTCTTCTTTGCCTTTGAAGGTATCCGAATTTTGGCTTGGCCTGTGTTAGCGGCGTTTGGTTATCCCCAAAATCTGTTCGGTATCGACCACTTTTATCTCCATGCCGGTTTGAAATCTTGCGCGTATGTCCTGCTTCTCTACGTGATTTACAAAGGCTATCGATGCGCCGGTATGAGAGCCTTTGCGGGCTTGAGCTGGCCTATCTTGATTTTCTTGTGTATGCTCTATCTGAGCATCTGTTTCTATTCCTATTATTACGAAAACAAGTATACTTGGCTCAATATCTGGATATGGTTGTTTATTCCCATCCTCGCCTTTGCCATTCCCATGAGCGAAAGGTCGATCAAATACGGCTTCAAGGTGTTTTTCTTTTCATTGCTTTTTTTGATGGGGTTTTGTCTGTGTCTTTTCTACCCGGAAATGCTTGCCGGCGAATCACTGCGAGGGAGCCTGATAAGAAATACAGATTATCAACACTTTTCCTTTTCGTTGGTTTCACGGACAAGCCGTCTTTTCTGGATATTTTCTGGAACGATAGGAGCACTGGCGGGCCTCGTGTCGCTTTGGCTTTGGGTTGAGAGAAGAATGAACGTGTTTCTGACGATTTTGATTTATGTTTTAGGGTTGTCGTTGTGTCTTTTCACAGCTTCACGCACCAATTTACTGTGTTGGATTGTTTGTCATTTGATTCTGTTCATTTTGTCCTACGTTCGAAAACACAAATGGCATGTTATTCTCGCATTGTTCTCCCTGCTGTTGTTTCTGAATGCGGGACTTGCTGTTTTTTTTGCGCAAGATAACCACGGTATCACGAAACGTGGTCGTGATATGGCATTCGTGTTTACCAATGTGGCCTCTTTCACGAAACCTGATGAGGTGGACGTTGTTAGTAATACCACTCCACCGGTACTTCCCTCGCCGGTTCCCGTGCCCACTCCTGCTTCCGAAGGCGTGATCCAAGTTCCTTCCGCCAAAAGTGTGATCCAATCCCCTGCTTCCGAGGGCGTGGTCCAAGCTCCTTCCGCCAAAAGTGTGATCCAATCCCCTGCTTCCGAAGGCGTGATCCAAGCACCTTCTGCCAAAAATGTGGTCTTTGATCGATTTTTGGAAGCATGGAAAGAAATGGAAGATAAAATCGGTGTTGAACGAGGGATTTTTGAACCCGCGAATCCGTTGCGCAGGTATGACCTGATTACATTAAATAACACTCGGGATGCTCGCCTCGCTATGTTCGTAGCAACGTTGGTTCACCTCTACCATCATCCTTTAGCTGGAACTCAAGGCAGGCTCTATTTCCGGGTGCAAGACGAACTGTGTTATGGATACACACATAATATATTTTTAGACGCTTTTTTGTATACGGGTGTTATTGGGGGGTGTGTGTTTCTCCTCATCGTTTTCCGAGCCTTGTTGGATTCGGCGCATCTCTTGATGCGACAGCCGGCATACGGATGGCTTGGTCTTGTTTTCGTTTTTTGCCTGATATACAATACAACCAGCGGTGGAGTCTATTCGGGAGTATCATCCACAAATATCTGGATATGGGCCGTTGCCTTGCGAGCGAGTATGTTTTTGACCACGACAAGAACAAGCGAAACTCCGGGGGCAATGTCGGGGGAACCGGATGTGTCCCGGTAGTTTTTTTGACAGCAATAATCATTTGGGCTGTCCTTGCCCCAACGTGGTTTTAGGAAATAAGACAAACTTTTCTAAGAGACTATCCGAAAATTAGCTGCTTGCAATGCGAAAGTACCGCTTGGGAATCGACTTCCACAATTCATGGCCGAATAACGCAACAAATTTATAAGATGAAACTTCCATATTATTGCTCACACATCCTCGCCTATCCAAAATCATGGATAAAACGAAATCGTTTTCTGTGGAAATGCTTATCCCCTCTCCATCCTCTCGTCGAATGCTGGGGCAGCTACCGCGCCAATAATATTCGCAACAAATCCGCCTCGTTGTGTTTTGCTTCTGAAAAAGATGTTGCGGCACTGAGCGACGGGCGAGTTTTTTCAGGATATCGACTGGGTAGTTACGAGCTTGGCCCCGGTAATCACGCATACGGAATGGCATCCGTGCTAAAGCAGTATGTCGGATTGCCTGAAGCGTATCCCATCAAAGTTTCCCTCTCTCATACTGTCAGCATCAGAAGTGTATTTGTAAACGATTCCTCCTATGACTACCATGTGCCCACCTGCTTGGCCTGGGGGGAATATGAGAAAAAAAGTCTGCTCGAAAGCGGCATTTTTGACAGAGTAGTTGTAATTGGTGCACCCTATTTGTATGCAGAGAATTTTTTCTCCGACGAATATGTGGCCACCGAAAAAGAACGACTGGGTAAGAATCTGCTGTTTTTTCCGGCACACTCAAATGACTGGGAACAGAGTAATTTTGATCTCAAAGAATCCGTCTCCCTTCTTGAGCCATACAAGGAGCGTTTTGATTCCATTCGAGTTTGTCTGTATTGGAAAGACGTACAGCGAGGCTTGGCGAGGGAATATGCCCAACACGGATTTGAATGTGTCACGGCGGGGCATGCGATGGATACGAATTTTTACCGCCGCATGAAAGGCATTTTGGCAATTTCTGACGCGGCTGTTACCAATGCAATAGGCACTCACGTTGTCCTGTGTGTTGCCTCAAAAAAGCCCATTGTCATGATAAACCAAGATGTGACGGCACAAAAGCTCAAATATATTCCTCCCGAACTCGAGCCGGAAAATAGCAAAAATTTCCCGGCATATCAAGCACTGATCCAACTGCTGAAAAATAATGAGGAACTGGTTCTTTCAGAAGAAATTTGTGAATCAATAGAACCATTTCTTGGGACTCGTCAGATGAAAACACATGAGGAGCTCAGAACTATTTTTGCAGAGGCCGAGAAATTATTTTATGAGAAAAAATGTCAATACCACTATTTGAAATTTCGCTGAGCGGCCACGGTTTGTCCCTTATGATTCCTTTCCCCAACTTGGAAATGTAAGCAACTCTGCCCTAAACCGCACAGATTGATGACCATGTCGAAATCATTAAATCGTTTATCCCGATGGGGCAAAAAATATTTGTCGGGCGAAGTTTCGTCGCAAATTCACAGCTTGACGGAATTTTCCAAACAGCTTGAAATCGATGCCGCGCTAATGAATATCCCTTTCAACCAAACGTTGAATGAAATCGCCAAAAGAATGGCTTCGTTTTGCCGATTTCCCTTCAGGCCATTGCCGACTCGTACCGCCTACTATCGCCATCTTGCAAAAATGTACGATATGTTAGTGGCATGTTCTGCAACAAATGACAACGAAAAAGTCCGATTCGGCGATGCTGTTTTTCCAACGGTTCAGGGTACAGAAGAAAAAGGCATTTTCCTCTTAGAGGCTATCTGTGTTGTCGTGCCCTACATGTTACAACAGCCATCCTTGCTGAATTTATTATTCGATGGTTTTTCTCAAACGCAAGGTCCTTATGAATTGAATGAAGTGCAGATTCCATGTGGTCAAACGCCAAATGAGCGACCGATTGTTTTGGATTGTGGTGCAAGTTTGGGAGTGTTTTCGGCAATTGCCAGTGCGAAAGGTTGCTCTGTATATGCCTTTGAACCGATATTGGAAACCATCGAGCATTATCTGAACAAAACGGCAACGTGGAATAAAAACATTGAAATTGTGCAAGGGGCACTATGGCACGAAAATACGACCCTTGAATTTGAGGCCACAACCGACAGCCGTATCTCTTCACAAGCCTTGGGTGTTGCGAAAGTCAAATCACAGAATCCCATCATTTCGGTACCAGCCATTTCTCTCGACGAATTTGTGAAAGAAAAAAAACTGGATCGAGTCGACTTCATCAAGGCAGATATTGAAGGTGCTGAAAGAAACATGCTCATGGGAGCAAAAGAAGTGTTGCAAAAATTCCAACCCATGCTCTCTTTGTGCACCTACCATTTGCCGGATGACTCGGAAGTCATGAAAAAGCTCATCCTTGAGGCCAATCCAAACTACCATATTTTTGAAAGACGACAGATGCTGTATGCATTTGTACCGTGAATCTTCACATCGAGACATGCCCATTTCCATTGGAATCCCCTTTTACAACGACGAGAATTTCCTTCCGGACGCGATCCGTTCGGTGTTTGCACAGACCTATCAGGACTGGGAACTACTGCTTGTCGATGACGGCTCGACAGATAGATCACTCGAAATCGCACACTCCATCAATGATCAGCGTGTGCGCGTGTTCAGTGATGGCGAAAACCGATACTTGTCAGCGAGATTGAATCAAATTGCAGCAGAAGCAAGATATGATCTCGTTGCAAGAATGGATTCCGATGATATTATGTTTCCGACAAGATTGGAACGACAAAGCAAGTATTTCGATGATCTTGCCGTACAGCTCGTTTCATCAGGAATCTGTACCATTGATGACGATAATAATATTACGTCACTCAGAAATTGTTCGGGAAAACATGACGTGACGCCCACGGGTTTTTTGAGCTACAGGCATCGGTTAGTTCACCCGGCCATCATGGCGCGAAGACAATGGTTTTTGGATAACCCCTACGATACGGCAATGCCAAGATGCGATGACTTCGAGCTTTTCCTTCGATGTACGCTGAACGGAGCCTTGACAAACGAATCGGTGCGAGTCATTGATAGGCCGCTGTTATTTTACCGTGACAGTGGAGCCTATACGTTGAAGAAAATCATTGCCGGACAAAAAGTTTTTAGGTATGCTTTGCAAAAACATTCTAAAAAGCTCGGACTGAGGAACTATTTCTTTTTTCGTTTGTTCTGGGGCGCAAGATCGTTTGTTTATGGAGCGTCAACCCTGTTAGGGCTTCAAACCAAACTCCAACACTTGAAAAACAGCTCGATTTCCGATAAAAATCAATTACAAGAAATGGAACAATCCCTTCAAACCGTTCTCAACACGCCCGTACCGGGCATGGATGAGTATTTGGAAACACGCTGGGACAAACAGTGACCAATAATGGAAACCATAACACTTGGCCAATCCGGCATAACGATCACCCGCCTCGGTTTCGGCGGCACGCCCTTGGGCGGGCACGGCTGTGGGCCTGTCGACGAAGCGGAGGCCGTCCAGGCGGTACGCAAGGCCGTCGAATCGGGGGTCAACTTTTTCGATACTGCCGACTGCTATGGATTAGGCCATTCCGAAGAGTTGTTGTCAAAAACGCTGGGCGAAGAACGACACAAACTCGTTATTGCCACAAAGTTCGGCGTGCGCTATGACGCGGCAACCGACAAAACATACAAAGATGCAAGCCCGAGATATGTACGCGAAGCACTGGCCGCCAGTTTGGAACGCTTGCGATTGGAAACAATTCCGTTATATTATCTCCACTGGCCTGACGGTGTCACGCCCATTCAAGAAACGGTGGCAGAGCTTGAAAAATGCCGCCGAGAGGGGAAAATTCAGGCAATCGGTTTGTCCAATGTGACGGAAGATGACATTCGACAGGCTTTAGAGGTTGCCCCCATCGATGCGGTACAAGTGCAGTACAGCTTGGTTGATCGCGCGGCGGCGGAACCGCTTTTTGATTTTATTACTGAAAATAAGATTACGCTGGTGACTTGGGGTTCACTGGCGCAGGGGTTATTGACTGGCAAATACGATGCGACGGCCCGGTTTGAAAAATCGGACCGCAGGAGCATGTATGGGAATTTTGTGGGTAAAAAATTTTCGGCCAAAGACGGTGCAAAAACTGAAGCAAATATCCGCCGAGATCGGCAAAACGCCATCGCAAATTGCCATTCGTTGGTTGCTTGACACGAAACCGGTCGGCTCTGTGTTGTTCGGAGCGAAGCGGCCGGCCCAAGTTGAAGACAATCTCGGGGCCGATGGTTGGGAACTTGCAAAAAAACATTATGGGGGCTTCTGTGATGAATAACCGAATGATGATAAATCATGCTTTCGCTCAGGATGCTTGGTTTAATGTCGATGGAGGTAACATGTGATAGTTCACATGATGGCCGATTACCAATTTTGAAGACTCACAGTCAGAAATCGATTCGATCAATATGGGATTCATTAGCTCAGTAAAATTTTTCGCTCGCCGCCGAAAATGGGCGTTTAGTTCGCTTAAACATATTCCAAGACTGGCTCAAGTGGCAGCGAGCATGCTTTTGCACCGCAACTATTCAAGCTCCTTTCCACTGTTCTTGAAAATTGATCTTTCCCCGAATTGCAACATTCGTTGCGCGACCTGCATTCATGCAGACAAACCGGGCGATGGCGGATTGCTTGACAAACAACAGTTCCACGCCTCGCAGAAAATGCCGTTGGAGCAGTACAAAAAACTCATTGACAAAGCGCGGGGTAAATGCTTGTCTGTTGTGTTACATTATCTGGGCGACCCCTTCATGTATCCCGATCTTGATGAGGCGGCTCATTATGCCTTTGAAGCGGGAATGCGCGTCCATGTTGGGAGTAATTTTAGCTACCCTTTTACTGATGAGAGAATCGAGTCGCTTCTTCATAGTGGCATTACCGACTTGACCGTTTGTGTGGATGGTTTGTCGCAAGAATTATACCAACGAACTCGCGTCGGCGGAAAAATTGAGCATGTGTTGAACAATCTGGAACGGCTCTGTAAAAAACGTAAAGAGCTGAACTTGAAACGGATACACATTGAGGTGCAATACATTCGCTTTGATCACAATCGTCATCAAGAAGCTGAAGCAAGGAAAAAACTTCTTGAAATCGGAGTGGACCAGTTTACTGCATTCGATGGTTATACAATAAACTACGTTAACGTTGATCCGAACAGTCCGTACTATAAACCGCAATCGCCACATCCTCGTAAAATTTTTGGAATGCCGCCACATTGCCACTGGCCTTACACAAGTATGGTCATCCGTTATGACGGCGAGGTGATTCCCTGTTGCTTTTATCGGCTTGCATCGCAGTATGCCGATGGTATCAAGCCAATGTCGTTGGGCAATGTCTTTGACAAAGATGGCAATGTGGAAAACATTGAAAAGATGTGGAACGGACAAGAATATCAGAATCTTCGCAAGCAAGTATTCGACGGTTCGATTGTTTCAAGAGAAGACTACTGTTACGGTTGCAGTTTTCTTTTCGACGTCGATGTTGAGAGAGTTTATGTTACGGATGTGGATAATGGCGGCTTGACGATTTTGAACAAAACGTGAAGTAGGAAAAAATAATGACTGATTGCTTTCGCCGCATGGCTGAAATCTTCATTTCCATTGTCGCACTTGTTGCGCTGTCGCCGCTATTGGCCATAATTGCGCTGGCGGTGTATTTCACGAGTCCCGGCGGGATTCTTCACCATAGCAAGCGGGTGGGAAAAAACGAAAAACCTTTTACGCTCATCAAATTCAGATCAATGGTCGCCGGGTCTGATAAAATCGGCTCGCTTGCCGTGGCCCACACCGATTCTCGTATCACGTCCGTTGGCCGCATTTTGCGTATAACCAAATTGGACGAGTTGCCGCAGTTTTACAATGTTCTGGTCGGCGATCTGGCGTTGATCGGACCACGGGCTGATCTTGCTCATTATATCGAGAAAATCCCGGAAGAAAGACGAAAATTGATTCTGTCGGTCAAGCCGGGGCTGAGCGACTGGGCCTCTCTTGCTAATTTTGAACAATACGCAGTTTTCTCGCAAGTCGATGACCCTTACACATATCATCTCAAATATATTGAGCCGATCAAGTTGGCTCTACAAGAGTATTACGTTCGTAATCGTTCGGTGATGATGGATGTCCACATCTTCATGTTGACAGCCTTGCGGATGGTGAGAATCAAATTGGGCTTACCCAAACAGGTTCAAACAATTATTGAAGACACAAAACGCACAATCTCCGAACAATCTCATTAACCCTTGTTTGCCTTCCCATGACCGCTACACAAACTGCCCCCTAGTTTGCGGCACAAAAATTGCCGTTTGCCCATACACCGGCGTTTATTGTGAAAGAATAATGCGAAACAAAACAGATAGTACAAGCCTCCCAACCCTCGCCCAGCGTATCCGCATTCACGCGACGCGGATGATTTCTGCGGCGAAAAGCTCGCATCTTGGCAGCAATTTTTCCATGGCCGAGATCATGGCCGTGCTATACGGAAAAATTCTAAATATCTCACCGGACCGGCTTGACGATCCGCAACGTGACCGCTTTATTCTCAGCAAAGGCCACGCCGCCGCTGGTTATTATGCGGTGCTCGCCGAGTGTGGCTTCTTTCCTATCGAATGGCTCGACAGCTTTTACGTCGATGGCGCAAAACTCGCCGGCCACGCCACGAAGGGTATACCGGGCATCGAAGTTTCTTCCGGCGCGCTGGGACACGGTCTTCCCATCGCAGTAGGGATGGCCCTTGCTCATAAGCGCAACGAAAACAGTTGTCGGGTATTTGCCCTGCTCAGTGACGGCGAGTGCAACGAGGGGTCTGTCTGGGAAGCCGCCATGCTGGCTGCACAACATAAACTCGATAATCTCGTTTGCATCGTCGATTACAACAAGATTCAGGCACTCGGCCACACGAAAAACGTTTGCGATCTGGAACCTTTCGCCGAAAAATGGAAGGCTTTTCGCTGGTGTGTACGAGAAGTTGATGGCCACGATATCGATAAACTTGTTACAACATTGGAATCCATTCCTTTCGAACGCGACAAGCCGAGCTGTATCATCGCCCATACGGTCAAAGGCAAGGGCGTGAGCTTCATGGAGGATCAATTGCTCTGGCATTATCGTTCGCCGCAGGGCGAGGAGTACGAGAATGCGATGAGGGAATTGACTGTAACGATTGGAGGCGAAGCATGAGAACAGCCTTCATCAAAGCCTTAACGGAAGCGGCGGAAAAAGACCCGCGAGTGATGCTCCTAGTCGGCGACCTGGGTTTCGGCGTTGTTGTCGACTTTGCCAAAAAGTTTCCGAAACAGTTTCTCAACGTTGGCGTGGCGGAACAAAATATGGCCGGCGTTGCGGCGGGGCTTGGCCCCTCGGGGAAAAATTGTATTCACGTATTCCATCGGCAATTTTCCCACGTTGCGCTGTCTTGAACAAATTCGCAACGATATTTGTTACCATGATGCCGATGTGACATCCGTCTGCGTCGGTGGCGGATTTTGTTACGGGGCACTCGGCATGTCGCACCATGCCACCGAGGACATTGCCGTCATGCGGTCGCTGCCGAACATGAGCGTTTTTTCGCCCGGCGATCCACTTGAAGCACAGGCGATCACGGAATACTTGGCTCAAGGAAAAGGTCCGGCGTATTTGCGGCTGGGCAGGGCAGGCGAGCCGATGGTGCATGAACAAAAAATCGATTGGCAACCCGGTAAGGCCATTGATGTTTTGCCCGGCAAAGACATTCTCCTTCTTGCAACAGGCTCCATGCTTCACGACAGCGTTGCCGTAGCTTGGCGTTTGCGTGCAGAAAAGCAACTCGAAGTGGGCGTGCTGAGCATTCCGACACTAAAACCTCTCGATGAAAGCGATTTGCTAAAACGACTTCTTGGAGTGAGGCAGCTTGTGACCATTGAAGAGCATTCCGTCGTCGGCGGCCTCGGCAGTGCGGTTGCGGACATTCTGTGCGATCATAACGTCCACATTCCTTTCAAACGATTCGGTTTGCCCTCAGAATTCGCCAAGCTCGTTGGGAGTCAGGACTGTCTGCGTAAAAACTATCGGTTGGATGCCGAATTGCTCTATGGAGACATTATGGGACTTGAATCCGCGCAACGAACCATTGCAAACAACGAGTAGTGGAATGCAAACGCCACTTACTCGCGGAGTAGATTCCTCGCTGTTCTCGTCCAAATGTGTCCCTGTCCCCAAGCGATGTCCGCTTCTCGGAAAACGTAGAGCGAACCCCGCCGAAAGCGGAGCGAAAATGAGCAGCGAAATCGGTGAAAATCAAACTGCCATCGACAACGAGCAAAAATAGTTATGGAGCATTATCTACTCCGGCAGAGCGTAACCACTCCACGAAACCCATCTCTTGACAGATGAAACCAATTCTGTAGGATGAGTTGGCTCAAGTCCTCGGTTTCCAGCGGTCCGGCGGGAGATCGTGCAGTTCGTCTTCGGAGCTAGGATCGGCTAGGCGATCTAGCACGTCGCACTGATGCGAATATTCGTTCAGGCCGTTCCGCTTGGCACTCGCTAGAATCGAAGGCAATATCGCTCCCGTCCGCCTTGTCGATTCCGTACAGGAAATAATCAAAGATTCCGGTATTATTGAACGAAAAGAAGAGTTTTTGAACGGAAGCTAAATCGCCTCACTGAAAATCTCAATACTTTTTTCTCGCCCCTTGAATTTCAATGTCATGGGGGCAGAACTTGGGCGGGTTGTGATGATAAGAAACGACAAAATCGCTCCTAGAGTTCCCATTCTGTCGATTTTAACAATCGCCCGGCAAAAATTTTGACTTTTTTTGAGAAAAATGGCGGAAATAGTCCCAAAGAGGAGAGAGGGGAATAGTTGTGACTTCTCGCAACTTCCCGCCTTGCGAGGGAAGGGCGACTCTGGGGCAGACCTGTTATAAGCTGAACACGGCATACGCCAACATCCTGTAACCCCAATAAATCGCCGGCAGCGTCCCGACATACAGCGTAAACAGCGCGAGCGGCAGGGCGGCCACGGGCCAGCGGCGGCTCCAAGGCTCCTCCCGCAACCACCGGGCCGTCATCAGACGTGACGCGATGGGAAAAAGTAAGACAACGACGGCGGCAACCGTAAAAAAGACGCACATCGACGTATTGGTGATATCGAAACCGCAAAATTGGATCAGGAAACCGACGTTCCACGCGATGCCGCCCCACAGCAATATCCACGTTCCGGCTGTAGCAAGAATGCTTAACAGCGCGTTGCGGAAAAGGAGCGAATAAAACATGCCGAATAAAAAAGGTACGACATAGAAAGCACAAAGCAAGATCGGCTCGATAATATCCTTGTCACGCGGATTCTCATAGACGGCGTCGGTAAACATGTACACAAACGGCAGCGGCAGCAGAAACACGAAAAGAAACGGCAGAATTCTGCTCCACCAAACGAGCCGCGGTGACACGCCGCGCTGGCCCAGTGCCCGGTACAGACCTCGCTCTTGATCTTGTGCGAAAATCGAAGAGCCAAGCCCGAAGACAATCAAACCGGCAAAAGCAATGACGGCAACACCCAGTACCGCGACCGCTTGGTCGCGCAACGGTACGCTCGCGGAAAAAATACTGACATGGGCATCCATCACGTACAAGAAATAACTGGAACAGAAAATCTGCCAGAGAATCACAACGACGCCGGTGCATAGTCCCAAAAATAAACTGTCGCGGCTTTGGCAAATCGCCTGCCACAGCAGGGCCTGAAACGGCGTCCAGCGGTCGCGTGGGAAAAGCCCAGTGATGACGCGCATTCGCCAATCGCCGCCTTTGCGTTCGGAATTGAGAAACGGTTCAGGTTTGGATTCCGGTTCGGCCATGTCATAAAACACGGCGGCCCGCCAAAATCCGAGCACGGCGACGGGCAAACTGGCGAGAAACATGCCGCCGGCGAGGGACAGATAAAATTTCATTCCCGGTTGACCGCCGTCGAACAGCATCGTCATTTGTAGGGCCAGCCATCCGAGAATAAGCCATGTAATGAAAGCGCAACTGATACTCACAATCGTTGCAAAAAGTTTGCTCGGATAGCGCGTCGTCCAGAAATAGCCCCAGGAAACCAGCGAAAAAATGGTTGCGATAAAAAAGGAAACCAAAATGCCCAGTTGCTCGGCACCGTCGTAAAGCGTTTCAAAAATATCGAAAAATGAACCGCCGTGCCGGACAAACAGAGCGAAACAAACCAAAACGGCGGGCAAGGCCAGCGTGAGCATGACCGTGCCGAGCCAAGCGAGTTTGGCCAGCAGGATCGTGCCGCTGGACACGGGCAGTGTTCGGAGAAAACGCGATGTTTGGGCTTCCTCCTCCTTGGCGTAGGACATGGCCGCGATGGCCGTGACGTAAAAGCCGTAGAGGTAGACGTACCAAACGAGTGAAAGGCCGGCTAGGCCGTCTTGTTCTTGTTCGGGAAAGCAAAACGTGAGTAGCCAACAGAGCACAGCCAAGCCCAGCACGACAAACAGCGACGTGCTGTGCTCGCGGAATTCCTTGCGGTAGAGGGAGGTGAATGGGGTCATGGTGTTAAATTATAAAATAGGTATCCACTTGACTCAAGTAGTGCCTAGATGTAGTATTTTGGGATGGACGACTATCCCGTGAATTTGATGGAATTTGATCGACGATTCAA
>QMCD01000279.1_pt1 | contig 38558 bp, 34 predicted proteins | sample 1821841 | NCBI WGS metagenome assembly QMCD01 (sample SAMN01991225, study PRJNA193472) | Termite gut metagenome, whole genome shotgun sequencing project. | isolation source: worker | host: Macrotermes natalensis
GAAACCTTATTCATTATACATGGAATCACTTAGGAATTTAAGTAAGAGTAAATTCTAGTTGTAGGAAGCGTATATGGAATTTAGTTTTTCATTCAAGGGCGAAAATAATTTTTCAAGCTTACCTCTTGTAACCCGGCCGAAAATGTACTATAATAACTATATATCAGATCGGGAAAGGAGTAACGTATGCAAGTAGGCGCAGTAAGTTTACAGCCATATATTTATAATACAAACAGTATTGGCAGTGCCAGCATGAATAAAGTGCAGCCGATTCCCGATGATTTAACTTCTCAGAAGACTGATTATTCAGGATTGGTCCAATCCGAGGAGGAAAACATAAATCCGTTACGCAGAGGTGAGAGCGCCAACCTTGTGGATATCATCCAGAGCCAGATGGCGATGGCACAGAACAATGCCAGCCGGGTCATGAGACCGCAGGACATGGCAGTTGATCCCCAAGCGATGCAGCTTGATGGCGTTTCCGCTGATATGGACATGGCCGCCAACGTTGATGATATGGCGGGAGAGATGGCCGAAGATATGGCAGTCGAAACGAATGTAGATGACGTTTCCGCCGGCATAGAATATACTGAAGAAACTAATATGGCAATCGAGACGCAATCCACCGCAACTAATGCCAATATGAACGTAGATACGGAAGTCTTTGATACCGCCGCCGAGACGTACAACACGGCTGCCGCCGAATCAAATGCCGTTACTGGAAATACCGAAGAGACCAGTGCCGTAACCGAGCCGACTGCCGTTGCCGGAACCGTCACAGAATCCAATGATGCCGCCGGCTCAAGCGCTACCGGCAGTGCCGCCGAATCGAGCGTAACAGCTTCTGTAAACACAGCGGCGTCCGGGACAGTACTAGGCAGTATGGAGAATTTTACGATCGGAAACAGCAATACGGCTTTAGTTCAGGAAGCTTCAGCCACTGCGGCAGAAGCAAGTGAAAGCACTCAACCACAGGCAAGGAACCAATTTACCGATATGCTCAATCTCTTCCAGATGAGACGTGCCACGGAAGCATATACCTTAAGTATGGGGATGTAATATATGGTATCAGCAAGATGTTGACTGATGGCTTCAGGCGAGGCCATCAGTTTTATGTTATAGAACAAGATATAGACGAATAGGATAGGAATAAAACAAAACAAAACAAGTACTTTGTACGTGAGTTCAAGTTAGGCAGGAGAAAGGAGCAGATATGAAAGTATTGTTATTAAACGGGAGTCCCAATGAGAAAGGCTGTACATATACCGCGTTACGCGAGGTTGCCAATGCTTTGGAATCCCATGGTATCGAAACGGAAATCATGCAGACGGGCAAGGCGCCGGTCAGAGGCTGTACCGCCTGCGGCGGCTGCTTTGACGGCCGCGGTAAGTGTATATATGATGACGATCTGGTAAACCGTTTTTTAGAAAAGATGGCGGCGGCCGACGGCCTAGTGATCGGTTCCCCAGTATATTATGCCGGCCCTAACGGTGCGCTGCTGGCTTTACTGGACAGGGCGTTTTATGCTGGCGATGCCTTCGCTTATAAACCGGCCGCGGCGGTGGTGTCGGCGCGCCGGGCCGGAACAACGGCAACTTTGGATGTGCTGAACAAGTATTTTCCGATCAACCAGATGCCGATAGTGCCGTCACAGTATTGGAATATGATACATGGCAATGATGCCGGCGAAGCCCTTCAAGATCTGGAAGGGTTGCAGATCATGCGTACCCTAGGACATAATATGGCATGGATGCTGGCATGCTTTGAAGCGGGGCAAAAAGCCGGCGTGACGCTGCCGGCCACGGAGGGCCGGGTTTGGACTAACTTTATCCGTGAGGGTGAATAAATGAAAGGGCGCTACAAAAATATGTAATATCATCATTTATAATTTACGGGCATACAACGTATTCATGGCGTGTTTATGCAGTATTCCGGAGGAATCACAGTCAATGATAGATTCTGAAAAGTCTTCAACCAGCCAGTTATGGTAATAAGTCAGAAGCTGCCCCGAAAGCCATAAGCGGGCATGCTCTTCGTTTTCCGGCGGCGGCGTAATAAACGGTTTTTCGATAAAAACGTTGAAAGCGTTAAGTCCGCCGGTATTCGTATGAAGCCGGTAGTTATCAATGATTTCTTTACGCAATTCCAAACTCAGATAGTGTAAAACGCCACTTGAATAAAGTATATCATAATTACAGTCCAACCGGTAATTCTCAATATCTGCCGTAAACGCGTTAACAGTAACATTGGCATCCGCAGCAAGCCGTTTCACTTTTTCAATTCCGGCAACAGACAGATCAAACGCACTGACATCATATCCACAACGGGCAAAAAACACAGCATCCTTACCTTCGCCACAGCCGATATCCAATAACTTAAGATGCTTATCCGGAGGCATGAGCGATATTACCTTTAAACACATCTGGGATGGGGCAGACCCCCAATAATATCCGTCGGTTGCACTGTACACTTTTTCATAATCATGATATTCCATAAAATCACTCCTAAACATAATGAATTTAATCATTTTTATCTTATGTTCCACTATAACACAAAGTCCTCCCCGCATACAATAAGAATCTCGCATTATCCCACGTCACTTGCAGCCGCAACCGAATATTTGCGCAACCGAATATTTGTTCGAAAACAATTGACACAAGAACAAAAGTTCTGTAATATAATACTATACGTTAATTCTATGCAGCCATACAAACCCATATTAAACACTAACAAGAAAGAAAGCAGAATACAACGCATATTATGGAAATCAAGATTTCGGACAATGTATCAATAATGGATAAACTGGGCATTCTTGCTGATGCGGCCAAATATGACGTTAGTTGCAGTTCCAGCGGCGTCGAGCGCAAAGGTGACGGAACCGGTATCGGCAATGCCGCGGCAGGAGGAATCTGCCATAGCTTCGGTTCAGACGGCAGATGCATATCACTGTTAAAGGTACTGTTTACCAATGAATGTATTTATGACTGCAAATACTGCCTTAACCGTAAGTCCAATGACGTACCGCGGGCTTCTTTTACCCCGGATGAAATATGTACACTGACAATAGAGTTTTACCGGCGCAATTATATCGAGGGCCTGTTTCTCAGCTCCGGTATCCTGTACAGCCCGGATTACACCATGGAACTCATCTATCAGGCTGTCTATAAGCTCCGTACCGAGTACCGCTTCCAGGGATATATCCATGTTAAGGCGATACCGGGGGCAAGCCCGCTGATTATCCAGCAGCTCGGCCTCATCGTAGACCGGATGAGTGTTAACCTGGAGCTGCCGACGGCCCAGGGCTTAAGCGAACTGGCACCCAATAAGCACCGCAAGAACATCCTGGCGCCGATGCGGCAGATTCAGCAGGGGATCCATCACAGCAAGAATGAAATGGTAGTCTACAAGAAAGCCCCCTCATTTGTCCCGGGCGGCCAGTCCACACAGATGATAGTCGGAGCGACGCCGGAAAGCGATTATCAGATCATGACAGTAGCGGAGAACCTGTATCAGAAGTTTGAACTTAAGCGGGTATATTATTCAGCTTACGTCAATATTAATGAAGACAAGTCCCTCCCGGCTTTGCCGGGTGGCCCGCCGCTGCTGCGGGAACACCGCCTCTATCAGGCGGACTGGCTGCTCCGTTTTTATGGATTTCATTCCGACGAGTTGCTGAGCGAGCAGAAACCGAACTTTAACGTGCTGCTTGACCCCAAAGCAGACTGGGCCCTGCGGCATTTAGACCAGTTTCCCGTGGAGATCAACCGTGCGGATTATTATAGCATCCTGCGCGTGCCCGGAATCGGGGTCAAAAGCGCCCAGCGCATCGTCCGTGCCAGACAGAACGGCTCGCTAAGGTTTGAAGACTTGAAAAAGATCGGCGTGGTACTAAAGCGCGCCCTGTATTTCATCACCTGCAATGGCAAGATGATGTACAACACCAAGATAGAAGAAGACTATATCACTAGGAACCTGCTGACCGTTAAAGAAAGGCTTCCTTTTGATAAGGACGGGGTTACTTATAAACAGTTGTCGTTATTCGATGACATGAGCTTTGACCCCGGTGACGGGCTGACAAGCCAGCTGTTCGACGGCCGCAGCGTCATCCTAGGGCAGATTTAGCTGTCGACGGTAATAGCTCGTTTGAGGCATGAGTCAAAATGCCGGACAAGGATTTATCTATGGAACTATACCTAATATGTGAGGATTCCCTAGAAGGGGTTTTTTCAGGAGTCTATGAAGCATATGCGGCCAAGAGGCCGCATCAGGAGCTGCATCTGCAGGTAGGAGAAGAAGAAAACCTACGTTTATTTGCCGAATATCAAGAGGTTACGGCGGACAAGGACAAGGCGGCCAAAGTAGCCCGTACCATCAACAGGGAGTTTGGTACGGAAGGCTATATGGCGGTCTGCCGGGCGCTGGCCTCTAGAGATAGAGAGAAAGGAGAAGCCGTCTATAAGATGATCGTCAAGGGTCTTTCCATGAAAGATCCCCGGCAGGTCATGGGGAACCTGCCTGACCCTCATGTTATGAAAGTATTTGAACTGGCTCGGTTCAGCGCCAATGAAGCCCATTTCCTAGTCGAGTTTCTCCGCTTCCGGGAACTGGAGAATAAGATGCTATATGCCAAGATCGGCCCCAAGAACAACGTGATCACCTTCATCATGCCGCACTTTGCCGACCGGCTGCCCTTGGAGAATTTTATAATCCATGATGAAACAAGGGATATCTACGCCCTGCATCCGGCCCGCAAAGACTGGTATGTGGTCACCGGCGAAGCCGGCCGCCTTCCCGGCGCGCTTGCCGAGGGTTTTTCGGAAGACGAAATGCAGTACAGTGAACTGTTTACGCATTTTTTTCATACCATAGCTATAAAGGAACGCAAAAATCTGGCTCTGCAAAGAAACATGCTGCCGCTACGATATCGGGAATACATGACTGAATTTCGATGAGGCTTACAAAAAATATCCGGGAACAGACAGGCTGATGCCATAAATATCTCAGTAATACAGTCGGTATAAGGCCAAAAAAACGTCAAAATGACCAAGATATCTTCCTAGTCTGACACATTATGGATTTTATATGAAAGAAATGTATAAAAACTGCTTTTCTGGAGAAAATTGTATTAAATAAAGTGCTTTACATGTGGCAGAGGAAAGTGTAATCTATGGTATATATAAGCGGGGTTATTATAATTAGTTCCATTATATAGTTCCATTTAACCCAGTTTATTTACAGCCAATGCTATAAACCTAGGAAAGACCAAATACTGAGAAAAGGAAGGTGAATAATCATGATGCGGTACAAAATAAGATTAAATGTAGAACAGGTCAATGATTTCGTAAAAGCAGCTACTAACTGCCGTTTTGATGTTGACATTTCGTACAACCGCTTTGTTGTCGATGCCAAGTCGATTGTAGGCGTTCTGGGTCTGGACTTGCGCAATGTGCTGACGGTAACCTGCAGCGATTTTGATCCGGAATTTGACACATATATGAAGCAGTTTGCGGTAGCATGCTAAATATCCGCGAAACAGTCATGCTAGGCAAATTGTAAGTTAACTAGGCAATAAGCAATATATAACTCCCTGATAAGATGCGCAAGTATTTTTATTGGGGAGTTTTTTGTTAATTAACTGTAGCATAAAGCTAAAGTAATGGTATATAAGGTAGTGTAAAGATAATGTATAGGTAAAGTAAAGGAACTATAGCCTATGGAAATACATATTTCAGTCAGGAACCTAGTAGAATTTATTCTGCGGAGCGGCAGCATCGACAACCGCAGGTCGGCGGTCCCGGATAATTCCATGCAGGAGGGGGGCCGTATCCACCGGATGATCCAGCGCCAGATGGGGCTGGACTACCATGCGGAGGTTCCGCTCACCTATCGGTACGATGCCGGTGAATACGAGGTCGTCATCACCGGCCGGGCAGACGGCATCATTATCCCCGCCAGCATCGGCATGAGCGGCGAGGTAACGGTCGATGAGATAAAAGCAACCTACCGTGATGTAACGAAAATGAAAGAGCCGGCGGCGATTCATCTTGAGCAGGCCAAGTGCTATGCATTCATTTATCTTTTTAAGGCAGAACAGGAGCAATATGAACATATCCGGGTCAGGATGACCTACTGCAATATCGAAACGGAGGAACTGGCTTACTTTTATCAAGAGTATTCCTATGAGGAACTTAAAGAGTGGTTTGAAGGTGTAATGTCGCGCTACCGGAAATGGACTGACTACGAATACCGATGGCGGGAAAAACGGCTCCAGTCAATCAAAGCAATGAACTTCCCCTTCCCGTACCGAGACGGTCAAAAGGAGCTTGTCACTTATGTATATCAGACTATCTTCCACAAACGGAAGCTTTATGTCGAAGCCCCTACCGGGGTCGGAAAAACTATATCCACCGTGTTTCCGGCCATCAAGGCAATGGGTGAAGGCATGGGCGAAAAACTGTTTTATCTGACGGCCAAGACGATAACCCGGACAGTGGCGGAGGAGACGGTTGCTTTATTGCGTAAGCAGGGATTATGTTTTAAGACAGTAATATTGACTGCTAAGGACAAAATATGTTTCCGGGAGGAAACAGAATGTAACCCCGTGGCATGTCCTTATGCAGACGGCCACTATGATCGGGTCAATGATGCAATGTTTGCGCTATTGACTGAAGCGGACAGCTTTACCAGGGAGAAGGTGGAGGCATATGCCGGGCAGTTCCGGGTCTGTCCTTTTGAGCTATGCCTCGACATGAGTCTTTTTGCTGACGGTGTGATCTGTGATTATAATTATCTCTTTGACCCTCATGTATATCTGAAACGTTTTTTTGCGGACGGCAGCCGGAAGGACTATCTTTTTCTGATTGATGAAGCCCACAACCTAGTGGACCGCGGGCGGGAAATGTACAGCGCCGCTGTGTGGAAAGAAGCTTTTCTAAAGCTGAAAAAGACCGTGAAGGAATATGATGCCACAATTACGAAACATCTGGATAAATGCAACCGGGAGCTGCTTCTGCTAAAGCGGGAATGTGTCGGATATCGAACCGATCTTTATCTGGAGCCGCTTATGCAGGCACTGTCGCGTCTGACGGCGGCTTTGGAACGTTACCTTGATGAACATGAAACCAGTCCGGTCAGAAAGGACGTCCTGGAGATGTATTTTGAAATCTGTCATTTTCAGGCCATTCACGAACGTCTGGATGAAAACTATGTGACATATTCCCAGATAGAAGAAAACGGCAGCTTTTTTGTCAAGCTTTTCTGCGTCAACCCGGCGACAAGCCTCAGTGAATGTATGATGAAAGGGCGAAGCACTGTCCTCTTTTCGGCAACCCTTTTGCCGGTGCATTATTATAAGAGCCTGCTTGGGGCTAACGCAGACGATTACGATGTTTATGCCAAGTCCGTATTCCGTCCGGATCAAATGGGACTTTTTATTGCCAGTGACGTAACCAGCCGCTACACCCGGAGAAATGATGCCGAGTATTATAATATTGCCTGTTATCTGCATGAAATCATTAAGAACCGCCATGGTAACTATCTGGTATTTTTCCCGTCCCATCAATTCCTACGGACAGTTTATGCCATATATGCGGAGAATTTCTGTGCGCCGGAAGTGGAATGTCTGCTGCAAGGAGACATGATGAATGAGAAAGAACGAGAGGCCTTCCTGTGCCGGTTTACGAAAAAGACGGCGACAGAAACAATCGCCATCGGCACTGCCGTGGCAGGGGTATCTCAGTGCGGTACGGAAGCCGCCTCGGTGGAGCGCAGCCTGCTGGGATTTTGCGTTCTAGGCGGCATCTTCAGCGAAGGAATTGATCTAAAGCATGACAGCCTGATCGGAGCTGTCATTGTGGGTACCGGGCTTCCGCAGGTCTGCCCGGAAAGAGAAATACTGAAAAGCTACTTTGACGCAAGGGGCGAAAGCGGCTTTGATTATGCCTACAAGCTGCCGGGAATGAATAAAGTCTTGCAGGCGGCGGGCAGGGTGCTCCGGACGCAGGATGACATCGGTATCGTCGCCCTCTTGGACGAACGCTTCCTAGGTCCGGCCTACTTACATTTATTCCCGCGGGAGTGGGAACATTACGAAATCGTTGCCGTCGGACAAGTAGCTAAGCGGATCGAAAAATTCTGGAACGACTGGCTGTAATGTATGTGGATAACGGACGTGGCCGTTAGGTTTACATAATATATACAGATTGCGTAAAAATTATGTAAACACACAAATAGTAAAAAAATGAAGGCGGAAGTGGGGGAATGACATCAGTTTTTGCTAAAAAAACAACCCAAGTCATCGTTAATGACACAAGTGTCGTTGTGGATAACTTTGTGGAAATGGGGGATTTCTTTTAAATTTAAGTGGTTTGGACAAAAAATGAAATGCAAGGATAAGCTTGTTTTTTTGTCAAAAAACTGTCTGGGTCAATATTGTTATGTTGACGCCGCCTGCCTGATAAATCTCGTGATAAATTGCGGTTTAAAAAACCGGTTTTCACCCGGAACAGACTGTGTTATACTAAAAGCCAATTCAATTTATATGGACAGGAGAATAAAATGTGGGCATTTGAAAGCGTGTTTTATCAGATCTATCCCTTGGGCTTTTGTGGGGCGCCCTTTGAAAACGACGGCGTATTAACTCCGAGAATCAAGAAAGTGGCCGGCTGGATTCCCCATATCAAGAAGCTGGGTGCCAATGCGGTATATTTTTCGCCGCTGTTTGAGTCAGATACTCATGGTTATAACACCAGGGATTTCCGGACGGTAGACCGCCGTCTGGGAACCAACGAGGACTTTGCCGAGCTTTGCCGCCTTTTGCATGAAGAAGGGATCCGCATCGTGCTGGACGGGGTATTTAATCACGTCGGCCGGGGCTTTTACCAGTTTCAGGACGTGGTAAGGAACCGGGAGAATTCGCGTTACCTGAACTGGTTCCACATTGATCTAGGGGGAAACTCCCATTATAATGACGGTCTGTGGTACGAGGGCTGGGAAGGACATTATGACCTTGTCAGGCTGAATCTGCGCAATCCGGAAGTAGTCAGCCATATCTTGGAGTCTGTCCGATTCTGGGCAGAAGAGTTTGATATTGACGGCCTGCGCCTAGATGTGGCCTATTGCCTTGACTTTGATTTTGTAAAGGAACTGAGGCGCTTTACGGAAGGGCTGAAACCGGAGTTCTTTCTGCTTGGGGAGATGCTGCACGGCGACTATAGCCGGATGGTCAATTATGAGATGCTTCATTCGGCTACTAACTATGAATGTTATAAGGGTCTTTACTCAAGCTTTAACAGCCGGAACATGTTTGAAATAATCCATTCACTTAACCGCCAGTTCGGGCCGGAGCACTGGACGCTTTACAAGGGACTGCATATGCTGTCCTTTGTGGATAACCATGACGTGAGCCGGATAGCTGGCAACTTAAGTAATATGGCGCATCTTCCGCTTGTTTACGCGCTGTGTTTCGGGATGCCGGGGATCCCCTGCGTTTACTATGGAAGCGAATGGGGAGACAAGGCCATGAAAAGCGAGGGCGACCCGGCCTTACGCGCCTGTTTTGCGGCACCGGTATTTAATGAGCTGAGCGGGTATATTGCCAAGCTCGCCGCAGCCAAAAAAACATCCAAGGCTCTGAATTACGGCGGCTTCCGGTCCGTAGTACTGACGAATATGCAGTGCGTCTTTGAGCGCCAGGCCGACGGCGAGCGGGTGCTGGTAGCGGTCAATATGGACGATGAGGATTATACAGCCCACTTTGACGCGGGGTGCGGGATGGCAGTCGATATGATCAGTGGCGAGAAGTTTGATTTTGGCGGGGGAAGTGTATTAAAAGCCAATAGAGCTTATTTTCTGCAAATGGAGAAATAAGATGAAAAGATAACTGACAGATTTTTTAATAATTAAATAATAATAAAATAAAAATATTGCTAAAAATGTTGTTGTCATAGTTTTTGATATACCTTATACTAACAATGGAAGCAGAGATTTCATTATTTCTTGGGAGGAAAAGGAAAATGCAATACGGATATTTTGACAACAAAAAAAGAGAATATGTGATTGACCGGGTTGACCTGCCGACGTCGTGGACCAATTATCTGGGCGTGGAGGAGACCTGTGCAGTGCTGAATCACACGGCAGGCGGCTATATGTTCCATAAGACGCCGGAATTTCACCGCGTCACCCGATTTCGCGGGAACAGCGTGCCGATGGACAGGCCAGGGCATTATGTGTACATAAGGGACAATGAAAAGGCAGATTATTTCAGTGTTTCCTGGCAGCCGGTGGGCAAACCGCTGGATCAGGCCAAGTATAGCTGCCGCCACGGGATGTCGTATACGGTCTATGAATGTGAGTATGACGGCTTGAAAGCTTCCCAGCGGATGACGATACCGATCGGGGAAGCCCTGGAGCTTTGGGATGTGACCATCAAAAATGAAGGGGATAAGGTCAGGGACTTAAGTATTTTCAGTTACTGTGAATTCTCTTTCCATCATATCCTGATTGATAATCAGAATCACCAGATGAGCCTGTATTGTGCCGGTTCCAATTATGATCAGGGGATCATTGAATATGATCTTTATTATGAAGAGTTCGGTTATCAATATATGGCTTCTAATTTTACCCCGGACGGCTATGACTGCCTAAGAGATACATTTTTGGGAAGTTACCGCACCGAGAGTAATCCGCTGGCGGTTGAAACAGGCCAGTGCTCAGGTTCTTCTGAGCTGGGCGGTAACCACTGCGGTACGCTGATGAAGAAGCTGGTGCTTAAGCCGGGCGAAGAAGCCCGCGTGATTTTTATCCTAGGCGAAGGCCGCCGTGAGGATGGCCTGAAAGCAAAGGCAAAATACAGTGATCTGGCGGCTGTGGATGCCGCATATGAAGAACTGCGCCGTTTCTGGCAGAATAAATTCGACAAATTACAGATTGACACACCCAATGAGGGGATGAATACCCTTATCAATACTTGGACGCTGTACCAGTCGGAGATTAACGTCATGTTCTCCCGCTTTGCATCATTTATCGAGCTGGGCGGCCGGACCGGCCTTGGTTACCGCGATACGGCGCAGGATGCCATGACGATTCCACATTCCAATCCCGATAAATGCCGGCTGCGGATCGAACAGCTGTTAAACGGGCTGGTATCCAAAGGTTATGGCTTGCATCTGTTTGATCCGGCATGGTTTGAAGAAAAGGATGATGATAAAAAGCCATTTAAATCGCCTACCGTCATACCGAGCATGGACTCCAGTTATGTCCATGGCTTAGAGGATGCCTGTTCCGACGACGCACTCTGGCTGATTCCCTCCATCGTGGAGTTTATCAAAGAAACCGGCAATATCGACTTTGTCTGGAAGGTGGTGCCTTATGCGGACGGCGGAGCCGGCAGCGTCTATGAACATATGACTAGGATCCTTGACTTTTCCGCCGAGCAGGTCGGCGAAACAGGCATCTGCAAAGGTCTCCGGGCAGACTGGAACGACTGTCTCAACCTAGGCGGCGGCGAAAGCGCCATGGTGTCCTTCCTCCACTACTGGGCGATCCAGAATTTCCTGGAGCTGGCCGGATATCTGGGTCAGGCTGCCGATGTGGAAAAATACACAGCAATGGGCGAAAAAGTAAAGGCTGTCTGTGAAACGCAGCTTTGGGACGGCGAATGGTATATCCGCGGAATCACCAAGAACGGCAAGAAAATTGGCGTCAATACCGATAAAGAAGGCAAGATCCATCTGGAATCCAATACTTGGGCCGTACTTTCCGGCGCCGCTCCTTACGACCGGGCGGTTCAGGCGATGGACAGCGTGGACAAGTACTTATATACACCTTACGGCATCATGCTCAATGCCCCGTCCTACCGGTCTCCTGATGATGATATCGGTTTCATTGCCAGGGTCTATCCCGGAGTCAAAGAAAACGGCGCGGTATTTTCCCATCCCAATCCTTGGGCTTGGGCCGCAGAGTGCCTGCTGGGAAGAGGTGACCGGGCGATGAAGTTCTATGATGCCCTCTGTCCTTATTATCAGAATGACAAGATTGAGATCAGAGAGGCGGAGCCTTATTCATACTGCCAGTTTATCATGGGCAAGGAACACAGTGCCTATGGCCGGGCAAGACATCCCTTTATGACCGGATCGGGCGGATGGTCCTACTTCAGTGCCACCAGATATATGATCGGGATCCGTCCCGGTTTTGACACGCTGGCAATCGACCCCTGTGTCCCGGCGGACTGGAAAGGCTTTTCGGCGGTCAGGGAATGGCGCGGTGCTAAGTTCGACATCCAGGTGGAAAATCCCGACGGCGTGATGAAGGGAGTAAAAGAAATTTACTTGGACGGCAGCAGAACTGACAGTATACCGGTTCAGGCAGCAGGTTCAGAGCATCAGGTCAGGATCGTCATGGGCTAAGGCAGCCGAAGGCCATCCTGCTACGGAAGCGCTGCTTGAACATAATATTAAATATACATAATATTAAATATACATAATATTAAATATACGGAGGAATGAAAATGGCAATTAAATTTGGAACAGGCGGCTGGCGGGCAGTGATCGGCGATGAGTTTACCAAAGCGAATATCCAGCTGCTGGCTAAAGCTCTAAGTAACAAGATGCATGCGGAAGGAGTTGCTGGCAAACCCGTCGTGCTCGGTTATGATCGCCGTTTTCTGGCCAAGGAAGCGATGCAGTGGGCTGCCATGGTATTTGCGGCGGAAGGTATCGTGACCGAACTGATTAATAAATCCTCACCTACCCCGCTGGTCATGTTTTATGTGATGCGCCATGAGCTGGCTTATGGTATGATGGTCACGGCCAGCCACAATCCGGCTATCTACAACGGTATCAAGGTATTTACCGCCGGCGGCCGGGATGCCGATGAGGAACAGACCGCCGATATTGAGAAATATATCAGTGAAGTAACTAACGAAGACGTAAAAGAAATGGAATATTTCCGGGCAATCGAAAAAGGGATGATCCGGGAAATCTATCCGCTCAATGAATATCTGGATAACATTATTGATGCTGTCAATATGGACAAGATCAAAGAAGCCGGCCTGAAGGTCGCTCTGGATCCGATGTATGGGGTCAGTGAGACTTCCTTGGCAACCATCCTACATACGGCACGCTGTGAGATCGTGACCATCAATGACCGTCATGACACGCTGTTCGGCGGAAAGCTGCCTTCCCCTTCGGCGGCGACCCTGCGGGCGCTGCAGAATGCGGTGGTGGATTACCGTTGTGACATCGGGCTGGCAACTGACGGAGATGCCGACCGAATCGGTGTTATCGACGATACCGGTCGTTTTCTGCATCCTAACGACATCTTGGTGCTGCTATATTATTATCTGGTCAAGTACAAAGGATGGACGGGGCCGGTGGTACGTAATATCGCCACTACCCATCAGTTGGACCGAGTAGCAGAGAGTTTCGGGGAAAAATGCTACGAAGTTCCTGTCGGTTTCAAACATATCTCGGCGATGATCACCAAGCAGGACGCCGTCCTGGGCGGAGAATCCTCCGGCGGCCTGACGGTCAGAGGCCATATCAAAGGCAAGGATGGTGTATATGCCGCCGCGCTGCTGGTAGAAATGATTGCCGTAACCGGCAAGAAAATATCGCAGATTTACCGGGATATCGAAGCTGAGTACGGTGCCATCTTCATGGAAGAGCGCGATTATAAGTTTACCGCGGAGGTAAAAGAAAAGATTCAGCATACTTTGATGGCGGAGCAGAAGCTTCCTGATCTGCCTTTTGAAGTCGAGAAGGTTTCCTATCTGGATGGCAGCAAGGTCTATTTCCGGAACGGCGGCTGGGTAGTGGCCCGGTTCTCTGGTACGGAACCGCTGCTGCGGATCTTCTGCGAGATGTCCAATCCGCAGGATGCGGCGGCAGTCAGCAAGGCTTATGAGGAGTTTCTGGGGCTTTAAAGCAGTAGTAATTAACAGGTTTATATATTTTTAATATTAAAAAGTTTTACAAAACACCTATGTTGTGTATAATTATACAATATAGGTGTTTTTACATATTGACAAAAGGAGGAATTAATTCATGACTAAATTAACCAAGACACGTGGTAATAGAACCGTAGCCGGGCTTCTCTTAACCGTGCTGCTGAGCCTTACGGCGGTCGGCTGTGGCTCAGGTGAGGAACCGGCAGAAGGCGGCAGAGTATCGACGGGTACGGAAGCGGCAGCTTCTTATATTGCTGAAGACTATCCCCTTTCTCAAGACAACATAATTGGTATAACCACATATCAGAATACGCTATTCTACCTGAACCAGGACGTATCCGACGCCGACAGTTCCCAGCAGACCTTATACCGTATGGATATGGGAAGCGAACAGGGTGAGGCGGCAGCTGTCCCGCTAAACTTAGCCGAAGGCCAGTCCGTCAGCTTATTGACAGCGGACGAGACGGGCAAGCTGCATGCTATGGCGATTAAGACGGATGAGAACGCCAATGCCACGCTGACTGAGCTGCTGTGGATCAAGCTTGATGAAGCGGGCAATGAGGCCGGCTCCGTTTCGCTGATTGACTTTTATAACGAAAATAACCAGCAGATTCCGACTGATTTTGAGGTTGATGGCAGCGGGAATATTTACCTCAGCATGGGTGATAAGGTCTATGTTCTGGATCCGGAGGGGAAGCTTCTGTATGAAGCACAGGTTGAGGGCATGATCATGTACATGTGTCGGGATGCTGACGGCAAGGTATATGCCGTATGGTATTCCACAGGTGGGGAAAGCCTGATGGGCATGGCGGAAATCGACAGTCAGGCGAAGGCCATGGGCGCCATACATGACATTTCGGTAACTGAAATCCTGTTAGGTATCAGCACCGGTGCCCAGGGAAGTCTGCTGATGGCTACGACCAGCAGCGTCTATTCCTATCATATCGAGGAAAAGACCATGACCGAACTCTTTAAATGGTCAGATATAGATGTGGCAACCGATTATTATGGGCTGTTCCAGTCACTAGCCGACGGCCGGCTCTTATGGCTTGGCCGGAGCCTTTTAGAAGATGGGTCGATGAAGGCTTCCCTTAAGGTGGTCCGGCCACGCCGGGAGGGAGATGCGGTTCAGGAAAGCAAAGAAACCTTGACGTTTGGCGGGATTTCCTTGCTGATTGACGCAGCGGTAAGAGAAGCTATCGTTAAGTTTAACAGCACCGATCCTGATTACCGGATTGAGATCATCGAATACGGAGTAGACGATCTGGTAGGCGGACTTGAGCAGATGAACGCGGACATCGTGAGCGGCAACGGCCCGGATATCATGGCACTACCGGCCGGATATTCACTGAGCATGTATGCCAGCAAAGGCGTGCTGGAGGATATGTATCCGTTCTTGGAAAACGATGCGTCGGTAGATCAAGCCGATTTGCAGGCAAACATTCTGAGCGCCTTTGAAACGGACGGGAAACTTTATGGTATGCCAGTTACTTTTATGCTCTATAGCGTGATGGGACGTACTTCCGTTGTCGGGACGGAAGATTCTTGGAATCTGGATGAAATGATAGCAATGGTTGACCGTATCGGTGATGACAGCAGGGTATTCTACAATACATCTAAATCAGGGGTACTTAATTTCTGCCTGATAGCCAATAATGATATTATGATAAACTGGGATGACAGTGAAAAGGGATTTAACCGGGGAACCTTTTTAAAGATCTTGGAATTTGCCAACCGCTTTCAAGATGACGACCAGTTTGATCCCACTGATATAAGTATCCTAGTCAACGGGCTCCGTGAAGGGGATATCCAGTTATTTGACACGGCGCTGATGAATATGTCAGTCCATCAGGTTTATAACAGTCTTTTTGGTGAGCCGGTTACGTATGTGGGATATCCGAGCGAAAACGGCAGCGGTTCCTTGGCCGGTTCGGTATCGCTGATGGCACTCAGCAGCCAGTGCTCCGATAAAGAGGCAGCCTGGCGGTTTATCAGCAGCATGCTGACAGAAGAGTATCAGGATAGCCCGTCTCTGGTCATGGGACTGCCGATCCGAAAAGAAAGTCTGGTCAAGCGGCTTGAACAGGCCAAGGAGGCAAACTATGTTACCGATGAAAACGGCAATCAGCAGGAAGCGCCGATTCAGGCACCGCTAGGTGATCAGATGCTGGAAATATATGCAGCGACAGAAGCAGATGTGCAGGCCGTGATCAGCCTGATTGATAACGTGGAAAAGATGCAGGATCAGGACAGCCAGATTGCCGCAATCATATCCGAAGAGGCGCAGACATATTTTAGCGGCGATAAATCCGCTGAAGAGGTGGCCGATGTAGTGGAGAACCGGATTCAGCTCTATATGAGTGAAATGGGATGAATCTTGCTATAAAAGTTTTGGCCGGCCTGCCGCACATGACAATGTAAGCGGTATGGCCGGCCGAAACTTTTCACATTTTTTAGGCTTTCAGCAGTGCTTCAATATCCTGCGACAGGTTCTCTGGCAGATGGGCAGGTGAGTAACGGTCGACGACATTCCCGCTACGGTCAATCAGGAATTTCCCAAAGTTCCATTTGATATCTTGCTTCTTGTTGCCAAGGGTGAGCAGCTTTACCTTTTTCTCAAAAGACTTCGCTTCCTTGTCACCCTTATCTTCCGGTGCCTGCTCTTTCAGCCACTCATAGAGCGGGGCGGCATCTTTGCCGTTGACGTCTATTTTGGCAAAGCGCGGAAAGGTCGTGGAGTACTTCAGGGAACAGAAGCTATTGATGCCGGCATCATCCTCCGGTGCCTGGTTCATGAACTGGTTGCAAGGGAAATCAAGGACTTCAAAACCCTTGTCTTTATACTTGGCATACAGTTCCTGTAGGGCGGTATACTGCGGGGTCAACCCGCATTTTGTCGCGGTGTTGACGACAAGCAGTACCTTGCCGGCATATTTTTCCAGTGATACCGGCTCTCCGTGGTTATCTTTTACGGTAAAATCATAAATACTCATAATAAATCTCCTTCCTGATTAGGATTATAAGGTTAATTCTTTTGTTTCTCCGCTCATATTCGAGCAGGTGGCCATGGCCTTGTCCAAGCAGAAAATCTCAAAGACACCATCACCGACCGCGTAAAAACTCGCCAAAGAAGGCATGATATCCAGAGCCTTTTGCTGCGAGGCTTCGGAAGTAACAAAAACGGCTTCCCCTAAGATGCGCATCATGTTTCCCTGGCTGTCATAAGCGCAGATCTCTACTTTGGGATTGGCCTTGAGCTGCTGATACATGGCTTTTTGGTTGCCGGTGCAAAAAGTAAGCTTGCCTTCGTACTCCATGACAAAGCCGATCGGCCTGACGTGTGGCTGATCGCCTGCCGTTGTGGCTAGGTAATAGACGCCGGTGCTGTTTAGAAAATCCAATACTTGCTGCATAAAATATCCTCCTGTATTCTGATTATTTTATCACATGACGTTCTACCGTGCTAGACGGCTATTTCAACAAATAACTTGCATTTGCATATGCCTTGGCCGGTAAATTCGTCACAGGGGCAGAGCGTCGTTTCGTCCTTATTGATACGACATGGACAATGGCCGTCTTTTTTGGCGAGACCGGCCATGATTTTAGCGACATGCTCGGCGTCAAGATTAAGTCGATAACCCTTCATGCGTCAGCCTCCTTTCTACCCGCAATAAAAGCAGATAAGCCTTCCTTGTCCAAATATCCCGTGTGTACATTGACTGGCTGCCCGCCTTCGAACAAGATAAGCGTCGGCACATGGTCGATGCCATAGGTTTCCGCCAGCGTAATATCCTCGTCCAGATTCACCTTATAAAAGGTATGACTGTCACAATCTTCTGATAAATCCCCGTACACAGGAGCCAGCTTTTCGCAGACAGGGCATCCCGTCGTATAAAAATCGACGATACACGGATCCTTTATCTGTTCATTAAACTGAGCCCGGCTTGTTTCAATTGTCATGAGCTTGTCCTCCGTATTTTCTTGCTTCGCGTTTAGTATTATGTTATGATTATAATACAAAATAATATCAAAGCAAGTACGCAGTATATCTATACTAAGTATGATTAAACATACAAATATAATACACCGGCACAACAATCAATTTTAATAAGTAGGGAGGACTACATATGGCTACTAAAAAAACAGCAGGATCTGATGCGGAGAAAGGTTTACTCTGCCCGGTACGATATTCCTTGGATATCGTCGGCGGAAAGTGGAAACTGCCCATCCTCTGTATGCTGGCTTCCGGTGAGCCGACCCGCTACAGTGCTATCAAGCGCAAGCTTGGTGATGTGACCAATATGATGCTGTCGCAGTCGCTCAAGGAACTAGAGGCATCGGGCATGGTTTACCGGAAGCAGTACAACGAAGTGCCTCCCCGCGTTGAATATACCCTTACGGAGAAAGGCGCCAGCATGGTTCCCATCTTGATCCAGCTTGGTTCCTGGGGCATGCGGAATATGCAGGAGGATTCAACATGTGGCGCCAAATGTACCACATGCCAGGCAATCTCTTAAAACATTCTTGGTGCGCATAACTGTTAAAATTTCAGCGAAAACAGCTTAAAGCGAAAATCATTTATACCAATTTTCATTGAGATAATCGTTGTTGTATGCTATACTACTTGAGTTATGTAACGCTGTGTCTGCCGTATGACGCGGCCGGGCAGAGCGGCAGATTATAAGGAGAATGGAGAATAAGTACCTTGTGCTGCGGACAGACCAAAGCATAATCGGCGAAGCATTTATCCACAAGCTGGTTGGAATCGGTTTGCTTGCGGCGGCAGTGCGGCTGCTTAAATATAAATGGCAGAATATTGGTTTTAACCCAGTGCACGCTGCCAAAGGCATATGTCTTGGTCTGTTATTTGCAGGAATTGTTTTCGCTATAGCCTACGGTGCGGAAATTATCATTCAGATAGCTGCTGGAAATGCGCCGGTTCTGCGGTTTTATGTAGCCAGTTATTCAACAACCGGCGATTCCGTTATACAAGGCGGGATTGGGTTCGTTCTGATTTGTCTGGCGGGAAATGTTATCAATGTTATAATGGAGGAAGGTGTTTATCGCGGGCTGTTTATCAGGCTTGCCGAAGAAAAGTATTCTTTCATAAAGGCATGTCTGTTATCGGCCTTCTTATTCGGTATATGGCATATCGCACAGCCGGTTAGAAATGTGTTGGATGGTATACAATCACCGGGCGGTGCTGCTATGTTGGGATTAATGCTGGTAGTAACAACCGCACTCGGTGGGATTCAATATAGCTTATTGTATAAATTGACCGGCGCTTTATGGCTTAGCATGGCGGCTCACTTTGTCAACAATGCTATCATCAATCTGTTGCATGTTGTAACGGTATCCGGTGCAGACGAGATGCAGACTGTCCGCATCACAATCGCCCAGGCGCTTTCTTTTATTATTGTACTTATTGTCTACATACTGAAAAGTAGAAAAGGTGCTCTTAGCATTGTACGCACCTAATCAGCAGCATACTCAACATAGAATAATTTAATCACACGATTATTTTCCCTAATAACAATACGGTCATTAACTATGGCCGATTTAACTATGGCTGATTTATCAAGAATAAAATCATATAAAAAAAATAATTTACTTATTGACAAAATAATATTATATGGCGTATAGTATATTTAATAAATGATATTATACGCCATATAATATTATACAATATAATCGAAAGGAGAAAACCATGGTATTTAATACAGGGGCAGCCCTCCTCGATGCGGTAGTCCTTGCGGTGGTATCGCGGGAAACAGAAGGTACCTATGGCTATAAAATCACGCAGGAAGTACGCACTGCGATTGAGCTGTCGGAATCCACATTATACCCGGTATTGAGACGATTACAGAAAGACGAGTGCCTGGATGTATATGACATGGAATGTGCCGGAAGGAATCGGCGTTATTATCAAGTTACCGAAAAAGGCCGAAGACAGCTGAACCTCTATGAAGGGGCATGGCGTGATTATTCAGCTAAGATAAGTATGATATTCGAGGGAGGATCGAAACATGAGTAGATGGGAATATATGAGACGTTTGGAGGAACTGTTGTCGGATATCCCGCCCGGTGAAAGAGAAGAAGCCTTACAGTATTACAATGACTATATCAATGACAGCGGCAAAGAAAATGAAGCTGAGGTCCTTGCGTCCCTCGGCACCCCTGAACAGGTGGCGGTAACGATTAAGGAAGGGCTGGAAGGAGCCGGCGGTGAATTTACGGAGAAAGGGTTTCAAGGCGCTTCCGATCAGAACGCCAATACCCTCAGCCGATACCGGGAGCCGGTTGCCGAACCACAGGCAGCAAAAGAAGCGCCCACAGAGTCAAAAAAACCGGGTCTGTCCGGCGGCCTGATTGCGCTGATCGTGGTATTATGTATCTTTGGCTCGCCGGTCATTATCGGAGCAGCCGGCTCAGTTTTGGGCTTTGTAATATCCTGCTTTGCCATCTTTTTCGCCCTGATATTTGGATTTGGCGTATCTTCGCTGGTATTGCTGGCCCTGGCCATATTTTTGGTGGTGACCGGGATTATCCAGCTGGTATATAACCCGATGATCGGCTTGGCACTTATTGCGGCAGCATTTATCGTTGCCGGACTGGGCATCCTCTTTTTACTCCTCACGGTTTTGATCGCCGGCAAGCTGGTGCCGGCTGTCTTTAAAGGGATCGGCTACATCTTTAATAGAATATTCGGAAAGAAAGGAGCAACTAACTAATGGGAAAATTTGCAAAAGGCTGTCTGATCACTGCCGCGATCTTTATTGTAACCGGCATCTTAATCGGAATGATAGTGACTTTAATAGGAGGCCGGAGTTTTATTGCCATGGCCAGGGAACATGAACTGTCCCGCGGCAGGGACTGGGGCTGGAACTGGAACTTGAACGTTCTTACCAATGATCTCACCGTTAATGATGAAATAATCAGCAGCAGGGACATTACCGTCGCGCTGAGCAGCACCGGAATAAAGGAACTGGACATTTCCGCCGGAGTATGCGAGTTTATCCTGCAGGAATGGGATGAGGAAGACTTTGGGATCGAGATATCCGGCCGCGGCGGCTGCGACTATTACGTAGAAAATGGCTGTCTGTACGTGGAAGGATTCGAAGGCGTCAACACGAACAGCTCAGATAATGAAATCCGTCTGAGCATACCGCACGGTATCACCTATGAAAATGTCAGCTTTAATATCGGAGCCGCCAATGCGGAAATAAGCGGGGTTACGGCTGACAGCTTGGCCTGTTCGGTAGGCATGGGCAATGTTGAGATGGAAGAGATGGCGGCAGAAGAAGTAAATATGGATGCCGGCATGGGTTCCATAAGATATGAAGGACAGATTGAAGAAGATCTGACGGCATCCTGTGGCATGGGCAATATCGAACTTGAGCTGGAAGGAAGCGAGGAGGACTATAATTATTCCATCAGCTGTGCGGCAGGAAACATCACGATTGACAATGAATCCTATACGATGCTGGCGGGAGAAAAAGTGGTTGATAACAAAGCTGACCGTGATATCTGGCTTGACTGCGGAATGGGAAACATGGAAATCGATTTTACGGATTAAGGAGGTTGAGATATGTTAGGGGGACTGATCATATTTATCCTGATCGTGACGCTTCTGGTGATCTGCTTCAGCCTACGCCTAGTAGGCGGCCTAATTAAGCTACTGTTCTTCTTGCTTCTGGGCCTGCCGCTGGCCATAGTGCTTACGGTATTCGGAACCTTGCTGTGCTGCACGATAATCTGCATCCCGCTAGGGCTGGCCTGTTTTAAACTGATAGGCTGGGTGTTCTCGCCACTGCGGGCAAGGCCGTGCTAAAAATCAAGTACCAAAAGTAAAATATAAGGTTCTTTATAAAGTTTTTACAAAGGTAATAGAGTAGAAAAATCGCAAACAAAATATTAACAGGAGGAAAGCAAATGGAAAACAATTACAAGCGACTGATGCGTTCCAGTAGCAATAGGTCGATATGCGGCGTATGCGGCGGAATCGGGGAATATATCGGAATAGATCCATCAGTAGTGCGCCTGATCTGGGTAATTGCCAGTTTCTGCAGCATCGGGATGGGAGCCTTGGTTTATTTTATAGCGGCACTGATCATACCGCAGGAATAAAGTGGGACGGTTACTTTGCAGAACTGCACCAGACTATTCAAGCCATAAACAAGATCTTGCATCCGGGCAGGTAGATTTCTCCTGCCCGGATGAATAAAGTTATCAGTTCGAATAACACGAACTCTTACAACGTTTCAAAAGACACCGGGATCCATCAGTCAACACTTTCAGACTGGAAAACCGGCCGGAGCTGCCCCAAGGCCGACAAGCTATATGTGTTAGCCGGTTATTTTGGGGTAGACATCGAATACTTTTTAGAAGAAGAAATAACCGGGAGGAAGAGAACAGCCGCCGGTTAAGTCACCTCAAATTAATAAAAATCACAGAAATTCAGTAAAGTCCCAATTAGCGGCGACCCACTGGCAAAACCATCAGTCTATTCTATGGATGCAAAGTAGAAAGTATTACATACACAAACCTACCAGTTGAAATACCGAATCGTCATATTAGCCAGCAAGCCATCTGCTCCGGTGCCTTGCGTAGAAAATTAGTACAACTTAGCTTCTCACTGAAACAAAATAGTGAAGGGCGGCCATGGATGGCCGCACAAGTCACCACGCGCCACGGATGGCGCTTGGTGACGGCACGGGAGCTGCCGATATTTTGATGAGAAGCTTAGTTGTACTTATTTTCGTAGGACGGCACCGGAGCAGATGGCTTGCTGGCTAATATGACGATGACTATCAGACAATGACTATCAGACGATGACTATCAGACAATGACTATCAGACAATGACTATCAGACAATGACTATCAGACAATGACTATCAAACAATAACTGTCCATCACACCTTCCACCCATCCAAATAAGCCTCCTGCGCCTCCGTCAGGACATCAATGGTTACCGCCATGCTGCTTAGCTTCCTCATGGCGACATCCCTGTCGATCGCTTCTGGCACATCGATGACCATGGATTCAATCGTTGCTTTGTGCTTCGTCAGATACTGGGCGCACAAAGCCTGAATGGCGAAACTCATATCCATGATCTCGGCAGGGTGGCCGTCGCCGGCGGCCAGATTAACCAGACGGCCTTCGGCAAGTATGTAAATCCATTTATCTCCCAGCCGGTAGCCGGTAATGTTCTTTCTTTTTTCTTCGATCTCTTCGGCTATCTGCGTCAGTCTTTCCATGTTTATTTCAACATTGAAATGTCCCGCATTGCATAGTATTGCCCCATCCTTCATCAGCTGGAAGTCCGCTTCGCCGATGACGTCTTTGCAGCCGGTTACGGTGACAAAGATATCGCCGAGCGGTGCCGCCTTTTTCATTTCCATCACATCAAAGCCGTCCATCAGGGCTTCGATGGCCTTGACGGGGTCGATTTCGGTGATGATGACATTGGCACCGAAGCCCTTGGCCCGCATCGCCACACCCTTGCCGCACCAACCGTAGCCGGCCACGACGACGGTCTTGCTGGCCACGACCAAGTTGGTCGTCCGGTTGATGCCGTCCCATACGGATTGACCGGTTCCATAACGGTTATCAAATAAGTGCTTACACTGAGCGTTGTTGACCAGAACCATGGGGAATTTTAAGACCCCGGCCTTATCCATGGCCATTAGCCGGAGAATACCGGTCGTGGTTTCTTCGCAGCCGCCGATAATACCGGGTATCAGCTGCGGGTAGTCGTTATGAATCAGATTGACAAGGTCGCCGCCGTCATCGATCACGATGTTCGGCTCCGATTCCACCGTCTTTTTCAGATGAAGCTCATATTCCGCGGCGGTGGCGCCGTGCCAAGCATAGACATTCATGCCGGCGTCTGCTAGGGCGGCCGCCACATCGTCTTGGGTGGACAGCGGGTTGCTGCCGGTAATAAACATTTCGGCCCCGCCAGCGGCGAGGACATGGCACAGATAGGCGGTCTTGGCTTCCAGATGGATAGACAGGGCAATCCGCAGGCCCGTAAATGGTTTGTTGGCAATAAATTCCGCTTCGATACTGTTCAGGATAGGCATGTTGTTTTTTACCCAGGCAATCTTTTTCTTGCCTTCGCCAGCCAGCCGGATGTCTTTGATATCACTTTTATGCATTTTGATTTACTCCTTTTCTTATTCCCGATTTTATCCGGGTTCTTATTTGGTTGACATGCTCATATACTTCTTTTTCGTCAATGTTGACAAAACGGTGATTTTTTAATACAAACTGTCCGTTAATGATAACGCTTTCGATCTCCGAACCGTTCATGGAATAAATGAGCGCGGACATAAGATCATCGGCGGGGTTTAGCTGTGGGGTATTCAGATCAATTATGGCAAGATCGGCCAACATGCCGACGTCTATGCGTCCTAGCAGCGGTTCCCCCAAGGCCTTGGCAGCGTTTACCGTCGCCATGTTGAAGGTCTCCCCGGCTTTCATGGTACAGGCATCGGCATGGATGCCTTTTTGAATCATTGACAGTATTGTCATTTCCCGAAAAAGATTCAAAGAATTGTTGCTTGCCGCCCCGTCGGTGCCGATACAGACATTGACGCCTGCTTGTACCAGCTCTTTAACCGGCGCAAAGCCGTTTCCCAGTTTCATGTTGCTGACCGGATTGGTCACTACGCTGACATTGTGCTTTTTCAGGATCAGGATGTCTTCTTCCGTGATGTGGACACAATGGGCGGCGATAACCGGAACTTGGAAGAATCCGATGCTGTCTAGCAGCTGAACCGGTGTCATTTGGTGCTGGGCAATACAGTTATCGACTTCGTTTTTTGATTCCGAGATGTGAATATGTAAGGGCATGTGATGCTGATAGGCGAGGTCGCTGACATATTTTAAATACTCCGTATCGCAGGTATAGACAGCATGAGGCGCCAAGCAGAAACTGATCAGGCCGTTAGGTTTTTTCGCCGTCTTCATTTCATCGAAAGCTTCCTGTAAGCGGCTGCTTTTATAATAACCATTGACTGGTACAGTTCTGGTGCCGCTTTCGTTGTCTGGAGTGTCGGTAAGCCCGATTTCTTCCGCATTTCCTACCAGTCCCCGCGATACTTTGGCCCGTATCCCGATCTTTGTGGCCGCTAGGACAGTCTGATCCTGAAACATGTGCATGTCCAGAAAGCAGGTAGTTCCGGTCTTGATCATCTCCATAGCGGCAAGCATAGTCCCCCAGTAGGCGTCATCCGCCGTCAGCTGGTCTTCCATGGGCAGGATGTTTTTGAACAGCCAGTCGTCAAAAGCTAGGTCATCAGCAGCATTGCGTAATAAGGTCATATAAGCATGAGAGTGTGAATTGATCAAACCCGGAATAATCAGCCGGTTCCTGGCATTCACCTTTTGATCCGCTTCAAACCCCGCCGGGCAGCTGCCAATCCCGCTTATGATATTATCGCTAATATAAATGTTGTTTTGTTTGATTGCAAAGGATGTGTCATGGTGCTGCAGAATAAAGCCATTTTCTAATAGAATGTTCATAAATATCTTTTCCCTTTCACAGAATATGTAAATATTATAACTATATATAAGGAATAAAGCAAGCTTATACTATGTTTTTGAAAAAGATTATAAATATTTATCCGTTCTGGCATTGTTTTCTGACATATTAATTGTGTTAACAAAAGTTACTGTGATATAATTATAGAAAATTATAAGATTATTGAATATACAGACTTACAGAGATTGCTTTATTAAAAAATATATCATAAAGACTGATAAAAAGGATTGACGTACATTATATTATGTAATAGAATTAATTATTATAAAACAATATTATAGATAAGGCGAAATGTGAAGAAAGGAGGTTGCCATATGGACAAGCAAAAATTACAAAAAAACAAAACGGTAGCAGCAAACAATATCAGTGCCTATGAATCTGTTTCTGCTTGTGGCTGTAAGTTACAGCCATGCAATGATTATCCAAATGCATCCATTTATATGGATATGTTCAGCAGTAATTAGTAAAGCATCAATTGGAACGGGGCTGCCCGGCATAGCATAGTGGCAGCCCCGTTATATATTTGGAGGATTTATTATGCTGCCAGTCTATAAAGTTTTTTCAACGCCTAAGGGTTATTATATGTATGACCGGAGCACTAATACGATTGTCAAAATCACCCGGGAAGAATCTGAACAGTTAAAGAAAGCCGATGTAGGAATGATCGCCGCCTTTAAGACAAAGGGATATTTAGATGAGAATATCATAGAAAGGGTCAGGCACCCCGCCCTTGATTATATTGAATATCGCCTGAATACGGCTTTAAATCATCTGATTATCCAGCTGACGCAGAATTGTAATCTGCGGTGCACTTATTGCCCTTATGTATCAGGGGATTATCAGCGGCGTCATTCAAATCGTACCGCTACGCTGGAGACGATCCGGAAAGGGGTTGATTTTTTATTGCCCCGCGCGCAGGGGGGGAACAATATTACGTTTGGTTTTTACGGCGGCGAACCTTTATTAGAAATGCCGTTGCTTAAAAACGCCGTCAAATATGTGGAAGAGGTCGGCGAAGGTAGGGAAATCAGCTTTCACCTGACGACAAACGGGACGCTATTGTCTGATGAGGTTGTGGAGTACTTGATAGAAAAAGATGTTTCCGTTCTTTTGAGTCTTGACGGAACTAAGGAAAATCATGATATCAACAGGGTTTTCCCCAATGGTAAGGGGTCGTTCGACATCATTATGGCAAGGCTGGAACGCATTAAAGATAGGTATCCGGATTTTTTTTCACGTATCATGATCAATTCGGTAATCGGCACCAATGTTGACTTGAGCTGTACCAATGAGTTCTTTAATGCGGATCAGGTTATGGAACAGATAAATGTAAAAAGGAGCCTGCTAAACCCGAACGCGACGGCGGAAAAGCCGGTTTATAGTGAAGGCTTCAAAACTGTCAACAGTTATGAACAGTTTAAAGTATTTCTGAATATGCTAGGGAGAATATCTATAAACAGTGTTTCTAAGCTCTACTATCAGGATGAGGGCAAATGGCAGACCTTCTATAAGACCCTGATGCCTTATCGGATCATGAAAACAGAGCTGCATCCCGGCGGGTCTTGCCAGCCGGGGATTACGCGGCTGCTGATGGATGTAAACGGCTTTTTTTATCCTTGTGAGCGCGTCAATGAGCAGTCGCAGATTATGCGGATCGGCCATGTGGACAGAGGAATTGACCCGCAAAAAGTAAAATATCTACTTAATGTAGGCGTGATAACCGAACAGGAATGTATTGGCTGCTTTGCTTTTCATTTCTGCCGGATCTGCTGTGCCCAAATCGACGGCAACACGGCACTGTCACGGGATAAGAAGCTGAATTCCTGCGAAAGCGTTAAAGAATCGGTTGTCCAAGATATGAAGGTAATTACGATACTCAGAGAACTTGGTTATGATTTTCAGAGACCGCTGAACGGCAGGAAATGAGGAGGCGACGATGGAAAGTAAGAAAAAACTGTTGATTTTTCCTTTTAATATACATAATGCCATCATTGCCCGCTACGCCCGGTTATTGAAAGGATATGAACTGACAGCGGCGGTGGCGCCAAAAAACTATGGCTATGACGGAAGCGATATTTCTAGGATCGCTGGCGGAAACGCAGTCGGCATGACAGTCACCGCTGATTTTAGCGAAGAGCTGGCCCGGTGCGACAGTGTGCTGCTTACCGGCAGCAGCTTTCGTATGACCAGCGACTTTTATCTGGATAAAATGAAGGAAGCGGCGGATAGCGGAAAAGAAGTGATAATAACGGGCGAATTGGCGGCAAGATGTCGGTCGGGGCAAAAAGCCATACCCACAGGTGTCAAGATTATCGGCGGCAATCCGCAGAAAGCGGAGCTGTCCTATGAACACCAGCAGCATGTCCGGGAAATCACTGTTCCGGTTATCATGATTGTTCAACTGGGAAGCTGGTGTAACGGTTTTAGGACGTTATTATCCTTGGCGGAGATATTCGAGTGCCATGGATATCGGACGTGTAAAGTAAGTTCCGGCGGCTTCAGCCAATTGTTCGGTGTCCATGGACTGCCGGATTACATTTCTCAGCCTCATATGTCTGATGAGGACAAGATCATCAATATGAACCATTTCCTTGACAAGACCGTGAAGGAAGAAGAACCGGATTTACTCCTCTTAGAAATAGAGGAAGCAGTATTGCCGTATAATAACCGGATGACGAATCATTTTGGGTTGATCCCGCTGCTAATGGGCAAGGCGGTTCAGCCGGATATCGGCATCCTGAATATGTACAATACTACTTATGATAAGGAATATCTGGATCATTTAAGGCAATATTGCCGTTATGCGCTGAATACGGAAGTCAGGTATATTAATATTGCCCATACCGCCATGCAGGTCAATGAGACTGATCAGCGCGAGCCGGTAACCTATGTCGTGTCTGAGCAGGAGAGGGTGTCGCTGGCAGTTAGAAAGGATTATGCCGGATATGAGGGCAGCATGTTTTTTACTGAGGGTGATTCCGCCGCATTAGAGGCTGTGTATTATGATGTTGTAAATACTCTTACGCAAAATGATGAAATAGTCAGGATATGGTGAGTATGGATTTGCAAAGTATGGATTCGCAAAGTTGGGCTTTACTTCCAAAACTCCGAAACCTCTTGACAAAATCAATAGATCAGTTGTATTGTGCAGATAGACCTATTGACCTAGTAGTACTTTCGGCATTTTCTTGTGGGAAAAAACGGTTTATTTAAATTACCGAACGCACTACTAGTAAATAAGAGGAGGGAAAAGTGATGACAGCCATAGAAATTACCGACCTGCACAAAAAGTTCGGCCGTTTTACCGCCCTTGACGGCGTCGATATGAGGGTGGCGCCGGGAGAAGTCCATGCCTTCCTGGGACCGAACGGTGCCGGCAAGACAACCACGATCCGCTGCCTGCTCGGCATCCTTAAAGCAACCGGCGGCGAGATCAGACTGTTCGGACGCGATGCTTTTAAGGAAGCGGTGGCGCTGCACCGGCGTCTGGCTTACGTGCCGGGCGACGTCAACCTGTGGGATAACCTGACCGGCGGTGAGGTCATTGACTTATATCTGTCGCTACGCGGGGCGAGGCCTGATAAGGCAAGGCGTGATGCCTATTTACAGCGCTTTGAACTGGATCCGACGAAAAAATGCCGTACATATTCCAAGGGGAACCGCCAAAAGGTCGCCTTGGTCGCCGCCTTGGCGGCGGAGGTAGAGCTATATATCCTGGATGAACCGACCAGCGGCCTGGATCCGTTGCTGGAAAAAGTCTTCCAGGACTGTATCGGGGAGCTTAAAAAGCAGGGTAAGTCCGTCCTGCTTTCCAGCCACATCATGAGTGAGGCCGAGCGGCTGGCTGACAGCGTAAGTATCATCAAAGCCGGGCGGATCGTGTTTGACGGGCCGATGGCACAGGTGCGGGAAAAGGGAGCCGGGCTGGAAGAACTGTTTCTGTCCGAGTATGAAGGGAGGTAAGGCTATGACAGCCAATCTGGGTAAGTATTTTGCCTTTGTGCTGCGGCGCGAAAAGATCATGTCGCCGGCCTGGCTTATTTCGCTGGCTCTGTTTTCGGCCTTGCTAGTTGCTATTTATCCGGGGCTTTTCCCCAGTGAGATAGCGCTTCAGAGCATGGCGGCAACTATGAACACCCCGGCGATGGTGGCACTGATGGGGCCGGTGTATGGGCTGGAAGCGCTGACGCCCGCCATTGCCATGGCACAGGAGTGCCTGATCTGGTTTGCCATTGCCGTGATAATCATGAATATCTTTTTTATCAGCCGTCATACCCGGGCGGACGAGGAGCTGGGGCGGTTTGAGATGCTGGCTTCGCTGCCGGTCGGCCGGCTGACGAACAGTGTGGCGGCGATTGCGGCGGCTTTTTTATTAAACATGCTAATCGCGGTCTTGATAGCGGCATCATGTATCGTCCTTCCGATTGACGGAGGTACGGTGGCCGGCGGCTTTGCCTACGGCCTTTCGGTCGGGATGCAGGGGTTCGTGTTTGCCGCGGTGGCTCTTCTGGCGGCACAGCTGTTCAGTACCGGCCGCAGCTGTGTGGGCTCATCCTTTGCGGTTATGGGCTTGGCCTATGTGATGCGGGCGCAGGGTGATATGGCCGGGAGCGTGCTGTCGGTTATTTCGCCGATGGGCTGGGGCCTCAAGGTGGAAGCGTTCCATGGAAATGATTTTATGCCGGTAGCCGGGCTGTTTATCGAAGGTGTTATCATTACGGGACTGGCCTTGATAATCAACGGGAAGCGGGATATCGGCGCCGGTGTTTTTCCGGCCCGTAAAGGCCGCGCCCAAGCTTCGCGCTTTCTGCAAAGCCCGTTCGGCTTGGCATGGCGGCTGTCACGTAACAGTTTTCTGGCATGGGCGGCCGGAATCTTACTGATCGGCTTGACCTATGGGGCGGTGGTCGGTGAGCTCGACCGGTTTGTGGAAGGCAATGATATCATGAAACAGATGCTGGAAGGCGGCAATGCGACCGGTTCCCTTGTGGATGCCTTTGTTGCCATGTTGAACTGTATCATGTCGATCCTAATCGCAATCCCGCTGATCAACACCGCCCACCGGCTGATCGGGGAGGAAAAGCGCGGTCGGATGGAGCCGGTATTGGCGGCAGCAGTGCCCCGGTACCGCATATTCGGCAGTTATCTGCTCATTGCCGTAGCAGAGTCTTTCGTATTATCGGTACTGGGCGCGGTCGGATTATATCTGACGGCGGCACCGACCGGGCTGGTAAGCTTGGCAATCCTGCTGAAAGCCGCCCTGTTTTATCTGCCGGCTTTGTTCATGGTGATCGCCCTAGCGGCCTTGCTGGCTGGCTGTCTGCCGCGGTTTTCCGTTTTGATATGGGCACTGCTTGTTTATTCATTTCTGATGCTGTACTTTGGCCGGATCCTGGAAGCGCCGGAATGGATGACCACAATAACCCCCTTCGGACATATACCCCAGATCCCGGTGCAGGAGGTCACGGTCATGCCGCTGGTCATTATGTGTATCCTCGCGGCAATCATGGCCGCGGTTGGATTCATCGGTTACCAGAAGCGTGATTCGGGGCGGTAGGCGATAGAATCATTGTCTGTGCGGCTTTTTCCCCCGGTTCGTCTGGCTGGCGGAGTGGCGGGTAACGGACCGATAATGGCCTCGATTTTAGCGAAAACAGCTTGCGGAGAAAATAATTCGAGAAAATGATTAACCGTCAAAACAATTGAATCAGGTAGTATCTTATGATATAATCTGGGTTAAAATCAAACTGCCGTGGAACAATAACGATACAGTATATAAGGAGAGCCGTCATGGAATTTTGGAGTTATTCAGCAGATAATCTGCTATCAGAGCTAAAGACAAGCGCCGCCGCCGGCCTGAGTACAAGTGACGTAACTGAACGACTTAACGCGCATGGGCAGAACGTCCTCGAAGGGGAGAAACCAAGGTCGCCCTTACGGATTTTTCTGGATCAGTTCAAGGACTTCCTGGTTCTCATTCTGCTGATCGCCAGCATTGTCTCGATCGTCTTAGGCGAATATCTGGACGGCTCGATCATCATCGCCATCGTGATCATTAACGGGATCATCGGCACCGTGCAGGAGAGCCGGGCGGATAATGCGCTGAAAGCACTCAAAGAAATGTCGTCGCCGCTGGCCAAAGTGCTCCGTGACGGCGAAATCGTCAAAGTCCAGTCAACCCATATCGTTCCCGGCGACATCGTCCTGATCGAGGCCGGCGACTATATACCGGCTGACCTGCGCCTGATCGAGAGCATGAACCTAAAGATTGACGAAGCGGCTCTCACCGGGGAATCGGTTCCGGTAGAAAAACAATGCGATACTTCCGTCGCGGCGGATGCCGGCATCGGCGACCGCGTCAACAGCTGTTTCTCCGGAACGATAGTCACCTATGGACGCGGGCGGGCCGTGGCTGCCCGGACCGGCATGAATACGGAAATCGGCAAGATCGCAAAGATCCTGTCCGGCACCGGTAACGAACCGACACCGTTACAGAAAAAGCTGGATTCTCTAGGGAAAACTCTAGGAATCATCTGCCTGTCCGTCTGCGGGCTGATGTTCGTGGCGGGGCTGCTGCGGGGCTATGAGATGCTTAAGATGTTCATGAACGCCGTGGCGCTGGCCGTGGCTGCCATCCCGGAAGGACTCACTATGGTGGTGACAGTGGTGCTGGCTAAGGGTATGCAGAAGATGGTCAAAAGAAACGCCATCGTCAAAAGGCTAGGGGCAGTTGAAACCCTAGGTTCCACCACCGTAATCTGTTCCGACAAGACCGGAACCCTGACCCAGAATAAAATGACGGTAGTTTCCGTTTCCGACGGTCATAATATCTGGAAGGTAAGCGGTACGGGATATCATAAAGACGGCGAGTTTGTGCCGGAGGCAGGCGCCGGAGAACTTACCGCCGGCATGAAGCTGTTTATGCAGGGGGCGATCCTATGTAACGATGCGGATTTTAACGAAGCTGACAGTTCAATCGTGGGAGATCCTACCGAAGGCGCTTTGACCGTCTTGGGATATAAGGCGGGCTATAATAAGCCGGAGCTCAATGCTGCGCAGCCGCGGATCAATGAAGTGCCGTTTGATTCCGCCCGGAAACTGATGACTACTTTTCATAAGAATAATGACCGGATTACGGCGTTTACCAAAGGGGCCCCGGACATCGTCCTAGCCAATGCGACCCATATGCTGCGGGACGGAGAGATAGAGCCGCTGACCGCGGCCGACCGCGAGGAGATCCTGAACCGTAATATGACCTATGCCAAGGAGGCGCTACGGGTACTGGCAATTGCCGTCCGCTTTCATGACGCCATGCCGGTGGAGGTGAGTAAAGAAGAGAATCAGCTCATCTTCCTAGGCTTGGCCGGGATGATTGATCCACCCCGCGAAGAAGTGAAAGCAGCTGTCGAGGTATGTAAGAAAGCCGGTATCCGGGCGGTAATGATTACCGGTGACCACAAGATCACGGCTGCCGCCATTGCCATGAAGCTAGGCATCATCAGCTCGGAAGCAGAAGCGATGGACGGTAGGGAGATCGACGATCTGTCGGATGAGGAACTGCAGGAAAAGGTAAAGTCGGTCAGCGTCTTTTCCCGTGTCTCGCCGGAGCATAAGGTCCGGCTGGTGGAAAGCGTCCGCGCCGGCGGCAATGTCGTCGCCATGACGGGCGACGGGGTCAATGACGCGCCGGCCCTCAAACGGGCCGACATCGGCGTAGCCATGGGTATCACCGGCACCGATGTGACCAAGGAAGCCGCCGATATGATCCTCACCGATGACAATTTTTCATCCATTGTCAATGCCGTTGAAGAAGGCCGGACCATCTATTCCAATATCCGCAAGGTCGTGGCCTATCTCCTGTCTTGCAACATCGGAGAGATTATTGTGGTCTTTGTTGCTTCGATTTTTGCCGGTGTCATGCCACTGGTTCCCGTGCATCTGTTAGTGATTAATCTGATTACCGATGCCTTCCCAGCTTTTGCGCTGGGCATGGAAGGAAAAGAAAAAGGGATCATGGACCGGCCGCCCAGAGACCCCAAGGAGTCTATCATCAATAAGAACATGACCTATATGGTGGCAATCCAGAGCGCGGTCCTAGGACTGGCGACCCTGGGCTCCTTTATCTATGCCTATTATTATGAGTTTGCCGCCGATGCCGCTGATCTGCGGCTGCTCCAGGCTCAGACCTGCTGTTTCGTGACACTGGTCGTCGGCGAGCTGCTCCGGGCCTATGCCAACCGGAGCGAGACAATGACCATATTTAAGATGAAATTATTCGGGAACTCATTCTTAAATAAATGCGTGCTAGTATCCTTACTCTTCCTAGCCGCCGTAATCTATGTCCCGGCACTGAATACCATCTTCAAGACGGTACCGCTGGGCTTCTTCAGCCTAGACATAGCGCTTATCCTGGCGCTCCTGCCGGTTATCGGGGCAGAGGCGGCAAAGATGATGGCAAAGGAAAAACGCAGCTAGGGATATTCTCGCATGCAATTACCTATCAAGATATTTTCTTGTCCCTCGGCGAGGTGCTTTCCCTCGACCGACTGGAAGTAATACAGCAGCGTACCGCTATACCGCCGGCGGCCGAGAACAGCTACCTGTACGACGCGTTCGGGAACCTGCTGGAGAGTATTCTATTGCTATGTTGTCGCTACAGGCTATAAAGTAGGATATGTTTATTTGCTAAATCTTCTTTCCGATATAAAAAACATACCCGTAATGCTGTTTATAATTTGAATATAAGTCTACTTCTTGTCTTGAACTTGCGATATAGTCCTCCACCACCTTATTTCCGGCGTATTTTTTCAAAATAGCCTTTTCAGTTTTGGTGCGAGGAATAAAATAACCATCAAACCAGTCTTTTTCAGGTAGCGTGAAAGCCGCGATGAAGCTGTACCCGGCTTTTTGCATTACCTCAACGTTGTGTCCTACCGTGTCTAAGCCACTACCGGCGTCAACCCAAAACTTATCAACTTCATCAGGGTATTCGTCCGTAAGCCAAGAGGGGCATGACACAGCAATATAACCGGCCTTTTTGAGAAAACCACGCCAATAACTTATCCCTTTTTCGAAACCGATATTATCTATAGCTCCTTCCGACCAAATGAGGTCAAATTCCTCTTTCTCAAAAGAGAGTTCATCCATTGAACCGACAATCCCCTTTACTCTTTCATGGAGATTTAGTTTCTTGGCGTTATTGTTAAAAATCTCTATAAAGTCAGGAGAAATGTCTATGCCGATAATATTACCGGCGATATTTCTTGCGAGAACCATCGTCTGCCCGCCTGTTCCGCAGGCTATATCAGCTACCCTTGAAAACTTGCGCGGATTATCCAAAAAACTCAACGCCTTTACAATAGTTTCCGGGCTGCCGGGGCCCTGACGCTCTAACTCTATATGGGTCTCAATAAGTAATCCCATCTCTGTTACCTGTTTGTAATCCATTTGTTTATCTCCTTATTTTCTGATTGCTCCTATAGCTTTTTATGCCTTAGCGTTCCTCTATATCTGAGAATGTTTTGTCCAGCCCTTCGATAGCAGTACCGGTAAATGGGCTACCGCTATTTTCATAATAATTCCTCCACATTGTGCAGGCCGTGCATGTGCTCGGCGATCGTCAGGATATCTTGGTGATTTTTGGAGCGCCGGCCTTTCAGGGTTACGATGATGGCGATATTATTTTTGCCGGTCTTGCTGTTTGGCTGTTTTACGATCTGAAGGTTGCCGGTTGAAATCTCATTTTGCTTCATGTAGTGCAGGAAATCACCGACGGTGGTATTGTCTTGCAGTTCGGCATAGATTTCGATGGATCTGATTTTCTTGCGCATCAGGTTATCGATGGACTGCATGATGGTAAGTACCATTAAGATGGCCATGCCGCCGACGGCGGCCAGCTCGTAAAAGCCGATGCCGATCGCCAGACCCATGCAGGCCGAGCTCCAGAGTCCGGCGGCAGTGGTTAGGCCACGGATCTGGTTCTGTTTGGTGACAATGATTGTGCCGGCACCCAGAAAGCCGATGCCGCTGATTACCTGGGCACCCATTCGGGACGGGTCGCCGGAGCCGTAAAGGAGATGGACGTACTGACTTAAGATCATGACGATGCATGAGCCGAGGCACACGAGCATATAGGTTCGCAAACCGGCCGGGCGGTTCTTGATTCCGCGTTCGATACCGACGATTCCTCCTAGGGCAAAGGCAAGGGAGATTCTTATTACAATAGAAAGGAAGCTGAGTTCTCTGAGTATTAGCATGGTATCCTCCGGTTATCATCTTAATTAATATATACTTTACAGTTTTATCTGTTACAAGTATATACCGGTCAAATATTCTGATCAATAGATTAATTATATTCTCTAGGTACTTCTTTTTGGTTGATATCTTATCAAGCTTTACTTTTCTGAAGATGACCCTCAAATGGTAAATTCTTGCGATAAAAATTAGAAAGATAAAGAATTTTTATATAAATTTTGCAAATTTTGGATTTAAAATGTCTATTTTTGGATATATATGGAAACCACAACTATTTTGTGCTAATATTTTTAGACTAAAGTATAACCAAGAGGGAGGTACATATGAAACAGAAGGGAATCATAGCAACCGTCATTTTGATCGGCATCCTGACCGCCGGTATTGCCCTGTATCCGGGAAATACCGGGGACGGGGCTGAGCGTTTATCCGATCCAAGCGAAAACGTAGCAGCCTATCATGCTGAAGACGGCCCGGAGGAGCCGTCCATTACCGTCTTGACGGATATCCCGGAGGGGGAGGTCGAGGAAGGGAAATTCAACATTGACTATCAGGTGACGCCGGGCAGGGACGCGGCGGTCAGCAAGATTTACTATGTGATCAACGGCGATATTGAAAGACGCTTATATACTTACGGTGATCCGGAGGAAAAATTAAGCGAAGGCACTGTATCACTGACCTATGATAAAAACAATATTGTGTTCTATGTGGAGGATACGGAGGGAAGGACAGCCGAGTTTGCTGCCGTGAACCAGCCCTATCATGAAGATAAGGACAGCCCGGCGCTGGACGAGAGCAAGCTGCGCCCTTCGAGCCGGGGAGAATGTACCTTAATAACCAGCTGGTCATTGTCACCGAATATGATATCCCTGATGAGGAAGTGGCGGGAATGGTCGAAGGCATCAGCGGGGAGGTCATCGGCGAGATACCCGATTTGAACAGGTATTACGTCGAAGTGGCGGAAAGCACGGAAGAAGAGCTGGAAGCTATGTGCCGGCAGCTGGAAACGGATTACGAAGATAAGATTGCCCTTGTCAAACTCCATTATGCGGGCGGATTGTCGCTTAACAGCACCGACGACCCTTGGTGGAGCGAGGTACCTGTCCGCAATGATGAGGATTACCTGAATGAATATATGCAGAATAAGGGTTTAGATGATACGCAGACATATATCGAATGGCAGCTGCCTTACCGCCAGTGGGGGCTTGATGCCATCAATGCCCCGGCGGCATGGAGTCTGTTGCCGGGAAAAATTGACAATATAAAAATCGGCGTAGTAGACGACAATTTCCAGGTCACCCACGAAGATTTACAGGATCTGGATATACAGCTACGGTTTGAAACTGACGATGAATTAGATCAAGAATACCAAAAACGGCTTCACGGCACCCATGTCATGGGGACGATTGCGGCGGTCCATAATAATGAATTAGGAACCGCCGGAGTGGCGGATCTGGCTCCAGGTATGATGTATGGTGCCGACGCGGCACCGGAAGGAATCTTAGATGATGAAAAGATTATATCGGGAATAAGATGGCTAGTTAAACAAGGCGTACGTGTAATTAATATCAGTATCGGCAGTGACTTCGTAATGGATGCAACAGATTATGAAGTAGGGCTCAATTCCTTGCGGGAAGAGGGGCATGACTTCCTGATCGTCACTTCCGCCGGCAATGCCTTTCAAAGTAGTCCCGCCACGGCCTTTGCCGCTACGGAAGAAGTTGACTTACGCTCCCGTGCCATAGTCGTAGGAGCGGCGGCCCCGCCTTACGATCCGGAGCATCCTGGGGAATATACCATGGCCTCCTTTACAAACAATGGCGACCAGATCGACGTAACGGCCCCCGGCGTGCGGATCTTCAGCCCTTCCGCGGCCACCTATGTCCTCTCCATTGACGCTGACGGAGAAGAGGTCATGATCCCGGCTTACGGCGATGACCGTTACCTTATGATGGACGGGACCTCCATGGCCGCCCCGCATGTCACCGGGGTCGCCGCCTTGGTGTGGAGCGCCAATCCGGGACTGACCGGGCCGGAAGTAAGGAACATCATCATAGACTCGGCCACCACCGAAGTAATGGAGAACCGGCCGAGCACGGACATGAGCATCTATGAATACGACTATTATCTTGCGGATGCCGCCGCGGCTGTCAGCCTGTCCGCCGTTCCTATACCGCGTATCACTGAATACACTACCCAGACTTACGGTTGGCCTTTTATTGAGAATACATACACAATCAAATGGGAAGTCGCCGGCAGCAGCACCGGTGACGTGATAAGTTATGAAATCTACCGGTCAAAGGAATGGGGCGGGCCGTATACCCATGTCGGCGGCACCTCTGCCCAGAACCGGCAGTTCACGGACACTGTGGGCGGCTGGTTTAGCGATCCCGATTATTATTACGTAGTCCGTGCCAAAACCGCGGAAGGCTATTCAGCTCCTTCCGAGGCAGCATGGATGCACCGGGGCGCCAACCTGTTTAGGCAGATGACCGATGCCAGCATGGGCAATGCTGTCGACTACGGCAAGGACAGCCTCGGCATCGCCAAAGATACCGTGTCCCCGCTGCTCATCGACATGGACGGGGCAGGCATTGAGACCCTCCCCTTAAGCCAGGGCGTTTATTTCAACCATCAGGGCGGCTCCTTCATGATCCGGACCGGCTGGGCCGGGCCTACCGAAGGCATCCTGGCGCGCGATCTGGACGGCGACGGCCAGATCGGCAGCGGGCAGGAGCTCTTCGGCAACAATACCCTGCTGCAGGACGGGCAGCCGGCCGCCAACGGCTTTGAAGCCCTCAAGGACCTTGACAG
>QMCD01000770.1_pt1 | contig 38541 bp, 28 predicted proteins | sample 1821841 | NCBI WGS metagenome assembly QMCD01 (sample SAMN01991225, study PRJNA193472) | Termite gut metagenome, whole genome shotgun sequencing project. | isolation source: worker | host: Macrotermes natalensis
CCGGGCGTGGACGTGGTGATTACGGAAATTGGCGGAACCGTTGGTGACATTGAAAGCCTACCACACTTGGAAGCCATTCGGCAATTTTCGCACGAAATCGGCAAGGATCAACGTCTCTTCATTCATTTGACACTGATTCCGTACTTAAAAGCCGCCAAAGAGCAAAAAACCAAGCCCACCCAGCACAGCGTGGGGCAACTGCGCCAAATTGGTATTCAGCCGGACATCTTGATTTGCCGTACAGAGCATGAAATTACGGAGGAAGAACGCGCAAAAATCGGGCTTTTTTGTAACATCAAGACGGAATCCGTCATCGAAGAACGCGATAAAAATTTGTCGATTTACGAGCTGCCGATCAAATTGCACGAAAACAAGCTCGATGCGCTCATTGCGAAAAAATTTCAGTTTGACCATTCCGCCCCGCTTGTGCTGGAGGATTGGTATGAATTGCTATATCGCATTCGCAACCCGCGGCAGGAACTCACGGTAGCACTTGTTGGGGAATTGGCTCACTGCCGCAATGCGTACAAATCCATTTACGAAGCTCTCGATCACGCCGGGGCGGCTCACCAGGTTCGCGTTCATGTTGTGCCCGTCCCCAGCATGGAGTTACAGGCCAATCATCCGCAAAACGAAGCGCGGTGGCAAAATCTGTTGCAAGCCGATGCGATTGTTTTGGTGGGTAGTTTTGGCGAAACAGAGATAGATGGAAAACTCGAAGCCGTTCGGCTCGCGCGGGAAAACGGCATTCCGTTTTTGGGCATCGGACTGGGAATGCAATGCGCCATCATCGAATACGCGCGAAATGTCCTCGGACTGCCAAGCGCCAATTCCACTGAATACGATGGCGCGACGCCGTATCCGGTCATCTGCCTTTTGGATGAGTATCGCTCCTTCACAACGCACGGCGGTTCACTCAAAGTCGGAGCCGACACCGTGCTTTTCAAGAATCCGAGCCGCCTTTCCGAGGCATACGGACAGACTTACGGTCAAATCGCTTCAGAGCGGTTTTGCCACCGTTACGATTTTAACAATCAATACCGTGAACAGTGGGAGCAGAGCGGCATGACCATCAGTGCCACGAGTCACGATGGTGTGTTGGTGCGGGCTGTTGAGATTTTCGATCATCCGTGGTTTGTGGCAACTCAGTTTCACCCGGAATTCAAATCGAAACCCACCGCTGCCCACCCGCTGTTTTCGGCACTGATCGCCACCGCGTTGGAACGGAAAAAATAGCAAGGCGGTTCCTACGCATTCGATGGATGCCGAGCTTGTGCCGGTGAAATGTGACGGCGGTTCTTTGTTTTATTTCTGTAACATTTTCGCCGCCCGGTAGCAATAGGTCACGCCGGAATACAACGTGATGAGCACCGTGGCCCAGAGTGACATGAGCCAAAGCCAGAGCACCGGCTCCGGGCCCAGAGTGAAATTGTTCGTCGAGTAGTAAATTTCACCGAGAAAGCCGACATTGCCCCCCTTGTCCGCAGCGAGAGCAGCGAGGAGCGGGAAAACGGCGATGAGAGCGATGCACTGCACGCCCATTTTCCATTTGCCGATCCATTTTGCGGAAAAGTCACCGCCGGATTTTTCAACGAAAGCCCTAATCGAAGTAATCAAAAGTTCCCGGCCCACGATGACCACGACCATCCACGGTTGAAATGAGAGCCAGTGCGGATAGCTACCCAATGGTTGCTGCAATTCCGAGAAGCCCAAGAGGCAAATAAACGTGCCGCAAATGAGCAATTTGTCGGCGAAGGGGTCCATGATCCGGCCAAAGACCGTCACCTGTTTGAATTTTCGCGCCCACCAGCCGTCGACGAAATCGGTCAGCGAGGCCAAAATGAAAAGCAGCAGACAGAGATCGTACTGTCTGAACGGCATGAGCACGAAAATGGCCACGGCGAAAATCACGCGCCAAAGCGTCAGAATGTTGGGAATGTTCATGGGTAGTGTGGCAAAAAAAGCGAAAATCCAGATTTACAAAAGCTGCCCGCATTCTTGACAGAATTTCGAATCCTCTTCGTTCAATTGGCCGCAGGCGCGGCAACGAATCATCACCACTTGTTCGGGCGGGGCGGACCGGTTCAGTTTCAAGCCATCTTTGTCGATCAAACCCGCCTCGTCCAGCGTGTCGCGCACCATGCCGCCCCGCATTCGGGAAAAAGGTTCCTGCTCTTCTCTTGCCCGTTTCGGGTCAAGCAGCACGCCCGCCCCGGCCAAACCGGCGCGCCCGATGTGCATCGCAAATTGGCCGAAGGCAATCATAACAAAACCAAAGAAGCAGAAAGAAAACCCATCGGGGCCAGCCCAAAACGGCATTGTGAATAGGACAACCCCAATGCCGCTACAGATCATACCGCCGTAATAGGCCGCCTTTCTGGCGGAGGAAATTTCTCGTGTCATGTCAATCCTCTCACTCTTCGATTTGTCGGGCGACACGCATGACTTCTTCAATCGTCGTTTGGCCGCGCAGCACTTTTCGGATTCCATCGGCGTAGAGCGTGCTCATGTTTTCGCCCACCGCCGCCTTGCGGATTTCCACGCTCGTCGCCTGATTGAATGTCATTTCGCGGATTTTCGGCGTCATCATCATCAGTTCAAAGATAGCCATTCGCCCACGATAGCCCGTCTTGTTACAATTTGCACAGCCAGTCCCTTTCATAAATGTCGCTTTCGCCGCCTGTTCTGGCAAAATGCCCGCCTCACGTAGTTCAATGTCGGACGGAGTGTAAGGCCGCTTGCATTTGCCGCAAATCGTTCGGACAAGTCGCTGAGCCATGATGCCGATCACCGAGCTAGAAACCAGATACGGCGGCACTCCCATATCCACGAGACGCGTGATGGCACTGGGCGCGTCGTTGGTGTGCAGCGTACTGAATACCAAGTGCCCGGTCAGTGAAGCCTGAATACCCATCTGGGCGGTTTCCAAGTCGCGCATTTCGCCGACCAGAATGATGTTGGGGGCTTGCCGCAGCATGGCACGAATGACGCGGGCAAAGTCCAGTCCGATGTTGTGCCGAATTTCGACCTGATTGATGCCCGGCAAATAATACTCAACGGGGTCTTCCGCCGTGATGATTTTTCTGGTAGGCGTGTTCAGCTCGTTGAGCGCGGCGTAAAGCGAGGTGGTTTTTCCCGATCCGGTCGGTCCTGTGACAAGGATAATGCCGTTGGGTCGGCGGATGAGCGTGCCAAATTTTTTGTAGTCGGACTCCGCAAAACCCAATTGCTGGAGGCTGACACGGATATTGTCCTTATCTAAAATACGCATCACAACGGATTGGCCGTGGTTGGTCGGCACAACGCTCACGCGCAAATCCAGCTCCTTGTCCAGAATCGACAGTTTGATTCGACCATCCTGTGTTCGGCGGCGTTCAGCGATGTCCAAACGGGACAAAATTTTGAAGCGGGACAGCACGGACCCCTGCAAACGCTTCGGAATTGTGTCGCGTTCGACCAACATGCCGTCAATGCGGTAGCGGACACGCACGCGGTCTTCAAACGGCTCGATATGAATATCGGACGCGCGAAGCTGAACGGCCTCTTCGATAATCATGTTGGCCAGCCGAACAATCGGGGCATCGCTGTCGGACATGGCGTCAATGCCGCCACCGCCAAAACTGTCCGTCTGGGTAAAATCAATTTCCGTGGACGTGAGTTCCTGAATGAGTGAGTCCGCGCTTTCGCCGATGGCTTGGTGATAATGGCGGTTGATGGACTCCTGAATGGCTTCTTTCGAGGCCAAGAGCGGCTCGATGGGGCGGGCAAGAATAAACCGCAGGCGGTCAATCGTATCGATGTCGTTCGGGTCGCTGATGACAATTTCCAGCGTTTCGCCGTCTTCCTGATAGGGCAAGATCAAATTTTCGCGGGCCACGGATTCCGGGACAAGCTCGATCACGGCGGGCGGGATCATCACATTGGCAAGGTCAACGTACCGCCGGCCTGTTTCTTCGGCGATGGCTTGCGTGATGTCTTCGCTTGAGGCATAACCCAGTCGAATCAGGGCTTCTTGAATGCGGATATTCGTGGACTGCGCCATTTCCTGCGCTTCGGCGATTTGCGATGCGCCGAGAATCCCTTTTCGCTGGAGGATAACAAGATAATTGATTTTTTTTGCCATAATGAATGAGAAGAAACGAGGAGTTAGGAGTTTGGAGAATCTCGTCACACCCGCGAAGGCGGAGGGAATTGGGAATTGACAATGGACAATGGACAATGGAAAATTTAGGAAAACGAGCTGCGGTCAGTGACGGCAGGATTTTGCCCTACGTGGGGTGAGTGAAATCATCTTGACACGCCTTGAAAAAATCCCCATAATCCGCTGCGAATTGATATTTTTTGTCTTTTTTCATTCCCATGCACCATCAAAATCGTCACAATCAGCAACACACAACGCCGCTGCGTCCAAAATGGCCGTTGTTACGCTGTTGCGTGCCCCGATTGCGATGGTTGCTGCTCGTTTTCGCGTTTTTGGGCATGACTACACTAAGGACAGTCTGCCGCGCTGACGATGGCGTGACGCTTGGTAACCCGGCGGAGCGGGATTTTTACGATGCCCCGATGCCACCGCAAACGGAACGGCTCCCGAGCCGCAAAGCCGCCTTGACGGACAAAACGCTGCCCAAACCGGCCCCCTTGCAAACGGCGCGGTCACAAGCCGAACTGCCTCGGATCAACGGCACGGTCCAGCAAGTTTCCACCACGAGCCTTTGGGACAATATCAATTCGGAAACGGCGATTTCCAGCGGAATGTTCGACCCTTTCTCGGCGGATGTTCTGGCCAGTCATTCATCGCCGCCATCGTTTGAGCAAAACGCATCTTATCCTTATTCTACCACTACAACCGAGGCCAATGCAAGAGCCTTCGGCACAATAGACCCAAATTCCTCAGCAAATTTTTCGCAATTCGCCCCATTTTTCGCGTCATCTGGCATGAATGGAAGCGAAATGCACTACTATGACCCGAATACCGGCATGGTTTACCCGGTCGCACCGCATCCTGCCGCGCTGCCGTACGCTAATCAGTACGGCGGTGGGATGGGTGGGGCTGACCCGATGCTGCTGGCCTACAATTACCAGCAGAATCATCTCCAAAATGTTCAGCAAAATCCTTTGTTTTCGAGCGGAATGCAAAACTTGCCCGTTCAGGCTGATGGAAATTTTGGCGCGTACAGCACGAATCCCTATTACCAGCCATACGCCCAAAATTGGCAGCAAAATTGGCTCGAACAGAATTGGATGCAAACGGTCATGCCGGGCGTGGATTGGAGCGACCCAAACGCCGTGTATCAGGCCATGATGCAGCAGGAAGCGATCCGCCGCGAAGTCGAGGCCGAATTGGCCGCAAAAGAAGCCGCAGAATTGCCGGATCAAGAACAAAAAGCCGATAGCGAAAACGAAACATCGGATGAAAACTGGAATGTGGGCGATCTCATGCCCCTAAAAGTGTCCTCGCCATTGGGCAAAACGTTGTTTTCGGGCATGAAATCGATCAGTCCGTTTAACGTGCCGACCGGCCCACATCGCGGTTTTGGGCGACCACTCAATGGCGTGAGTTGGCTTGACCGTCCCTATTATTTCGGCGGATTTGTTGGCAACATGAGCGGGTCGGAATTGGTTTCCGGCATGATAGAACAAGAAAGCGGTGGCTCTGGCGGCTTAAACTTCGGATATAATTTCAACGAATACTGGGGACTGGAGAGCCGACTGCATTTTGCCTCGATTGATATTCAGGACACGGCGGCAGGTCGGCGGTATTTTGAAGAATGGTTCACCGCATTATACCCGGACCAAACGGTTCCGCCGCTCACCACGCGCGCGAACCAGCTGACGATTCTTGATGCCGCCGTCCACTATTATCCACTTGGCGACGCGCAATTTCGACCTTATCTAAAATACGGATTGGGTGTGGCACAAACATCTTTTATCGACACATTTGGCCAAAAACGGCGCAACAACACGCTGGCGATGCCGCTCGGACTGGGCTTGCGATTTTGGTGGAATCGGCGTTTGGCAGTGCAAGCGGACATTGTAGACAACGTTATTTTCTCGAATGGCGTGGCGAAAACGCAAAACAACTGGGCATTCACCGTCGGACTCACGTATATGTTCGGCGGTGGAAGCGGAAACAGCACCCGCCAGCCTTATGTCGCTTGGCCGCGTGTGGCCAGCCGATAGACATCTTCTATTCCGAGTCGCATCGGTCAGGTGACGGAAATCACGACACGCGGTCAATTGGGATGCGGTGGGACAGGCCAGCCCGTCATCTCGCTCTGACGCAAAAACATCAAGCGGCTTGATATTTTAGGTTTTTCCCCTAAAATGAATGTTTTGTGCCGTTGCTGCGATTCCATTTTCTTCAAAATTCCCATGGATATTATCCAATTTTCGATACGTAATCCCATCAAAGTGGCCGTTGGTGTCCTGCTAATCGTGCTTTTTGGAGTGTTGGCGTTGACCTCAGTGCCCACTCAAATGACCCCGGATGTCGAAAGACCCGTTGTCAGTATTCGCACCAGCTGGGCGGGACGAAGCCCGGAAGAAATCGAAAAGTCCATTCTTATGGAGCAAGAGAAAAAACTCAAAACGCTCCAAGGTCTCTACAAAATGACCTCGACCGCCCAGCTGGGCAACGGCTCCATCGAACTGGAGTTCACGGTCGGTTACGACATGAGCCGCGCCGTGCAGGAAACATCCAATCGGCTCAATGAAGTGCCCAATTACCCCGATGACGTGGACCGCCCCGTCATTCGCGCCGCCAGTGCCAGCACCGATGAGGCCATCGCGTTTGGAATCATTTCGGCGTCCGACCCGGACTTTGAGCTGGCCGAGTTTTACGATTACGCTGACCGCTTTGTCAAACCGGCCTTTGAACGCATCAAGGGTTTGGCTCAGGTCGATGTTATCGGCGGTCGCGAACACGAAGTGCAAGTCCGTTTTGACCCCGTGGTGCTCGCGCAGTCCGGCGTGTCTGTGGACGAACTCCGAAATGCACTGCGGGAGGACAATCTCAACGATTCGGCGGGTGATTTGGCCAATGGGCGGCAAAATATCCGATTCCGTGTCCTCGGACGCTATGATTCGCTGGAACCCATTCGCCGCGTCATCGTGAAATATGTGGGCGGAACACCGATCTACCTCGAAGACATCGCGACGGCCCACCTCGTGCTCAAAAAGAACACGGTCTTCAACCAAAGTATGGGGCAGACGGCCCTGACGATCCAATTCCGTCGCGATACAGGGGCGAATGTGATTAGCGTGATGCAGGATGTACGGCAAATCATGGACTCTCTGTCCCGTCCGGGCGGCATTCTTAAACAGTACAAAAATGACCGCTACGGCATTAAAATGGCTCTGATGTACGACGATTCCACATATATTAACAGCGCGGTCAGCATGGTCACGAACAACATGTACAGCGGCGGTTTGCTCGCCATTTGTGTGCTGCTCCTGTTTTTGCGGAGTTTCAGACCCACCGTCATTGTTTCACTGGCCATCCCCATTTCCATCATCGGCACGTTCGTGGTGCTGTACGTGGCAGGACGTAACATCAACGTCATTTCGCTGGCGGGCATGGCTTTTGCGATTGGAATGGTGGTCGATTGCGCTATAGTCGTGCTCGAAAACATCGACCGCCACCTTCACATGGGCAAAACACCGCTCAAAGCCGCCTACGAAGGAGCGAAGGAAGTTTGGGGGGCGGTTCTCGCCTCCACGATGACAACCGTGGCTGTTTTCGGGCCGGTTTTGACCATTCAAGAAGAGTCCGGCCAGCTTTTTTATGATCTGGCCATCGCAATTTCGGCGGCAGTGCTCATTTCCCTGCTGGTGTCGATGACCGTCATTCCTTGCACGTCTTCCCGGTGGCTCCGCGATACCTCAAAGCGAAAATCCGGCGGCTTCTCGTGGCTTGTACGCAGTGCTTTCGGAATTGCGCCGGTTTTGCAAAAAGTGGGCAACGGTTACGCGAGTTTCATTTATTTTCTCACGCAGCGCAATTTCGCGGGCATTTGGCTTCGCGCTGTCCTCATTTTGCTCATTTCCATCGCGGCGGTGCTTGTCAGCTACAACATCATGCCGCCCGCCAGTTATTTGCCCAGTGGAAACAAAAATGTGGTCGGCGGAAATATGCAGCTCCCACCTGCGTATTCGCTCCAAGAATATGTTACGGTCGGCCGCCGCGCCGAGGCATTTCTAAGGCCGTATTGGGAAGCGAAAACCATGGAAGAAGCAACGGCTCGCGGTGAGGTCGACAAAATCAAAGACCGTCAAGGCCGTCCCGTCACGACTATTCCACCCATCAAGAGCTTTTTCATCGTGGTGCGCTCGCAAGGCATTTTTATGAACGCCACGAGCCAAGATGACCAAATTGTCAAGCCGCTGGAAACAGTGCTCAACACGATGATGAACGGCATTCCCGGCTCGCAAGGTTCCGCGCGGCAGCAGGGGATTTTCGGCAACCGCGGCGGCGGTTCCAACGCGGTTCAAATTGAACTCATCGGTAGCGACATGGGCAGATTGCGCCATTCAACAAGTTATCTGGAGCAGCGGCTGGTCGGGGCGTTTGGTCGCGCTGGCGTACGAAGCTCGCCAAACAATTACGATCTCAATGGACCAGAATGGGAAATCATTGTCGATCAAATCCGCGCCAAACAATTGGGCTTGAGTGTGCAATCCATCGCCAGTGCCGCCCGCGCGATGATCGATGGCATTGTGCTTGGCGATTTTGATTATGACGGCGACAATATCGACCTAACGCTGATCCGTGACCCGGACATTCCTCTCACGCCGGACGAATTTGAAACCATTCCCATTTCGATTCGGGACACGGACGGCTCGCTGCAAATCGTGCCCATCGGGCAGCTCGTCCGTTTTGTCAAAGCCGAAGCGTCGCAGCAAATTCGCCGCATTGAACAAGAGCGCGCGATCGCCTTGACCGTCACGCCACCCGCCGAAGTCGCTCTGGAAACAGCGCAACAGCAGATCATGGAAATTTTTGCCCAATCGCAGCGTGAAGGTGGGGTCACGCCCGACATTATGGTTCGCTTGGCCGGTAATGCGGACAAACTTTCGCAAACCCGACAAGCCATGCTCGGAAAATGGACGGGCTGGAATGTCGCATCGCTCGTCAGCTTGCTGGGTAGTCGTTTTTTCCTGTCGATTCTCGTCACCTATCTGTTGATGGCGGCCTTGTTCGAGAGCTTTTTGTACCCCTTTGTCATTATGTTTAGCGTGCCGTTTGCGATGGTCGGCGGCTTTATTGGATTGGCGCTCGTGCAACTCAAAGACCCCACACAGCAGCTCGACACGCTCACCATGCTGGGCTTCATTTTGCTCATCGGGGTCGTGGTGAACAACGCGATTCTGCTGGTTCACCAAGCCTTGAATTTCATGCGGGGCCGCGGCGAATCAGACGACGACGTGATTGAAGCACTGGATTATCGCCGCGCGATTCAAGAGTCTGTCCGCACGCGCATTCGCCCGATTTTTATGACGACCACAACGAGCGTGTTTGGCATGTTACCGCTTGTGATCTCGCCGGGGGCGGGCAGCGAACTGTATCAAGGGCTGGGCAGCGTGGTGGTCGGCGGCATGGTCTGTGCCACGTTATTTACGCTGTTTATCATTCCACTCATGTTTACGATGATGATCGACATCCAACACGGAGTAAGGCGGTTATTCCAACGTGAAACGGCAATGGCAAAGACAACGAAAAATTCGTGAGCCGCGCTGTCTTTCTTGCGCTGGGAACGGCGAAAAGAATCGTTGCCGGTGCGGTCTACGGTTGTTGCGGCTGCTGCGTAAAATCGGGAATCCGAAATGGGTGCACGTTGCCCGTAAACGACACGACCACCATGCGACGCGACCCATTTTCCGTCGTGTCCTGAATGCGGTGCACATCGTATTTGTCGCCCGAAAGCGGATTCACGCCCACTTGCATCTGCCGATTCAAGGAGGTTGTCAGCGCGACGACCGCCATTTCACATTTCGCGCGATCCAAGGCGAATCGCTCCATGCTCTGCGAAAAAAAACGCAGCAGCAATTCGGAAACAGTTTTTTCCTCGCTCGTGTCATACCACGCTTGTCGCTCTTTCTCGATATTTTGGAGTACCGCCGTTCGTTTGAAAAAAGGTTCGTCGCAAGCCGCGATGAGCGTTGTCATCGTTTTCAGGTAATAGATTTCGTCATCCCGTAATTTGTCTCCCACTTCTCGCTCTTCTCCTTTGTTCGGCCCTTCTTTGATCTCGCGCGTTTGAATCAAACCTCGTTCGATCAATTCATCAATCTCGTCGGGTTCGAGCGCGCCCAGCAGTCCGTACTGGCGAACGAGGTTGAAAACCTTCATGCCGCTCGCCCGATCGCCTTTCCAAGCCACACTTTCCGGTGTCCATGCATCGAGTTGTTCTTGCAACATTCCTAAAGTTCGCTGGGCGTGTGGGCCTTGGCAGTGCGTATTTTGAAGTAGGGTTTGCAGAATGTCAATGGCACGAATACGACATTCCGCGGCGCGCATGCGTATGGAAGGAGACGGTACCTCGGCAGCCAACTGGGCTAAGCGGAAAACGAAAGACAGCGAGGTGATCGCTTCGTCCATATCGCCGTTGCGCAACGCCTTCGCAATCGCAAATTCTTCCAGAAGGAGATAATCGCTCAAAAAATCGGCGGAATCACCCGTTGGGACGGCTTCTTGGTTTTCAGGATGCAAAAATTCAAAGGAGAAACAGACATCCTCTTGCAAAAGTTTTTCACGAATACTCTGCCGTTTGGGTTCCAGCCGCTCCAGCGTGGGCTGAACCGCGTCTAAATCCGCCGCGGGAATTTGCCACTCACCGCCGCGCGGAATTTTTTCACGCAGCACATTGAGTTCGTCGGGATTTGTCCTGTAAAGCGAAAAGGAACGATTGAGCTCTGTGGCAATGTTCTTTTCAGCAGGAACATCATCGTGAAAAATATCGCTGGGCATGGTTTTATCGGCGATGACTTTTTGAATCTCCGCAACGAGGGCAGGATCGGTTTCGGAGCGTGTCGCTTCCATGCCGACAAAAACCGCGCCGGGCAGCGTTTCACCGCCATATTTGACGGTTTCCGGCAATAACGAGGCATCGGTGACGGTGCGTGGCGGCTTGTCCGTGTTTTGCGTGACACCAATGACGACAATAATGATGATGATAATGGCCAGAGCTCCGCCCATCACCAAAGCTCCTTGAGTGCTCCAGTCGACTTTTTCGTTTTTTTTGTGTTTTTTGGTGCTGGGGTGCTTTGACTCACTCTCGAAAGGAGCGGCAGAACGGCTCGTATGGTCTTGATGCTGATCGGAACTCATGGTGTCACCCCCTGTACGTTGATGGCTTACTTCTACTTCAAACCGTCATAGTGGCATTTTTGTTGACGATTCACGCCCGCGGAACACGCTACGAAGCGGAGTACCGGTTCAATTCGGAATGCCAGATTGTTGGCGTTGTCCAGTATATCGTCGGAATTGAGAGCCAGCGCATTATAGCATGGCGTTGTCATTTTTGAAAATCTGAAGAGTTGCTCATTTCCACAAAGGCGGCGGTCCCACATTTTTATTTTCGCACTTTATCAACGTCGTCCGACAAACGCTGAACCGTTTCCGTATCGCGTTTCATCACTTCACGGAAATAGGGTACGAGCAGTTGCCGGACGACTTCATCTTCAGGATTGGTGCGAGATAAAATTTCGAGCGGAATGTCAAAACGTCCCAAATCGCCCCACAGTCGATAGCCGAAAGCGCGGACGTGCTGGTCGGAATCTTCAATCAAAGCTCGCAAGGCGGCTTCACTGTATCCCCCCGTCTCACGAAAAACACGATCGCAGGCCGCCGCCATCGCATGGCCATAATCGGACAACTTCTGCCGCTCAAGCCAACGTGGAAAATGACGGATCACGCCCAATTCTGACTGACCTTCATTCAAAATGACGCTCACCGCGCTCTCGGCGACCAACGGTTCGGTGCGTGTGGAAGAATTCCAGAAAATTGCTGCGTCCGGTTTGGCAAGCAAGCCCAAAATCGGCTGCGACCGCGCTCGTTTTTCCGCCAAGGAAAGCTCGGAAACATTCGTCTGCCCTGACAATTCGCCTGACAGCTCCGATGTCACAATTTCCGCAAACGTGTCAACGAACACGAGATTTTCTGGCGAAACCATCGTGACAATGCCTTCATTGCTTTCTGTGGCAATCCGTAGCGATTTGGGCATTCTCGCCGAAGCGTCGACACCATAATAATCCGTGGAAAAAATCGGGCGCAAAATCAGGCGGCCATAATCCACATAAATGCCGGGCACGCCATTGCTGTCCGGTGGAAGCAGGCAGATTTTGGAATCGCCCACCATTTCAAGAATTCCTACATTTTGTAGTTCCAAAACAACACGAAACGGGGCAACAGACAGCAGGTATTGACCTTCCCGCAACGAAGGAGGGCGTTGATGAGCCGATGGAGGGGTAAAATCGATTTTTTTCCACGGATCGTTCGCCGAATTCGCGATAAACATCACGGCGGGGTCATGGTGGGCCACGATTGTTGCCCGCACGCCCTCATCTCGCGGTTTGCCCTCTTGAACAGTCGTTGGAATAGCCGCTTGAATGGCGTCACTTTGCACTGCGTCATCCAACGCGCCCGTGTTTTGGGCGGGTGCTGGGGCGGAATCGTTTGGGCTGGTGTTCGAGACTGGCCGAATGGGCGAAGGAGACGAAAAAGGCGGGGCGGCAACGGGGGCTTCCCAAGAACTGCCCGCCGTCGGCAAGCGTAAAGGCGTTTGTGGTGTCGCGGCAGGACTTTCGGCGGTGGCAATCGCTGCTTCGGGCAAGGGAGCACTGGCAATCACGGCATCATCCGTGGCACGATTTATTGCATCGGTGCCAGTATCATCAAGGATAGGGCGAACGTCCGCCTCGGTTCTTGTTCCCGTTTCGGACACACGGAAAGTCGTGCGTTTGGGTTTGTCCGTGACGGAACGAAACGCGATGGGGGCAGAATCGGAAACAGTGACGGCGGTCTGAGAATCCGTATCGGCATGGAATGCCACAGTGGCACTTTTTACGTTGTCATCGCTTGCGGCAATGTCGTCGTTGGCAGGAACATTCTCGCTCGACCGTAGCGGATTGATCGGCTCCGCAACCGAATTTGCTGTAGTAACATCCGCCGTGATGATGTTCGCCGCATTTTTTTGTGGCGCGGTGTGTTGTAATGGCGGCGCTGACGGCGACTCCGATGCCGGAGAACAAGGCTGAATCACGGCGGCAAACGGATCGACTTCCAATGATTCTTCCGGTGAAGCAGGCGATGCAACGACTGCCGCAGCCGCGATAACGTTGTTCGCAGGGCGGGGCATCATGCTGGAAATGGCATTGGCGGGCAAGGGTTGTGTCTGCTGCTTGTCTGAGGTGTCTTTTCCCAGTATAAACGGCGGCATGGCGGGGACGTGTGAAGGGAATAATGCGGAATCCGAGGGCAGAATTGTGGCAGTCGTTCCAGCTTGCCCAAGCTGATGGGGCACAACCAGCTTTTCGGAAGGCACTTTGTCAGAGGATACTGCCTCGACAACAACCTCATTCGGTTTTGAAAGACTGTTCTGTGCGACCAATGTGTCAACATGCCGCTTGAGTTTCGGCAAATGCGTTACGCCAATCAACAACGCGATCAGCAGCATTCCCAAAACCGCCTGACAGAATCGCCACCAAAAGCCGCGCTTGGCGGACACGCTGTCCGATACCGGGAGCGATGTCGTATTGGAAGTGAGCGAAGCCGACTTGGCTGTGGAGGACTTGGACATCGAGGACGCCGATGCAGGCCGGGTTGCCGGGGAAGAAAATTCAAGCGGATCAAGAGGCTTGACATCAGCAGAACGCGGCGCGGCAAACGATTCCGGTGGCGCAGCGTGATTGAGCCGATAGCAGCGAAAACGACATTCCTGACTGACTCGCGCGGGTTCGTTGAGCACTTGGGCGAGAATTTGGTGGACAGAGGCAATTTCGGCAAGAAAAGTGTCTGACGTGAGGCAATGGGCCTCAAAGCGATCTTGCGTTTCTTGCTCCATTTGATGGTCAAGATACTCGGCCACGAAATTGGCATCCAATTCCTCGCGCTGGTCCACGACACCGGGCACGCCCAGTTGCGGATTCCGAACCGCCGCGCGAAGGCGGTGCAAAGTCTTGGCGGCGGCATCATGCTGATGAATGATTCGTTCCAATTGCCGCTGTTGTTCGGCATCGAAAATATGGTCTTCAAAAGCGAGTAAAGTACGTAGCGACAGTCGCATGGCAGAGCATTCCGAGGTTTGACAGGGCGTTCAAAAGGGACGGGTTCCCGTTTTGCTGCCAGATTTTGCTAAAAAAGTGCTGTATCATGCCAAAATTGCCCAACGAATGCAAGAGGAATTCTGGTGTTTTTTTCAAGCCGCCATGCCGGGATGAGCATTTCGGCTTCCCGGCCTTGATAGGTTTGACCTCATCGGGTAGGATACGGGACAGAAACCCAACGTCACTCAACTGTCATTCTGGCTTTTGTCACCCGTCATGTCCGATTCTCCCGTCAATTGGCCTCGTTTTGCCGAATTACTGAAAACTTCAAATCGCATTGTGCTCGCGTCTCACCAGCGGCCGGACGGCGATTCGCTGGGCAGCACGCTGGCCATGACCCGCATTCTCCAGAAGCTGGGAAAGGAAGTTCGCGTTGCCAATCCGCATCCCGTTCCGCCAAACTTGGCTTGTCTCGACCCCGATGGCCAAGCGCTCAGAGCACTGGATCAATGGACGGGCGATGACCGCGCGTGGATGGAGACCGCCGACCTGTTTCTGATTTTGGATACGAGTTCGTGGGCACAAATGGCAGCGGTTGGCCCCTTGTTTCAAAATTTTCAAGGAAAACGCGCGATTTTGGATCATCATGTCAAAAGCGACGAAATCGATGCCGAGCGTTTTGTGGACGAACATGCGGCCGCGACCGGTATTCTCGTCGAGCGGGTTGCACAAGAATTGGGTGTGGCACTGGACAAAACCATCGCCGAGCCGCTTTTCGTGGCCATCGCAACGGATACGGGCTGGTTCCGCTTTGATAGTGTGAAAGCGGAAACGTACCGCACCATCGCGAGACTCATCGAAGTGGGCGTGGTTCCGTCGGAAATTTACAAAAAACTGTTCGAGCAAGAATCCCTTGGTCGCCTTCGCTTGACGGGAAGAACCTTGGCCAAAACGGAAAATCATTGTGACGGTCAACTGATGTTCACTTTCGTGATGCAGGATGATTTGCACGCGGCGGGCGCGGTTCAATCCGACACGGAAGACATTGTCAACATGACGCTTCAGGTCAAGGGGTCGCAATTGGCCATCTTTATGTCAGAGCTTGTGGATAAGACTTTCAAAATCAGTTTTCGCAGCCGTTGTGACGTGGATTGCAGTGTTTTGGCAAAAATGTTTGGCGGCGGCGGACATCGTGCGGCGGCGGGGGCGGCTTCTAGCTGGCCATTTGCGGAAACGCGAGCGGCACTCCTTCAAGCGGCCAGTGAAGCACTCAAAAATCTTAGAAATGATCAATCATGCAGAGAATTTTACTGAAATCAAAAATTCATCGTGCCACGCTGACCGGCACAGACCCCGACTACGAAGGTAGCATCACGGTCGACCCCATTCTTTTAGAGGCGGCGGACATTTTGCCCCATGAGCAAGTTCATGTTCTCAATCTGAACAACGGTTCGCGGCTCGTCACGTATGCCATTGAAGGAGAACGCGGTTCGGGCGTGATGATGCTGAATGGCCCGGCCGCGCGATTGGGCATGACGGGCGACATCGTCGTTGTGCTGACTTACGCCCATCTGGAAAACAGCGAAGTTGCGCGGCACATCCCCAAGATTGTCAAAGTGAGCGACAAAAACCAGATTCTTTTTTAGCCGGTGTGAGTTCGTCAACGCGGTGCCCTTCTTGTGAAAACGAGAAAAATTTCAAAAAAGCTGGACACTTTTGCAAAAGTGAATTAGAATCACCCCTTTGTGTTTGTTTCGCACAAACTTGAATCGGTGTGTTTCTCTTCTCTTTTTTTCATTTTTGCATGAGCGACATCGAAATCATCATTCCCTCACGGTACCAGTCCACGCGGCTGCCCGGCAAACCTTTGCTCAAAATTGCCGGTATTGAAATGATTCGCCGCGTGGCCGACATTGCCGCCGCCGTTTGCCAATCCCATGTCGACTGCTCTTATCGCGTCGCCACAGACGACGCGCGAATCGCTGATTTTTGCGCAACACAGGATTTGCCCGTCGTGATGACATCGCCCCGGTGTCGCAACGGGACAGAACGGTGTTTTGCCGCCATTTCCACTCTGGAACAGGAGCCAAAATTGATCGTCAACTTGCAGGGCGACAATCCGCTCTGTCCGCCGTCCGTCGTTTCATCTCTTATTGACTGCTGGCGCGATGATTGCTACACTCAGCGGAGCATGGATGTTTATACCCCCTGCGTGCAGTTGAACTGGGAAGAATATGCCAAATTTATCGACAACAAAAGAACCACGCCCTACACCGGCACAACCGTTTTAGTCGATAAGGACGGCTACGCGCTGGCTTTTTCCAAATCGCCGCTTCCCTTGATTCGGAATGAAAGCAAAGCCAAGGAAATGTTCTATCTCAGTCCTCTGCGCCAGCATATCGGACTTTATGCTTATACATTCAATGCCTTACAACAGTTTGTGACTTGGAGTGTGTCGACTTACGAACAGAATTGCATCGAAGGACTGGAGCAGATGCGTTTTCTCGAAAACGGAATGAAAATGAAGGTCGTTCACGTGGATTATCGCGGTTTGCATGGTGAGGTGGGTTTACACGGCGGCGTGGATTCGCCCGAAGATGTCACGCGAGTGGAAAGGATTCTCGCGGAAAACTTATACCCCAATTGTTTTTAATATGTTTTTGCGCCTCTTATTTTTCTGTGTCTTTTGTAACTTCTCCATTTTCTTGCTCGCCGCGGAGCCGCAGACACCGTCCCAAGCGAAGCCGTCCACGCGTTTTTTGCTGGTGCTAGGCAACCAAGTTTTGAAAGGAATGGTCACGGAAGAAGGAAGCCAATTTCGCGTCACAAGCGATTTTGGCAGCATGTTACTGCCGCAAACCAATGTGCTGGTAATCGGCGATTCGATGCAGGCATTATACGAATATCGTCGCAATCACATCGACCATGCCAGTTACAGTCATTGGCTGGAATTGGCCGACTGGTGCGTGAGTCAAAGCCTGAAGGCAGAAGCCAAAGCCGCCTACGAAAAAGCCTCCCAGCTTGCCCCGCACGACTCGCTGAAACAGCATATTTCACAGAAAATGGCACAAACGGCAAAAAAAGATGCTGAAAAAGAAGATGTGCCCTCTCCAAAACCCGATGCTCGCTGGGCTGCCGAAGTGCCCATCACGATTCGCAATCAGTTTGCCCAAAAAGTGCATTTGGCACTCACGGATCGTTGTGCGTCGTCGCAATGTCACGGTTCGCAAGGCACGACGGCTTTCCGACTGCATGTACCCCGCATGGAAGGGGCGACCGTGACCATGCAGACCAATTTGCAGGCGGTGCTTCCGTATGTCGATTTTGAAAATCCGACCGCAAGCCCCATTCTCCATGCGATGGTGACGGGCCACGGTGGTAAAAAAGCGGTTTACGATGTTGAAGACAATCAATATAGCAACATCCTCAGTTGGGTGCAGATGGTCGTCAAAGAAATGCCGCCCCATTTGAAGACCAAAATTGCATCCGCGGCAAATGAACAACGCGGCAAAACCCCGTTATCCGTACCGCCAAATTCGGAATCCAAGACATCGGAATCTTCCGTGGCAACGACCGTTCCTGAGAGTTTTTTGCCAAAAAATGTGCCATCCGTGGCTCCCGTATCGGCCTTGCCAGTCGTTTCCGCTCCCGCTCTGCCGAATTCCTATCAGGCAACGAGTTTGAATCTGCCCCAATCCAAGGCCGCAGAAGACCCCTTTGACCCGGATTCATTCAACTTACGGCATCACGGACGGTAACCAAAAAGCCGTGCGGTCAAAAATACCAGAACATGCTCAGCATCAACATGTGCGCCGAATGATTTGGCGCGAGTTCCGCCGTGTACCGCATTGATAAGGATAAGCTCTCGCCAAAATCGGCATGGTTGCCCGCCCCAACAAAGAATCGCGTGTCCGAGACACTCGGAGTGGGAAGGGCAAACACGCTCGGCGAATCACTGAATCCGCCGACGGTGACGAGCTGGCGATCCCCCATTTCATGCAGGATGCCCGCAAAAAGCCGGGGATGATTCTCGGCAAAATGCCCCTTGGATGTCCAGCGATATTGCATTCCAGCGAGAAGCGTTGTTTGACTCAGCTTGTCCCAATCTTGATTGTCGTCAGGATTCCAGCCAACATAGCGCAGCGCAAGATAGGGTTTGAGTTGCGCGAGTCCTTGTTCCCACCACGTCCCGGTTTCCGCGTAAAGATGCCACTGCGAACTGTCGACGTCGGGCTTCTTTTGCTCGTTCTGCGCAAAACCGCCTTCCAAATCAAGATAAAAACGCTGGATATTGAATCGATTGTAAAGCGACAGATTCGTAGAGGAATAAGTGCCCCCATCCCAGCGTGAATCCGTGCTGCTCTGCCGAGATTGGGTTGTTCCCACCGACAAACCATAAAGCCACGAGTGTCCCGCCTGTTGCTCCAGTCCCAGCGAAAAACCGTAGGCGGTCAAGTCCAACTGACCGCCCGAAACCGCGTCCTGCTGCTCCAACATTCTCAGTCCGCCAAAACTGCTGCCCCAAATTCGCGTTTGTCGGGGCAAATCGGTCAAGCGTGCAAACGAGAAAACGGAGTCCGTGGGAAAACTAGAAAAATGTACGAAATCTTGAGCCGTAACGTTTCCTGATTCGAGAAAAAAGAGACTTATCAGGAAAAGGAAAAAACGCTTTGGCATGGGATGGGAGTTGAGCCAACCAACGCACCGGGCACAGACGTACCCGGCTCATTGAGTGGCTTGGCATTTGTTTATTGCACCGTTTCGGGGACGTTGGCCACCGCGGGAGCGGCTTCCACATCGGCGGCCGCGCCTGCCGATTCCGGCGTTTCAGTCCTTTCTGCTGTTTCTATTGCCACGATGGGCGGAGTATTGGCTTTCTCCGATTCTTGCATCGCCGGATTCGCCTCATTCTGCTCCGCACTGGCAGGCGCGCGGGTCAGAAAAGCGACTTGGGCAACGGTTCCCGCCGGAGTCGCCAGTCCGAGTTGCGGCTTGCCAGCTTCATCGAAACCCGTTCGGTACAGCAAGCCGTCCGTCGTTTTTTTACCAACCAATTTGGCTCCATTGGGACTGCGAACGATGACTTCGCCACCGGTTTTGGCCGAAGAACCAATTTCCGTGAAAAATTGCCAATCCTCATTCGGCGTGTTAGTAATATCGTCAGGCGTGGTGAACATTCTGTTGGCAATCATAAAACTGCCTTGATACTGTGTTCCGATAAATTTGTTGCCCACGATCGCCGCGTTGGCCACGATGGAGCCATTACCCAAACGTATGCTGTCGGCTCCGTTTGCATTGAGAATGCGAGCATCCTCTTTGATCGTCAATTTTCCGACTTCCAGTGTTTCAAAACTCGCCTTGCCGCTACTGCTGTCCGAATTACCGATGACGCCCGGCACAAAAAACACCACGGCGCCACCGACCGCACCGCCAACCAAAGCACCGATAACCGCACTCAAAATTTGACCTCTCATCAAAACCTCCATGTTTGAAAAATAAGGGGAATGTTCTATCGGCAAAAAGCTTTTGCCGCAATCTTGTTTTTTTGAATGGCGCCTCAAAAAATTGTGAAAAAGAGCCACTCTTGATCAAGTTCAAGCAAAGTGCAAAGGCTCATTTTCTCAAAACCGAGCGGAGTCTAGCAAGTTCTTGGAATCCTTTCCAGAGCATTTTTTTGATTATTTTTGATTATTTTGACAAGCAGCGCATCACATTGGGGGCACAACTGGCGAAAACCACACCCCGGCAGAAGTTTTCGGGTTGGGCATTCTGTAGGAGAGGCGAAAAAAACTCAACAGTATTTTCGCGCCATGCCGATAATAGCTATGCGTCGTACTAGGCGCGGGCATCCCGTTTTTTGTAGCGGTGGAAACGAAATTTGCGCAAACTCGATTTTGAGGAGTATCATTATGAAAGTGGTTCGGTTGACATTATCTTTGACTTTAGCGGTTTTTCTGATGACAACGGCAATCCACGCTCAGGAAATGAATACGGATGCTTCTGCTACCGGGCAAATTTGCTACGAATGCCAAGACGCTCGCATTTGTCCGAAAGATTGCAAACATTGCCAGTATCTTGCGCAAAGAAATGGGGCGTACTGTCCCACGCATGGTTACGGCAACTGCCCGAAGCGCGGCTTGGGGATCGGTCAAGCTCTTCGCAATGTGGGAAATACCTTGTTTGGGGATTGCCCACGGAGTCACGGTTACAATCAGGCCGGTTCCAACGCGCACTACTCCGGTCCCTATGCCGGTGGGTATGGATATGGTCAGGCGGGTTATGATGGTTACGGTGGTTATGGCGGCTATGGACACCGACGACCGTTGCAAAGTCTGCACACTTGGCTTTATGGTCCGTACCCGCAAAACATGGAGCCGGTTCCTACGTACACAACCCGCAGTCCGCGCGATTTTCTCGCACCGAATCCACCGAGTATCGGGTATTGAGATTGGCTTCGACGACTTCTCATTTCGCAAGCTCGGCCATGAATCGGGCCGAGGCTTGGATTCCACGGTGAAAGCTCGTCAGTGAGAATTTTTCGTTCGGCGAATGCGTTGCATCGTCTTCCTGTCCCCAACCAACGAGCAATGCTTCTGCGTTCAAAATTTGGTGAAAATCTGCAACAATTGGAATGGATCCGCCCTCTCGGATGAAAACCGGTGGGCGAGTGAATGTTTCTTCAAGAGCGAGTGACATGGCAGGTGCAAAACGACTGGCGTCCAAATCCAGCCGCATTCCCGGCGCACCGTGTTGATATTCCAAATTCCATGCGATGCCGCTCGAAAGGCCGGGCAAGGTTTCTATCAACTGAGCAAGATATTCGCGCAAGGATTCGGTGATTTTCATCGGGTCTTGATTCGGAACAAGGCGGCATGTCAACTTCGCCGATGCGCTGCTCGGGATAATTGTCTTCGATCCTTCGCCCTGATAACCCGCCGTCATGCCGTTGATGTCTAGGGTGGGACGTGCCCAGCGGCGTTCGTTTGTCGAAAAGCCCACCTCACCAAAACCGGTTTCGAGGCCGATTTTCTCGAAAAACTCGTTGTCATTGAACGGCAGCATCGCAAATTGCGCGCTTTCTCGTTCGGAAATGGGCAAGACATCATCGTAAAAACCGGGAATCTGCACCACGCCGTTTTCGTCAATCAGTTGCGATAAAATTTTGGTCAGCGCGATGGCCGGATTGAACACGCAGCCGCCGAATGTGCCGCTGTGCAGGTCACGATTTGGACCGGTCAGGAAAAGCTCCACAGCTAAAATACCGCGCAGACCGTAAGTGATGGTAGGCTGCCCCGGCGCGAACATGCTCGTGTCACTCACCAGCACGCAATCGCAGGCCAACTTTTTTTTGCCTTCCACGGAACGCAAAAATTCGTAGATTCCCTCGCCGCCACATTCCTCCTCGCCTTCCATGATAAATTTGATTTGGAAAGGCAAGGCGTCCGGCGATGTTTTCAGGTGCGATTCCACGGCGAAAACGTGCGTGAGAAATTGCCCTTTGTCGTCGGACGCTCCCCGTGCGTAAACGTTGCCGTCATGAACGTTGGGTTCAAACGGCGGCGAATCCCAAAGTTCGAGCGGTTCCGGCGGCTGCACATCGTAATGGCCGTAGACGAGAATGACGGGCGCACCGGGGACGGCGGGCGACTCGGCATACACAAGCGGATGGCCTGATGTGGATATCAGTTCCGCTGTCAAGCCCAATTCGGAAAAACACTGTAAAAACCACTGAGCCGCACGCAAAACATCCGACTTGTGGTCTTTCTGGGCACTGATACTAGGAATGCGAAGAATGTCAACAAGTTTGGCTTCAAACGTTGCTTTATTCGTAGCAATGTAATCTTGGTACGTTGTCATGGAAAATGAAAAAGAATGTGAAAAAGGTTATCCATTTACCGTTTCCTGCCCGGATGACGGTTTTTTGACCGCAATCCCCAATTCCTCAAGCTGCTTTTCCGCAACGGTGTTCGGCGCGCCGGTCAGCAAGTCTGCCGCCTTCGCCGTTTTCGGAAACGCGATGCAATCACGGATATTGTCCAAACCGGCAAACAACATCACCAAGCGGTCAAGTCCCAGCGCGATGCCCCCGTGCGGCGGTGCTCCGTATTGCAGTGCATCCAGCAGAAAGCCGAACTGCTCCTTCGCCGTTTCTTGCGACATGCCCAAGAGGTCAAAAACTTTCGACTGCACAACCGAATCGTGAATCCGAATCGTGCCGCCGCCCAATTCAAAGCCATTGAGCACCAGGTCATATGCCTGCGCGCGAATCGACTCGATGTCCGCGGGCGTACCGTTCAGTTTCGGCAAATCTTCCTCAAGCGGTGCGGTGAAAGGGTGGTGCATGGCCACCCAGCGTTCCTGCCCCGGAGTACCGGTTAAATCGTCGTCCTTGGCAAACATGGGAAAATGCGTAATCCAGCAAAAATTCATCTCCTTTGGGTCAATCAGTTTCAATTCCGCCGCCAGTCGCCGCCGCAGACCATTCAGAACGCGGCAGGTCATCTCGAAACTGGCCGCCGAAAAGAGCAAAAAGTCGTTTGGCTCCGCGTCCAGTCTCTGCGCAATCTGCGCAAGCTGCTCTTCCGTAAAATTTTTCGCAATCGGTCCAGCAAGTTGGCCATCCGCATCCACTTTGAGCCACGCTACGCCTTTCGCGCCAAATTGTTCGATGACCCAAGAGTTGAGACCGTCAATATCCTTGCGGCTGTACTTTTCCGCCGCATTTTTCGCGTTGATAGCCCGAACTCTGCCACCATCATCCGCCACGCCCCGAAAAACGCGAAATTCGACCATCTTGGCAATGTCAGTCAAATCGACAAGCTCCATACCAAATCGCAAATCCGGCGCATCATGCCCAAACCGTTCCATTGCTTCATCATACGACATTCTAGGAATGGGCATGGAAACATCGCGGCCAAGCACGTCTTTCATCAATCGGCCCACGAGGCCACTGAGGATGGTCAAAATGTCTTCCATTTCCACGAAGGCCATTTCGAGGTCTAGCTGCGTAAATTCCGGTTGCCGGTCAGCACGCAAATCCTCATCCCGAAAGCAGCGTGCAATCTGAATATAGCGGTCATAACCGGCAATCATCAGAATTTGCTTGTAAAGCTGGGGGGACTGGGGCAGTGCGTAAAAACAGCCCTGAGCCACGCGGCTTGGCACGAGATAGTCGCGTGCCCCTTCCGGCGTACTTTTTCCGAGCATGGGCGTTTCGATTTCCACAAAGGCGTGCTCGTCGAAATAATCGCGCAACACTTTCGTGATCCGATGGCGCAGAATGAGCGTTTTCTGCATGGCCGGTCGGCGCAAGTCGAGATAGCGGTGCTTGAGCCGCATTTCCTCGGACGGGATTTCTGGGGCGGAGGGCTGAAACGGCACAATTCTCGTGCGGTTCACAACTTTGATCCCTGTCGCGGCCACCTCGATTTCGCCGGTCGCGATTTTTCGGTTGACAATGCCTTCTGGTCTGGCCTGAACCGTACCTTGAATCTGCACAACGTCTTCCGGGTGTAGCGATCTGACCGTTTCGAGCACATCCGGCGCAGCGTAGGTCAGAGCAAAGGTGATTTGTGTGATGCCGTAGCGGTCACGAAGGTTGATGAAAAGGATACCACCTTGATCCCGGACGGAATCCACCCAGCCCGCCAAGGTCACGTCAAGTCCGAGATCGTTTTTGCAAAGTTCGCCGCAAGTTTTTGTGCGCAACAAGGGAATGCTCCTAAAAAGGGGGTGATATTTATCGTAAAAACATCATCATTCTAGATGATAGAAAAAACGTGTCAACTTAGAGCGTTTCAAACATGCACGAGCGGGTAGGGTGAAAAGTGTCGTTTTAGAGCGACCAACGGAGTGTTGACACTGTACACAAATTTTTGATTTGCTCTAAAAGCTCTCTTGAAAATGTTCGCTGAAACCGGATTGCCAAGATTTTCATGGAAAAAAGCCCTCTTGCCCACTTCCCTAGCAGGAAAACGTCTTTAGAATGGGGCGAATTACGTATTTTTGGAAAAAAACATTGACTTTTCCTTTTGAATAGCCCATTCTGAATTGATAAAAAAAGTAACGATGACTGTTGTGACACACCCTATTGGCGGTTTTTTTCGTATAAACCGCCCAAAAAATTCGGTCGCCGCAACAGGGAAACCTGCCGTCACCCACAATTTCTCTGATGATGAATTCGATAACGATGAGATTGAGATAAAAACGCTCCCGAAAACCGCCGTGCCCGACGCGTTCTGCTTTTTTTTCGATGATTTCGACGATGCTGACGAAGAATTTGACGATGAAGATTTTGACGACGAATTCGATGAAGATTTTGAAGACATTTCCGATGCAGAATTTGAAGACATCGGTGAAATTGATGAGAGCGATTTTGATGATGTACCCATTCCCGATGAGGAATTTGAGCTTGACGTCGATGGAATCGACCCGTTCGACGACTTTGATCCTTTAGAAGAGCCGGAGGGTCCCGTTTTTGATGATGACACGGATGCCCCAAACGAGCCGTGAGGTATAAACGTCTGAAAAATACATGTCTGAAAATTCGATTGCCGTCATTGACTCCAAAGTGCTGCCCCAAATTTTTGGGGTCTGCGATGAGAATTTGCACAAAATTCGCCAAGCACTGGCCATCAAAGTGACGGTCGATGGCCACCAAATTCTGCTGCGAGGCGATGTCGAGGCGGTGCGGCGCGGCTCGATTCTACTGGAGCAGTTGCAAAAGATGGCCGCCCGTAGCGGGATGCTTGCCCCGGAAGACATTCAGCGGGCAATTTCCGAAGTGCAGCACGATGTCGCCATTTCTGACACGAAGGCCATTGATGTTTATGTTGGCAAACAAATTCGCCCCAAAACCGCTGGCCAAGCTCGTTTTCTCAAAGCGTTGCGAACGAAGGACATTGTTTTCTGCGTTGGTCCCGCCGGAACAGGGAAAACGTATCTGGCCGTTGCCAAGGCTGTCGAAGCTCTCAAATCGGAAAAAGTGAAAAAAATCGTGCTTGTCCGTCCTGCGGTGGAAGCGGGCGAAAGTTTGGGCTTCTTGCCCGGCGATTTGCAGGCGAAAATCAACCCTTATCTCAGGCCGCTTTTCGACGCGCTGGCGGACATGATGGAACGCGACATGCTCAAGCGGTACATGGAAGAAGACCGGATCGAAGTCATTCCGCTGGCCTACATGCGGGGCAGAACATTGAATTGTGCTTCCATTATTTTGGACGAAGCCCAAAATACAACGGTTTCGCAGATGAAAATGTTCTTGACACGGATGGGCGATTCGTCGACAATAACGGTTTGTGGCGATGCCACGCAAATTGACTTGCCGGAAAACAAACGCAGTGGCCTGATTGACGCGCTCAAGCGGCTCAAGCATATTGACGATATTGGCTTTATCCAGTTAGACCGCAGTGACATTGTTCGCCACGCGCTCGTGCAGAAAATCGTTAGTGCGTATGAATAAACGCCAATGACGCCCCGCCTTTTCGTCCAATTTCTCCCATTGTTCTGCCTGCTGTCCTTCAGCATGGGTAGCCTGTCCGCGCAGAATGGAAATCTTGGCCGCTGGGATGCTTGGGCAACGCTGCCTGTCTTTGACGATGGACGCATCAAGCCCATGAATTCCTTTGCCCAGCAGGTCGTCAAGGAAATATGCGGAACATCACGGCCTTTTCTCCACGTGAATGGGGCTGTTGTGCGCGAACAAATAAAACCGGCGGGCATCAGTGACGAAAAAACGGAAGAAATCTATCAGCGCATTTTTTTGCTGCTTTCGGAAAAAGGCCGCCGTGTTGATGCCAACGAGCTGCTCTTTTCTTGGCTGGCCGAACCGGAAATTTGGGACTTCATCCCCTTGTTCCCGCTCTCACAAAAAAGTGCAGCGCAGGCCGCCAAACTGGGTGTCAACGTTAGCATGGAAAATCGCGTTTCCGTTTTTCAGTTGCAGCATTCGCCCTTTTTCGTGTCACAACTGAAATTATTGCACGAAAAGCCGAATGCGAGCGTTGACCCGGTCGTTCTGGAACTTTTTTCCGCGTGGAGTCAGTTTGAAGCTCTGACATTTGACCCACGGCATGATGTTCCCGATGAAATGCTTCGCACGCTGCATGGCCTCTTTCTGACTCAAGGGCAGGATAGGGCACTGATGCCGGGTCTGATGGAAGCGGTCAAATCCACCTGGACGATGCTCGCCCAGTACGGCTTGCCAGCGACGGAAAGTGCGGCGAAGCGTGACCAACTTTTCGCAACTCATCCGACATCGCAACGTTGGATGCGGATGGAAGAGCGAATGCTGCGACTGATGAATGTGTATGAGAATGTGCCCCGTTTTTGGCAGCGCGGCACGGAGCCGTATTTCAGTGCACAAAGCCCGTCAAGCTGGACGGCCAACTTGGAAATGCTGGAGCAGGAATTTGAACACTTATTGAACGAGATTGATGAAAATTTTCAGGAAAGTGTGGTTCTATTGCAACACTGCTATCCTGAGGCGGCTTTGCCCGAAAAAGCCGATGATGCGGAAATGCCGCTTCCACAACTTTTTTCTGTAGAATCCCTGTCCGAAGACGGACAAAATCGTCACGCAAGAGAAATTCGCGAGTTGGTTTTGACGTACCACCATGCCGTCAAAGCCTTGCGTCAAGAAGTCAAGGTGGCCTACTTGCATCTGTACGATAATGGTCAAGAGAATAATGGGACGTCTGTTCGTCTCTTGCCGCTTTTGACTTCGCAGCCACAACGCGATCAGAATCCGTGGGGAACCGCCGCGATGCTTTTCCAAGCGGGCGAACCTTTCATGCGTCGTTTCTTTTTGAACGAATACACGCAAGACGATTCCGTTTTTTCCGCCGAGCCGGTACGGAAAATTTTTGATTTGACGCTGATGGATTATCGTATCGGGGCACTCGATCCAACGAAATCGGATTTTCGCGGGATAACGACCCTGTTCAAAACATCATTGCGTGCCTTCGCCGAACGAGTGAATGCGGAACGCGAAATCGCCACGCAGGATCAAGCCAAGAGCCACGAATGGCAGGCATACTTGGAAAAAACGCGGTACCCCAAATCGGGTGCGACTCTCATGGAGTACCGCTATTTTCGCTGGTCGCCACTCGTGGGCATGAACGTTTTTGCCGCCACGTCAGTTATTTTTTCTCTGTTTTCCGTGCTCGCTTCATTTTTTGCACGAAAAAAAATAGAACGAGCTCTTTTCTGGTGCGGAGTTGCCATGCTTTTCCTTGCCGTCCTTGTTACGCTCATTGGCGGTGTGATGCGGGCTTGGATTTCCGGCTGGGCTCCTGTGACCAACATGTTCGAGACCATTCTCTTGATGGCTTTTTCCGTGGGGCTTTTTGGGTTGTGGTCTGTTTTATCAGCGCTGGCGACGGGCAAGTCCGATGTCTTGCAGCGCAAACCGTTTCTGATCGTTGCGGCGGCCATCATTCTCGCAACCGGAATCACGCTTTTTTGTAACAGTGAACAATTTAACTCCAGTATTCGCCCAATCATGGCCGTCTTGCGGAGCAATTTTTGGCTCACGGTTCACGTTTTTGCCATCATTATCGGATATGCGGCGGCCCTCATCGCGTGGGGCATTTCCCTTACCGCTCTCGGTTCCGTCCTTTTCGGACGTTACCCTGCTGGCATCGTCACGGATGATCGCACAAAATTACCCTATTTTTGCACGTTTTTGTTTCCCGCCGCAAAACGCATGATGCAAATCGCGCTCGTGTCGCTTCTTTTCGGAACCATCCTCGGTGCGTGCTGGGCAGATTACTCGTGGGGACGATTTTGGGGCTGGGACCCGAAAGAAGTTTGGGCACTCATCACCATTCTGTTTTTCGCCATCATTTTGCATCTTCCCTTTCTGAATAGGAACACGCTCAAAATGAATACTGGTGGAACGATTAAAAAACTGGCTTTGCTTTCCGGGGGACAACTGGGCTCGCTGGCCGTCTTGTGTACTTGGTATGTCGTGAGTTTCAAATTTCGCAGTGTTCACGCCTATGGCGGCAGTGCGGACAGCAATATGATCTCGGTTTTTCTCTGGGGATTTGTGGTCTTGAACCTACTTTGGCTCGTGGCCGCCTGGACCCGTTATTTTACACATGTTTATATGACTCTCAAACTTTCGCAATCGTTACAAAAATGACAACAAAACTTGGAATTTTGAGCGACACACATGGCCAAGTTGCCGGTGTCGAAAAAGCCGCCCAACTCTTTCGTGAGCATGGCGTTTCCATCGTGATTCACTGTGGCGATATTGAAGGCACACAGATCATTTCGCTGCTCGCGGAATTCGATGCCCATTACGTGTACGGAAACAAAGATGCCCAGGCGGATTATTTGGAACAAGACATTCCCCAAGCCGGTGGCACGCTTCACGGACTGAAAGGCGAACTCGAAATCGAAGGCAAACGCATCTTTTTTTTGCATGGCCACCATGACGACGACTTTCAAAAGGCACTGCAAGATGGACAATATGATATGATTTGCTATGGTCATACCCACGTTGCGGAATTAAAAACGCATAAAAACACGATCCTCCTCAATCCCGGCGCGTTCACGCTCGTGACAGCTCCCAGTGTGGCCGTGGTCACACTGCCGGAAATGACCGTGGAAAGTTTCACGCTTTGATACTCACGCATTGACACTCAATCTAACGATGACACGCTATCTTGTCCCCTTTCATCCTAAACGCCATCCACATTTTTTTACTGACATTCTTATCATCGGCGGGGGGCTGGCCGGTTTTCGCGCCGCCTTGGCGGTTGACCCTTCGCTGCAAGTTCTCCTACTGTGCAAAAATGGCTTGGACAATTCCAACAGCATGAACGCGCAGGGTGGGGTGGCTTCCGTTTGGGACAAAGCTGACACACTGGAAGAGCATATCGAAGACACGCTCACGGCAGGGGGCGAACTCTGCGAACGAGAAGCCGTTGAACACGTCATTCGCAGTGGCCCAAACGAAATTCGCAAGCTCATCGAGTTCGGGGCACGTTTTGATAAAACGCCAGACGGCGAAATCCTGCTTGGTCGGGAAGGTGGTCATCGAAGCGACCGCATTTTGCACGCCAATGGTGATGCGACGGGACGTGAAATCATGCGTTCCGTCATGGAAGAAGCCAAACGCCGCCCCAACATCCGAATTTGGGAAAATACCTTTGCCCTTGACCTTTTAACCACGGGCGATGTGTGCCGCGGAGCCATTGTTTACTGGAAAAAACATGACGAAAAAGAACTGGTCTGGGCAAAGCAAACAATTCTGGCCAGCGGCGGTATTGGCCAACTGTACCGCGAAACGACGAACCCGGAAGTCGCGACGGGCGATGGGATTGCGATGGCCTACCGAGCAGGGGCTGTGATCCGTGATATGGAATTTGTGCAGTTTCACCCCACGGTGCTTTACATCGCGGGCAGCAGCCGCAGTTTAATTTCCGAAGCCATGCGCGGCGAAGGAGCGATGCTTGTTGACCGCCAAGGCGAAAGGTTCATGGCCGATTACGACTCACGTGGTGAATTGGCTCCGCGCGATGTTGTGAGCCGCAGCATTGTTCAGCAGATGGTCAAAACGAATGCGGCCAACGTGTATCTGGACTTGACGCACAAGCCGGCGGAATGGGTGCGTGCGCGATTTCCCAGCATCGCGGCCACGTGCAAAAGTTTCGGCATCGATATTGCCAAAGACCGCATTCCGGTCAGGCCGGGCGCGCATTATTCGATGGGAGGTGTGCTCGTTGATCTTGAAGGTCAAACCTCACTTGGTGGACTCTGGGCAGTGGGCGAAGTTTCCAGTACGGGCCTTCACGGTGCGAATCGCTTGGCCTCGAACAGTTTGCTGGAAGCTCTTGTGTACGGAAATTCCGCTGGCGTGAGTGCGTCAAAAATTGCCAAGATGATGACGAATGACTATCAAGTCGAGGCCATTGAAAACAAACCCTTGGCAAGGGAAGAGAACGATTTGCCTTCCTTGATTGACTTGGCCGATATTCGTAACGCGCTGAAAAGTCTGTTGTGGCGTAAGGCGGGCGTGGTGCGAACGGAGAGCGGCCTGCTCGACGCGCTGGAAGACACGATCAATTGGTCACGGTTTATGCACACGCAACAATTTCAATCGGCGGAAGGTTGGGAAATCCAAAATATGCTGACGGTGACGAAAATCCTGCTCGAAGGAGCCTTAAAACGCAAGGAAACTCGCGGCTCGCATAATCGTAGCGATTATCCCGACATGCTTCCGGTGGCAGAGCACTACGTCCACACACGGTAAACAGTGTCTAACGCTCAATCTAAGCGCAGCATGAAGAAAATTTTTGTCACCGGTGGAACAGGCTTCATTGGTTCCCATCTCGTTGCGAGATTGATCCAGCGCGGTTACGCCGTTCGCGCGATGACACGCAAGCCGCTTTCCACGCTGAATTCCATGCCGAATGTCGAATTTGTGCCCGGCGATCTCACGGATGTCGAATCGCTCCGTCGCGGCATGGAAGGCTGTCAGTACGTTTTTCATTTGGCCGCATACGCGAAAAATTGGGCACGGAATCCGAAAACTTACGACCGCCTCAATGTGCAGGCCACGGAAGATATTTTTGCCCTCGCGCTGCAAGACGGCGTCGAACGTCTCGTCTGGACATCCAGTATCGTCACGCTGGGACCAACCTTGCCCGGTGTGGTCGGCGATGAAAAAATGCCGCGCAACCGGGCAACACGTTTTGCAGAATGTTTTACGCATTACGAACGCAGCAAAACCGACATGGAGCGCCGCTGCGTCGCGTGGCTGGACAAAAATTTACCGCTGGTGATTGTCAATCCTACGCGGGTCTACGGAGCGGAACGGCACGGGGTAGAGCAGCATGGGTCAGAGCAATCCGGGCCGGACCTTTTGTCTGAATCCAACACGGTCTCAAAAATGATCAATGAGTACCGCCATGGCCGCTTTCCGTTTCTCCTCAATTTTGGTAAAAACATTGGCAATTACGCCTTTGTTGACGACGTGGCCGAAGGGCATATTTTGGCACTGGAACGCGGTCAAGTGGGCGAGCGATACATTTTGGGCGGCGAAAACGCTTCTCTCAAGGAGTTACTCCGTCTGGTCGACCAGGTGGACGGAAAAAAGCGGCTTCAGATTCCCATTGCGTGGCTCGTGCCGCTTGCGCTTTCCGGCGGCATGGGGCTGGCGGCCAAACTGTTCGGCGTGTATCCGACCATGACACCGGGTTGGATTCGCACGTTTTTGGCCGACTGGGCTTTTTCCTCTCACAAGGCGGAAACAATGCTGGGCTACCGCGTTACGCCGCTTGAGGAAGGGATTCGCCGCACCTGCCGCTGGCTTTCTGAAAGAGAGTGATGTTTCACAACAAAAGAAAAACTGCCCGGCTGACCGCTCTGGAAACGTCTCTCCACGTTCCCAATTTCCGATTACGAAAAGGGCTTGCATTCCTTTTTCGGGTGACGTCCGAGGGGTAAAACGGAAATAAAAGCAATCTTACCGGGCAGCCGTATTTTGCTGAGGTTTGTTTTTACTCTATTGGTTTTTTAATGCGAAAGCGAATCCAGCAAACTTCGATATGCCGGTATCGTTTCTTCGATGTAACTGACCCATTTGGAGGGACGCCAAAGTTCAACGCACAAACCGGTCCAAATGACCATGATTTCCTGTCCCGGTTCGAGACCTAAAAACTAACTCGCGGAATCCCTCAGGAATCGATAATCTTGAGCGTCCTGCGAGCTGAATGTCGCGGTGCCGTGTGGATAAAAGCCGCCCTAAAACCTGCAAATCCGGCAATTTCTGCTCCAAATCGCCCAATTTCAGGCGTTGAAGTACCAAATCGACTCGCGCATCCAGTTTTTCTCGCCATTTTTCCGCATCCCAGAGCGACAGGCAGCCCGGCCGCTCTTTGGCTAAAATGCAATTTCCGCCGCCGGGTTTGAACACGTCATCGAATTCCGATGGCAGCGACAATCGGTAGCGTTCATCCAGCTTGCGACTGAATTCGCCTTTGAGGAATTGGATGGTGTCGGACATGATTTCTGCGAGGAGGTCCTTTGCAGGACTTTACTTTCAGGATTTTACCGCCAGCAAAAACCATGATAACATATTTTGGGCAAGTTTCCCACAGCCCCTCCAAAAAAAACCAGTTATTGGGCATGTTTCCCACAAAAGACAGTGTATCACAATCGATTTAGATTGCAAGTATCAGTTGTAAGAATTGGGGGAAATTTTCCAAAAAGAGCGAAAAACAGGGCGCGCAAGAATTGACAGCGAAAAATTAAGAACAGAACCGGGGATACAGTCCCCGGCTCTCGCCTTCGTGGAAATGACGGAATTTATCCATGTTGAAGCTGCTGGACAGGTCTATTTTTGAAACGGTTTTTTGCCGCCGGGTTTGCCAAAAGGCTTACCATGACCGGGCTTTCTAACAGGTTTTCCGCCAAAAGATTTTCTGTCACCAAACGTGCCACCCGGCTTACCGCCGGATTTTGGCGATCCTTTCCACGGACCCTTCGATTTTCCATCCCGGCGCGGTGGTTTTCCGTCAAAATCGCCACCATGCTGACGTTGGGGGGCTGTGCCATAACCGCCAGTGCGCTGCGCTCCCTTCCGGCTGTTGTGATGGCCGCCATGTTCACCGCGACGCTCCTGCTGCCGCTCCTGTTGGCGTTCCAGCAAACGGCGCTCTTCATCGCGCCTAGCTTGTTCTTCAAAGGCTTCGCGACGCTCCGTTTTCGCTTTTTTGTCCCGCTCATTCTGCTTCTGAAATCGCTTCACCTTGGAGCCGCGGCGCAAGGCCAGCGATTTTGGCGGATACTTTACAATCAGGCAGTCCGGGCTATCGCCAATCAAATCTTCCCGGCCAAGTTCGACCAGCGCGGATTTCACGTCATAATAGCAGTTTGGGTCGTCGTACATCAAAAGGGCTTTTTGCAGTCTGCGCTCGCGCAGTTTTTTTGCAACGTAAACCTGCTGACCCGTCGCCGGATTGATGCCCGTGTAGTAAATGCTCGTTGCCCACTCAAATGGGGCGGGAATAAATTCCTGAACCTGCTCCGCGTGAATGCCATTCCGCTTCAAATACTGGGCCGTATCCGCCATCATCCGCAACGTTGTGCCCGGAAAACCGGCGATCAAATACGGAACGATAGATTGTTTCTTGCCCGCTTTTTCGCTGGCCTGCGCAAACCGCTCACAAAATTGGTCATAAATCTCGATGGGCGGCTTGTTCATCAGTCCGAGCACTTTCGGGTCGGTGTGCTCCGGGGCGGTTTTCAGGTGGCCGCCGACATGAAACCTCGCGAGTTCGTCCACATAGCGTGGGTCTTGCATGGCCAAATCCGTCCGCACGCCCGACGCGATGAAAACACGATCAATGTTCGATATGTCGCGGATTTTTCGCATCAATTCCAACACCGGCGAATGATCTGTGTTCAAATTTCCGCAAATTTCCGGGGCAAGGCAGGAAATTCGTCGGCAAAGTTTTTGGGCATCGGCATTTTTGCAGCCCAGTCCGTACATGTTCGCCGTTGGCCCACCCAAGTCGGACAGCGTGACGTTCCCGCCGCGCGATGGTCCTCTTGCCGCCAAAATTTGTGCTTCCGCTACGATGGATTCTGCACTTCGGCTCTGAATAATCTTGCCTTGATGGGCGGCCAGCGAGCAAAATGTGCAGCCGCCAAAACAGCCACGATGACATTGGATGGAATTTTTGACAACTTCAAAAGCTGGGATCCTGTTCTTCGGATCGCTCTGGTTTCCATAGCTAGGATGCGGCAATCGCGTGAAGGGCAGGCCGTAAATCCGGTCCATTTCGACCTCGGAGAGCGGCAAACTCGGCGGGTTAACCACGACAGCCTCGCGGGCATGTTCTTGAACGAGCGTCACATCCAAAAACGGGTTGAGATTTTCGTAAATCAGCCGCGTCATTTTGGAGAATTGCCATTTGTCCTCCGCAACTTCCTCGTGACTGGGCAGATGCACGCAAATTTCCGTTTCTTCTGGCAAATCTTCCGTCTGCTTGAGCCGATAGGCCGTACCACGAACATCTCGGATGGTTTCGATGTTTTCGCCATCACGCAAACGCCGCAGAATTTCAACGAGCGGCGATTCTCCCATCCCGTAAATAAGCAAGTCGCATTTCGAGTCCAGCACCATTGAGCGTTTGACTTTATCACTCCAATAATCATAGTGGGCAAGTCGCCGCAAACTAGCTTCGATTCCGCCCGCCAAAACCACACAGCCGGGAAAGGCTTCGCGGGCACGCTGGCAGTAAGAAAGTGTCGCGCGGTCAGGCCGCCGCCCCATTTTTCCACCGGGACTGTACGCATCCTCGCTGCGGATTTTGCGATTGGCCGTGTAGTGGTTCACCATCGAATCCATATTGCCCGCCGAAACGCAAAATGCAAGCCGTGGTTCACCGAAAATTTTCCAAGCGGCGGCACTATGCCAATCCGGCTGGGCGAGAATCCCGACACGAAAGCCGTCAGCTTCGAGAACGCGGCCAAGAAGAGCGGCGGCAAAACTGGGATGGTCAACGTAAGCATCACCGGTGACAAACACGACATCGACGGCATCCCAGCCGCGATCTTCCATCTCGGAGCGGGTCATGGGCAGCGGCAAGGCGGCGGACTTTGGCATAGAATCGTTGAACAGAGTAGAGAAGAGTAGAGGATGCAGAGATCAAACCTCAGTATACCGGATAATCGCGGATTGAGAATACGTAGTCTTGGGGCATGAGCTGGGCACGTTCACCGGACAACTTGCGATAAACCATAAAAAATGGTAGAATCAGACCGTCTTTTATGTCATTTGTCCGCATTCCGCAACCCTTACTCCGCATCCAAACTATGTCACGTAAAATTCTTGTCACCAGTGCTCTGCCCTATGCCAACGGTCATATTCATCTTGGCCATTTGGTCGAATACATTCAGACGGACATCTGGGTTCGGTTTCAGAAAATGCGGCAGAAGTCAGGTCAAAACAGCGGCCACTGCGTCTACATCTGTGCGGACGACACACACGGCACGAGTATGATGCTCCGCGCCCGGGCAGAGGGCGTGAAGGAAGAGGACATCATCGACCGAATGAATGCCGCGCATCTCAAAGATTTTACGGGCTTTGGCATTGAATTTGATCATTATGGCTCGACACATTGCCCGGAGAATCAAGAGCTTTGTAACGAAATTTGGGCCGCTCTTCGCAAAGCAGACATGGTGTACGAACGCGAAATCGAGCAGCTTTACGATGTCGAGGCCAAAACCTTCTTGGCGGACAGGTTTGTCAAAGGAACCTGCCCAAAATGCGGAAAACCCGATCAATACGGTGACAATTGCGAGGTCTGCGGAGCGCATTATGAACCCACGGAATTGATTGACCCGGTGAGCACGATTACCGGTACGAAGCCCGAATTGCGCAGCGCGAAGCATCTGTTTGTTGATTTGGAAAAGCAGCGAGATTTTCTGACCGCGTGGATCAATTCCGGAGCGATTCAAGCGGAAAAGGCGAATTATTTGACAGCGCAGTTTTTGAACGACAAGTTGCGTCCGTGGGACATTTCGAGGCCTGCCCCGTATTTTGGCTTTGAAATTCCCGATGCGCCGGGCAACTATTGGTACGTTTGGTTTGACGCGCCCACCGGTTACATGGCGGCGAGGCGCAGTGGTGCAAACTCACAGGCCACGATTTCAACGATTGGTGGCATAGCGACAATGATGCTGGAGTAAAAACGGAGATTTATCATTTTATCGGAAAAGACATTACCTATTTTCATACGCTTTTTTGGCCAACCATGCTGAAGGTGGCTGGTTTCACGCTGCCCAAAAAAGTGCATATCCACGGCTTTTTGACGGTGAACGGCGAAAAAATGGCCAAGCGGCGCGGAACGTTCATTTTGGCCTCGACGTACTTGAAGTATTTAGACCCGTCTTATTTGCGTTACTTTTATGCGTCCAAACTTTCCAGCAAAACAGGCGACATTGACCTGAGCTTTGAAGAATTTGAAGCAAAAATCAATGCGGATTTGGTGGGCAATTTGGTCAATCTCGCAAGCCGCACCGCGAAATTTGCCTTGCACACCGGACTGTCCGATTATTACCCCGATGACGGCGGTTTGTTTCAGCAAGCCGCCAAATTGGGCGAGGAAATTGCCGAGGCATACGAAAATTGCGATTTCAGCAAGGCCATGAAACTGATCATGGAATGCGGTTATCGTGCGAATAAATTTGTGGAAGATGCCGCGCCGTGGACGATCAAACTTGACCCGACACGGACGAACGACCTGCGCGACATTTGTACGGTCGGACTAAACCTTTTCCGCCAGATGGTCGTGTATCTCGCTCCGGTGCTGCCAAAGCTGAAAACGCAGGTGGAGGAACTGCTGAGTGACAGTCTCGATTCTTGGGAGGCGGCCCAAAAGCCGCTTTTGGCGACCCAAGTGAACAAATACAAACACCTAATGACCCGCGTGGACATGGGCGCGGTTGCAAAAATGATGGAAGAAAGCAAAGACGAAGCGCAAGCCGGTGCCGCGCTCGCGCAGGGTGCGAACCAAACTACGGCGGAAGATGGAGCGGAATGCCTTGAAGCAGAGCCTCTGCTCACCGACAAAATCAGCATTGACGATTTTACGAAAGTCGATTTGCGCATTGCCCGAATTGTGGAAGCGAAGGAAGTCAAGGAAGCCCGCAAGTTATTGCAACTGAAATTATCGCTCGGCGGCGGCGAATTTCGCAACGTGTTTGCGGGCATCAAGGCGGCATACGAACCGGAAAAACTGATTGGCCGGCTTGTCGTTTGTGTGGCGAATTTGGAGCCGCGTCAGATGAAATTCGGTCTAAGCGAAGGCATGGTCGTCGCAGCAGGTCCCGGCGGGGCAGACATTTTCTTGCTTTCGCCCGATGAGGGCGCGAAGCCGGGTATGAGATTGCACTAGAAATTGTGAGTGACTAACGATGCATGAACAATAAATACGAGCCGAGAACGGTGTTCCCGGCGAGCGGATAACTTTTTTGTAGGAGATATTTTCATGTCGCGGCAAATTTTTTGTTACGCTGTCCTTGTCATGCTGGGAATCGGCTTTTTTATACCGGAACTTGCGACAGCACAAAGACAAACACTTGGGCGAGCAGAAACTGGACGGCGATTTTTCCGAGTTTGAGCCGCCCGAGGTGGACAGCGAAGGATCAGATTGAATCATTCGACTTGTTCCATACTTCAAAATAGGTAAAATACGTCATTCCCGCAGAGGTAGGAATCCACAAGAATGGCCTGAAGACTGTTTTCGGACTGGACCCCTGCCCCCTACAGGAGCAGGCTTTGCGCAGAGGTGACGGGTTGTGGAACAGGTCTATTGGTCACCAACATTTTCGGCAACGTTTGCTGTTCCCAGCATTTTAACCGAGGCAAATATGTCATTAGCACCTATTTTCGTGTGCGAAAAAGCCGCGCGAGCGGCGGGTCAGGTTTTACGCGATATGCAGGGAAAAATCAGCGTACGACATAAATCGGATCGCTTTGATTTGGTGACGGAAGCTGACTTGGCTGCGCAAAAAGTGGTTGAACAAGCGATTCTGGATGCCTTTCCCGACCACAGTATTTTGGGCGAGGAAGATAATCTTTCGGAACAAAGCCGAAAGAATTCCGCACAGCATCGCTGGATCGTTGACCCGCTTGACGGGACGACCAATTATGTGCACGGTGTCCCGCTGTTTTGCACTTCCATCGCCTTTGTTTCCGGCGGTGAAATTCTTTGCGGGGTCATTTACAATCCGATTTCAGAGGAACTTTTTTCCGCGGAAAAAGGCAAAGGAGCTTTTTTGAACGGACAATCCATCCAAACCAGTTCGTTCACAGCGCTGGCGGAATCGCTTGTGGCGGTCAGTTTTCCGACAACCACCACGCAGGATGCCCCGGACATGAAGGCGTTTTTGAAGGTCATTTCCGAATGCCAAGCGATCAGGCGAAGCGGTTCGGCGGCACTCAATATGGCGTATGTCGCGGCGGGGCGTTTTGATGCGGCCTGGGCTTTTCGCACACATCCTTGGGATGTCGCGGCGGGTGCACTGCTCGTTTCTGAGGCGGGCGGAGCAGTGACCAAACCCGATGCGTCTCCATTGACGTTGGATGATCCCACGCCGTTTTGCTGCTCCGCGAGCATCACGCTCCATTCCGCGGTCATTTCGCTGATCCAGCCGTGACACCACCGCCACAGTTTTACATTATTTCGCACTCAACTGAAGCAGTTCGTCTTCCGGCGAACCGAGCAACGAGATTTCATCGCCGCTGATTCGTTCAATCGG
>QMCD01000434.1_pt1 | contig 38493 bp, 35 predicted proteins | sample 1821841 | NCBI WGS metagenome assembly QMCD01 (sample SAMN01991225, study PRJNA193472) | Termite gut metagenome, whole genome shotgun sequencing project. | isolation source: worker | host: Macrotermes natalensis
GAGAATGGCATGGTTGAGGTGAATAGCAAGACGGTCAAGGCAAGTCGCATCGTTTTGTCGGGGGAAGAGATTCGAGTATGTTTGCCGGAGCCCATGCCATTGGACGTTAAACCGGAGGCGATTCCGCTAGATGTTCTTTATGAGGACGGGGACATTATTGTGATAAACAAACCGAAAGGAATGGTGGTCCATCCTGCGCCGGGGCATTATGAAGGGACGTTGGTGAATGCGCTGCTGCAACATTGCAGGGGGAATTTGTCCGGCATCAACGGGGTGTTGCGGCCGGGAATCGTGCACCGCATTGATAGGGATACGACGGGGGTTATCGTGGCATGCAAAAACGACGTCTCTCATCAACGCATTGCCAGTCAATTGCAGGCGCACTCCATTACCAGAAAGTATCACGCAATCGTTTTCCATAATTTTAAGCAAATGGAAGGAACGGTATCCGCCGAAATTGGGCGGCATCCGATTCATCGGAAGAAGATGGCGGTAGGACTTTAAAAGGAAAAGGCAAGCAAAAAGGACGCGGCAAAGAGTCTCGCCAGGTCATGGACTATTCTGCCGAAGACTATGTTATGGATGATGAGGAAGACGATCGCTATCGCCGCATGGCCATGCAGGCTGAGCAGTTCCAAAAAGAACGTGTATTGGCTGAGGCTCGTGCAGCAGTGGAGGCGGCTTCCGGGGAAGGCGAGGGACGTCGCCGCAAGCGTAAAGAAAAACGTGCGGCTGATGCTAAGGAAAAGGCAGAGCAAGAAGCTATTGAGAAAGGTATCGACCCCGAATTGCTATTTGATGAATCTGTGGTTCAAATAACCACCGGAACCACAGTGCAAGAATTTGCAGACGCACTTAATGTTCAATCCAACGACATTGTAAAAAGACTGTTCTTATTGGGTACGCCTTTAACGGTCACCCAGACTATGACCGATGAGCTTGTTGAGCTTATCGCAGATGATATTGGTCGCAAGATACGTATTATCTCACCGGAGGAAGAATACGCTGTAGTTGACACGGATGCTCCGGAGGATTTGCAGCCCAGACCTCCGGTGGTAACGGTCATGGGTCATGTTGACCACGGTAAGACCTCGCTGCTCGACGCTATTCGCGAGACTGGTGTTGTGGCTACAGAAGCCGGCGGCATCACACAGCATATTGGTGCCTCCACAGTAGAGATTAACGGAAGCCATATCACATTTATTGATACGCCCGGCCACGAAGCCTTTACCGCAATGCGTGCTCGCGGTGCTAAGGTCACCGACGTTGTAGTACTTGTTGTTGCAGCTGACGACGGCGTAATGCCCCAAACCATTGAGGCGATTCACCATGCCGAGGCGGCCGGTGTACCGATTGTTGTAGCAGTTAACAAGATTGACAAACCCGGCATCAACCCCGAGCGGGTGCGACAAGAACTCACCGAGCACTCCATCATCCCCGAAGAGTGGGGCGGACAAAACATGTTTGTTGATGTCAGCGCCAAGCAGCGCTTAGGCATCGATGAGCTGCTGGAGACAATACTTTTGCAGGCCGACGTATTGGAGCTTAAAGCTAATCCAAATACATTGGCATCCGGCTTTGTTATCGAGGCCAAGCTGGACAAAGGTCGCGGACCTGTTGCTACCGTGCTTGTGCAGCGCGGAACGCTGAAAGTGGGCGACTCGGTAGTGGTAGGAACATCACATGGGCGCGTGCGTGCCTTAATTAATCCGATTGGTGACACGGTAGATAGTGCGCTGCCTTCTGATCCGGTTGAGATACTTGGTCTTAACAGCGTACCTGATGCCGGTGATGAGTTTAGAGTGTTTGCTGATGAACGTGACGCTCGCAATCTTGCCGAAGATCGAGCACTGCGCAAGCGCCTTAAAGAGCATCAACGTGGGCATATGTCACTCGAGGATTTGTTCGCACGCATCGAAGAAGGCAAGACCGCAGACCTCAATCTTGTGGTTAAAGCTGACGTACACGGATCCATTGAGGCGCTGCAAGATGCTTTGGATAAGATGGATCAGAGTGAAGTTCACATCAATGTTATCCACTCTGCTGTTGGTGGTATCACCGAGACCGATGTGACTTTGGCTGCTGCATCTGACGCGGTAATCATTGGTTTTAACGTACGTCCTCAGCAAAAAGCCAAAGCCATGGCGATGAAAGAAAAAGTTGAGATCAAAACGTATCGTGTTATCTATCAGGCAATAGACGATATCAACGCCGCGCGCGTAGGTTTGCTTAAACCTGAGATCATTGAGGTAGATACTGGAATTGCCGAGGTACGTGAGTTGTTTAAGGTGCCTAAAGTTGGCACCATTGCCGGTTGCTTTGTTGACGAGGGCGAGATTAATCGTGATGACAAGATTCGTGTGGTCAGAGACGGCACAGTTGTATACGAAGGAAACATCTCTTCACTCAGGCGCTTCAAAGAAGACGTTAAAAGTGTGCGCGGCGGTTACGAATGCGGTATTGGAATAGATGGCTTTGCTGATATCAAGGTTGGCGACATTCTTGAAGGCTACGCGATTAGAGAGATAGCCAGAGAGGGTTAGCAATGAAACAGACTCCTGCCTCACGTAAGCTAAACGAGGCTGCGCGCACAGCTTTGGCTGAGATATTGCTCCTGCACGTCTCTGATCCACGCTTGGCGTTAGTGTCTATAACAGGTGTTGAAGTATCTAAAGATCGCAGCATGGCAAATGTTTATGTGTCTGCGGAAAGATCTCAATATAAAGATGTTGAAGCCGGGTTATCCAGCGCAAAAGGTAGGATACGCAGCTTGCTTGGACAGCAACTGGGTTGGCGTGTTACTCCTGATCTACGCTTTTATCTTGATACAAGTATCGATGAGGCCGAGGCGATTTCTGCGGCTTTAACGGATGTTCCAAAAACTATGCAGGTTCAAAAAGACGAGGAGGGCTATCCATTATGAGTATAGGGAAGCCCATGGGGGATAACAACATGGATGAAAAATCGGTGGAGAGTATTAGTGTTGAGCGTGTGCTGGAGATACTGAGGAGTAGCGGCTCGGCTGCCGGTGTAGGAAACGCACCCCAGCGCGAAATAACCATATGTGGGCATATGAACCCAGACGGTGACGCTTTGGGTTCTATCCTTGCTCTTAATGCACTGCTTACAGCCATGGGTCACAATGTGGTAAACCTTTTGCCAACCAGAAGTGATGCTCCGGCACTATATGATTTTTTTGACAATTATAATTTTACTTTTGCAGCTGACTATAAAAAAATCCCGGATCTTTTCATCGCAGTTGATTCACCCAACAAGATCAGGCTGGGTGATGGTGTTGAAGTGTTTGATCGAGCAATAGATTCTTTGGTAATCGATCACCACCCCGGATACAGTGGCTTTGGCAAGCACTACTTTGGTGATGCTACGGCTTCTGCAACCGGGATACTTGTTTGGGAAATTGTTAAAGCAAGCGGGCTTTCAGTAACAGAAAATATGGCAAATTATTGCTACGTGGCGTTGATGACTGACACCGGCCACTTTGCGTTTCAAAACACCAATGCGCAGTCTTTTGTTGCTGCAGGTGAGATGGTAGTTGCCGGTGCAGATCCGGCGCTTTCGAGTTCATTGGTGTACGACAGCAGGTCTATTGGCGCACTGGAACTTGATTCTCGACTTATCTCACGCATTTCTTTTGCCGGAAACGGTAAGGTGGTCTATTCGTGGGTCACCCAAAATGACTTTGAGGAGCTTCAAATAACTCGCGACGAGACTGAAGGGTTGCCAACAATACTTCGCTCTGTGCAAGGAACTGAGATTGCTATTTTACTTCGTGAAGAAAAAAATCGCATACGTGTGAATCTTCGTGCTAAGGGGCACTGCGATGTTGGTGCTTTCGCAAAACGTTTTGACGGTGGTGGTCATAAGGCGGCAGCCGGTTTTACTATGTATTCTACACTGTCTGAGGCTGAAGAGTTGATACTTCGAGAGGCCGATTCTTTCTTTATTGCCGGAACAACTTGATGCTGGAAAAGTAGCATATGGGCAAGGCAAAACGTGGCGCTACCGATCTTTTTGGCATCCTCGCAATAGATAAACCGGCCGGTATAACATCGCATGATGTTGTAAGTAGAATGCGCAGACTTACAGGTGAGGGACGCATCGGACATGCAGGTACTCTGGATCCGGCAGCTACCGGCTTGTTGATTGTATGCTTGGGACCTGCAACAAGGCTTGCGGACCTTATTATGGCTAAGACAAAATCCTATGAAGCTCGCATAGTCTTTGGTGCCCAGACAGATACCGATGATGCCGAGGGTCAGGTTGTAAAACAAGCTGCGATACCTGCGAACCTTACAGATACCGATTTTGCTCAACGTATTCTAAGTGAGTTTCTGGGCGAGCAACTGCAGATGCCCCCGCAGTTCTCGGCAATAAAAAAGGGTGGTGTAAAGGCTTATCAGGTTGCACGTAAAGGTGGAACTTTTGAGCTTGAACCGCGTCGGATAAACATTTCCAAGATTGAGCTTTTGCAGGTTGGGCAAAACTTCTGGGATGTCTTTGCAGAGGTATCTAAGGGAACTTACATTCGTTCTTTGGCCCGAGACATCGGCGAGAGAGCGGGAAGCCTTGCGCACCTCGGGAGTTTGCGAAGAACAAGTTGTGGCTCTTTAGATGTTAGTGCAGCGCATAAACTTGAAGATCTTGAGATGAAATCTATCAATGAGATAAAAGAATTATTTATCGATGTAATAAACGATTTGGGTGTAGATGAGAGTAAAATTCCCAAAGCGTTAATTGAGCGCATTGTACGTCCTGATTAAGGAGAGAATATATGCCACAGAGCAAGGTCATCAGTTTTACCGATAGTGTTCAGATAGGTGAGTTTGTTTGTGCTATCGGTGTTTTTGATGGGTTGCATCTGGGGCATCAATATATCATTGGTGAAGCTATTAATCAGGCTAACAGTTTGGGTCTGCCGGCTTTTGTTATTACCTTTGACAAAGATCCGGACGAGTTGTTTTTGCCCCAACGCGATCAGCGCAAACTTGTCAGCAATGCTGATCGCATCAAATTGCTTTCTTCCAGCGGGGTGGATGATGTACTTGTTTTGCCTTTTACTAAAGAACTGGCCGGTCTTGAGCCTAGCACTTTCTTAAATGAGGTAATTGCCAGGCACGGAAGCCCACGTGGCATACACGTTGGAACAAACTTTCACTATGGCTATAAAGCATCCGGAAACGTGGATGATCTTAAATCTTGGGGATCAGAGCATCAATGCGAGGTGTTTGCGCACGATCTCTATACTGCAGAAAAGCTACCGATCAGTTCTACTCGCATACGCAAGGTGCTGCAAGAGGCTTGCGTTGAAGAGGCAAGCAAATTGCTTGGTAGACCTCACTATATTAGAGCTTTGGTATCAAGAGGACGAGGGCGCGGACGGGAGATGGGATTTCCCACTGCAAACCTGGAATTAACTTCTCCATGCGAAAACATATTACGCCCGGCGGATGGTGTGTACTTTGCAGTAGTGGTAGTTGAAGGCAAGCTTTTTAAAGCCGCAGTCTCTGTTGGAGTTCCCTCAACATTTGATGATGTACCTTCTACCATTGAAGCACACTTGTTGGATTTTGATGGGAATCTATACGGCAAATCACTTCAGGTGTTCTTCTGTGAATACTTACGTGAGATGAGACCGTTTGACAGTGTGGATGAGCTGATGCATACCGTGCAAAGCAATATAGAGCAGGCGCGTGTTGCCTGTATACCGGAGTCAATAAATGCGCTTCTGGAGTGTTTGAGCTAAGGAAGTGCCAATTAATTGGTGCTTTTCGGTACTGTTTTCATCTAGGCTACGGTACTTTATCGGGCCATCCTCCGTATTTTTCCGGCTTTCGTCATCTTTTTGATACTTTTCACGAGCCTATTACTACCACACGGTCTACTTTTAAAGTAGAATTGCAAGGCTGTGCATTTTTGGATGCATATTGTTTTGCTGTCCGCAAATTGCGGAGATACGATTGTATTAGCGTTTCGAGAGGAGAAAGACCATGGACCAAATCCTAGGCTGGTTAGCCTGGATAGCGCCGGCGGTGGCGCTGATCGGATTGGTAGCGGCTGCTTGGCTGGCTGCTTGGGTGCTCAAGCAAGATCCGGGTACCCCTAAGATGCAACACCTTTCCGGGCTTATCCAAAAAGGTGGAAAAGCATTTTTGATAGCGGAGTATAAAAGTCTGATAATTTTTGTCGTCGTTGTGGCGATCCTTTTGACTGTTGCACTTCCAAACAAAGAGGCCAGTTGGCTTACTGCTTTAGCTTTTGTTACCGGTGGCGTGTTATCGGTAGCCGCAGGTTACGTTGGTATGTATGTTGCTACCAGGGCAAATACGCGTACCACTCAGGCAGCGACAAAAGGTATCGCAGGTGCACTGCGCGTGGCTTATCGCTCCGGCATGACAATGGGTCTGGTTGTAGCGGCTCTCGGACTTTTTGGTATCGCACTTTGGGCGATCTTCTTTTTGATCAACGCAAAACACCCTGAGCCGGAAATTGTTGACGGCTTTGTTATGGGCGCATCTTCTATCGCGCTTTTTGCTCGTGTTGGTGGCGGTATCTACACCAAAGCTGCTGACGTAGGCGCTGACCTTGTAGGTAAGGTCGAAGCCGGCATTCCCGAAGACGACCCACGTAACCCCGGTGTTATCGCCGATAACGTAGGTGACAACGTTGGTGACGTTGCCGGTATGGGCGCAGACCTTAATGAGTCATACGCCGGTGCCTTGTTGGCTCCAATGGTTTTGGCGGTTGCCATTGCACTTACCGGTAATTCCGCGTTTTCCGGTGATGTAAATGGTACGGTGTTTTCTGTTGACGGCCTGTTAGCCATCATCATGCCGCTGCTGTTTGCTGCCGGCGGAATCATCGCCTGTATCATTGGTCTGGCTGCCGTTAATACCAACGACGGTTCCAAGATTCACAAAGCGCTTAACCGTGGTACCTATGTTACATCCGGTGTAACGATGCTGATAATTGCCGGTCTTTGTTATGCATGGCAAATGGTTGGCGACATCAGCGCCATGTGGTTTTGTGGTTGCGCTGCTGCCGGTCTGGCTGCCGGTCTGGCTATCGGTAAACTCACCGAGTACTACACTTCATATCACTATAAGCCCGTTAAAAAGATCGCTGAGGCTTCTCAGACGGGTTCTGCAACCAACACTATCGAGGGTCTGTCTACCGGAATGCTCTCCACTGTTGCTCCGGCGCTCGTGTTGGTTGTTGCTGTAGCTATTGCTTTCATCTGTGGCTCACAAGTTGGTGCAGGTACCGAGCTTGCTGCTCAATTTGGCGTTTACGGTATTGGCCTGTCAGCTCTTGGTATGCTTTCTACAACAGCTGTTACCGTTGGTGTAGATGCCTACGGTCCTGTGGCTGACAACGCCGGTGGTATTGCCGAGATGGCCGGGCTTCCTCCGGAGATCCGCGAGCGCACCGATGCTTTGGATACGGTTGGTAACACCACGGCTGCTGTGGCCAAGGGCTTCGCTGTTGCCTCGGCCGCTATCACAGCACTGGCTCTTTTCGCCGCTTTCTATACCAACTTGGATCGCGGTCTTTCCTTGCAGGGATTGGGCAATTTGGAGATCATCCTCACTGATCCATTTGTAATTATCGGCGTGATTATCGGTGCCATGATGCCGTTCTTCTTTGGTGCCATGACTATGGGCGCTGTGTCGCGTGCTGCTAATAAGATGATTGTTGAGATTCGTCGTCAGTTCCGCGAGATCAAAGGTCTTTTGGCCGGCGAAGAGGGCGTAGAGCCCGATACCGAGGCTTGCGTTACCATTTCTACAAATGCAGCTCTTCGCGAGATGTTGCTCCCGGGCATCCTAGCCGTTTTCATCCCGGTAGTGCTTGGTATCTTAGACGTAAACATCTTGGCAGGATTCCTTGTAGGCGTTTTGGCCTGCGGTTTCTTAATGTCTGTATACATGGCAAATGCTGGTGGTGCATGGGATAACGCGAAGAAATACATCGAGACCGGTGTTCATGGAGGCAAGGGCTCTGAGGCTCACAAAGCAGCCGTTGTAGGTGACACGATCGGTGATCCTTATAAGGATACTTCAGGACCTTCCATCAACATTCTGATCAAGGTTGTTACAGTTGTATCATTGGTATTTGTTCCCCTGTTCATTAGTTTGGGCGGCGGTTTGATACACGGTATGTTCTCGTAATTAGGGTGTAATTTTTGCGTTGTTGTGCCTAGTGCGTAGGCACACGGTGAGCATATTGTGGTTTAATAGAATTTAAAATTAGAAAGGCAGGAAACAACTCCTGCCTTTCTTGCAGATGCGAGAGGACTTGATGCGTAGGTTTGGCATGTCAGATCGATCGGTGATGACAATCGTTATTGTCGGTGTGTTGATTGTTTATGCTGTGGCAGCGGCAGTGTTTTTGACTACTTGCTCTCAGCTTTCTTTTTCTGCCAACTCGCCATCTTTACATTCTGAGTCCACAGATAACATCGAGTACACTGAGCCCGCTCCTGTCGCACCGCCTACGATGACTATTTTGGATAGCGCCACGCCAGCTCCTAGCGCTTATCCACAAATTGTTGTTGACAACGACACAGAGGGGTTTTCGCATTTTGGTTTTGACATAATAAGCAAAGGCGGCAACAAGGAGTTCTATGGCGAGAATTTCCGGTCCAGCAAAGTGGCTGCTGCACCGGGGGAGTGTTGGGCTAGGTGGACTCCAAATATTCCTATATCTGCTACATACGAAGTGTTCATGAAATGGAGCTCGGATATTGCCCGCCCAAATAAAGCTCCGGTTACAGTTGTGTATCATGGTGGCGATAGTGCAAAATCTATAAGCGTTAATCAGCAGATTCGCGCAGATGCTTGGTGCAGATTGGGCAGTTTTTCACTACGCGCCGGTACGGATAACTATGTTGAGATCACCAATGCAGAAGGTGTAAATACCATTGCTGATGCTGTTAAATTTGTTAAGGTAGATCAAACAAGACCAACTACTTACACTGATGACTTTGAAGATGAGGCTACAGGATCAAACCCAAGCCATTGGATCGAATCCAATGAGTTTGATGAGTGGGAGGTCGAAACCGGCAGCTCATCGGGTAATGTTTACCAACACGTTGGTGTCTACGGCAAATCTGCGTACTCTTGGTTGCATGTGTTTGAACAAGACACAGATATGACGACTGCCTTTAAAATCGTTGAGCATAATAAAACATATGCTTTTGTAGGTCTATCCGTGCGCTTCAATAGTGTCGAGTCTCAGATAACATGTGGATACAATCCTGTTACCGGATGCTTTGAGATACGTGAACGAATAGACGAGGACAGAGAGTGGATCACACTTGCAAGTTCGCAGCCGACATGGTTGTCCTTGGGCGATTGGCATACAATTCGTGCTATCGCATCTGGACCTAAAATTTTGCTATTTGTTGACGGACAATCATCACCGGTTCTCAGTGCGACTAACGCCTCGCTGCTGGGGTCGGGGAGAGTGGCTTTAGTATCCGAGGGAGCCAGTGCTCAAATGTTTCTTTGTCGCTCAACAGCAATCAGGGTCGAGTTGAGGACGGTGTCTTGGACTACACGCTTTCAGGCGACGATGACATCTACCGCGAGGGAGCAACAGTTGTTCCTCTGTCAGATGGCTCGGTGGCGATAAGGCAAAGCTACTTAGAAATGGACGAGTCGCGAAGAAAGTTTTTAGTGCGCGACGAATTGTGGAAGTCAACCAATGAAGGTCAAACTTTTGAGCAACTTGATTGTACCTGGCCTAACAATCCAAACTTACATCATTCTATCCTCAAGCTTAATAGCGGCAAATTGCTGAACATGATCGCTGAAAACGAGGAGCGAACTGAGCATTTTGATTACCCCGTGCGATTTAGAGCCATGACTTCTGAAGACGATGGCGCAAGTTGGAAATCGTCAGGTCTGATCTGGGATAGCTACAGAGAGGGCGGGATACCGGATAAGGCTGAGGTTGTTGTTGTGAACGATAAGCTTAGTCAAATATCAACAGGTAGAGTGTTTTATGTTATTGCAGTAAGAGTGGTTGACGGGCAAAGCATCATCGGGCATTGGATGGAGATCTACTACAGTGATGATGAGGGTAGTACTTGGAAGCAATCTGAGACAAACTCCAACGACTTTAACTTGCTTTATAGAACATACGGAGAGGGAAAGGTCGTTGAGACAGCAAATGGGGAACTGCGTTTGTACGTTCCCTATTCCGATCAACCAACGATCCGTTGCGCAGTTTCTGTGGATGAAGGTGTTCATTGGAGTGGGGAGCAAGATGTACCGGGGTTAATGAATGCCAGATCGTCGTTTGGTATAGATGTGGACAATACAGGATCGCATCCAGTCTATTTTATGGTATGGGTATTTAACGACATCAACGAACACACAACCGGTGTTTTTCCGCGTTCCAGATTGGCTCTTGCAGCCAGTGTCGATGGCATTAATTGGTACTACGCAATGGATCTGGACAGATGGGTAAGCGAGCGCGATCAAACAAATCGCCCCATAGTACAGTTTGTTGACCCGAGCATAACTGTGACAGAGCGCTATATCTATGTGACAACAGGAAGATCCGAGTCAGATGATGAATTTGATGTGCACAATGACCAGAAGCTGCATGTTTATAGGGTGGATAGGTCTAAGATAAATGTCTACGATGAGTGGCCTGCGGAGTATTAATCGAAGTTGCTTTGTGAATCCTTAAACACTTATGTGGCTCGGTAGCGCTGAATATGTGTTGCGCGAATACAATGATGAGCTGTCTTTGCCGCTCGTCGATTTAGAGGTTCTTTAAATGTAGTATTGCATAGAGTGGTATCTCCGTGAATTCTTCTCGAACACGATAGTCCCAAAGAGAAGCGCGAAATGCTTTTTCTGGGTGATATTTGTTGATGTATGCCTGAAGGCTTTTTGATTTCAGGTTATATGATGCTTTTACTTCAAGTGGAACTATCGTCCCTTCCATCTGTAAGATAAAATCCACCTCCGCTTTTGCTCCCGTCCAATATGCAGGTCCGGAAAGCATAGGGTCGTTTTCCGCGAGGTACTTCAGCTGCTGTAATACGTATTGCTCAGTTAGTGTTCCTCTATATTCACGAATGAAGCTGTTTTCTTCGAGAATGCTCTTTGGATCAACTCCGCACATTGCTCCCAACAATCCGACATCGTGAAGATAAAACTTGAATGTCTCTTGATCAATATAAGACTTCAAAGGGGCATATATCTGGTCTAAATGTGAAACCTTGTAACCTTGAGCGCAATCGATTATCCACTGTACTGCTAGTTCATAGTCCCTGGATCGAGCTCCTGATCGTATAGCACTCCATATGAACTTCTTGTTTTCTCGGGCAAGGTGTCGAGGAATAGAGCTCAGCACATCTTGAATTCTCGCATTGAGCAATGCGGGCGCATGTTTGGAATAGTCTTTTCGGTAGCCGCTCAGTAATTCCTTTTGTAGCTTGCGCGCCATATAGAAATCACGTTTCATGGCAAAACTTGCTACTACCTCTGGCATGCCGCCAATAAAGTAATACTCCTTTAAGGCATCTAAGTATATATTTTTAAAAGTGCCGATCATCTGCCAGTCTCCTGAGACAAGAAGTTCGGCAAATCGTTTTCTGTCTGTCGCATACAAGAATTCATCGAAATTCATAGGATGTAGCTTGAGAAAGGAAATCTTTCCAACAGGAAACGAAGTTCCCTGATGAAGAGCTATCCCCATTTGGCTTCCGGCTGCCAAGATGTGATATTCCGGTGCGTCTTCGGAAAAGTATTTTAGTGAAGTAAGAGCACGTGGAGTCTCTTGAACCTCGTCGAAGATCAACAGAGTTTCATCGGGGTTGATATTTGCAGCGTACTCTAGTTCCAGTGCGGAAATGAGTCTCTTAGGATTTAGATCACCGCTGAAAATCGATTCAAGACGTCCTGCTCGTGAATTAGTTTCGTCTCTATCAAAGTTTACCTTAAGTGTGTGTTTATACTGTTTGTCACCAAACTCTTCCATCAGCCAGCTTTTACCAACCTGGCGTGCACCTTCGATAATCATTGGTTTTCTGTAGGCTGAGCTTTTCCACTCCTCTAATCTTTTCATGGCAAATCGATACATATATCTGTCCCTTCCATGGCTGTAGTACAACTTTATGATAGTGGAAATTACCATATTTGGCAATTATACAGTATATAAAATCACCAAATATGGTAAATATACAGTACACAATTTTGCCACTAATGATAAACAGGCACACTGAAATACGTATGCATACATATCGAGCGAAGCTAATGAGCTTCTTGTATCTAATAGCCAAAAGAGTGATCCGTATCCAATTTCACAAGCACTCTGATATTTTCTTTGCGCGCTATTGGTTATCCGCCAATATAAACCAGCGTAATCCGTCGTTATTTCTAAACCTTGAGGTAAACTATTACCATGATTACAGATGACGACATAAAGCGGGTTAGAGATGCAAACGATATCGTTGAACTTATCGGCGAACGCGTGGTCTTAAAGCAGCGCGGTCGTGAGTTTTGGGGTAATTGCCCGTTTCATAACGAGAAGACTCCCTCTTTTAAAGTTGATCCGGCGTCACAGTTTTACCACTGTTTTGGATGTGGAGAAGGCGGCGACGTTTTTAAATACGTGATGAAGACCGAAGGCTTAAACTTTTTGGATGCCGTGCGCAGTTTGGCGCAGCGAAAAAGTATTGAGCTAAAGGATGAACAGGGAGGCGGTGCGGGCTCTGGCGGCAAGCGAGCGCGGCTTATCGCGGTGTGTGATGAGACTAATGCGTTTTATCACCAGCAACTAATGCGCGTGAAGAGCAGTGAGACTGATGCTGCTCGCCAGTATCTGGGCAAACGTGGCTTGGGCGGCAGTGTAGCTCGCGACTGGAAGCTTGGTTTTGCGCCCGGCAGGGGAATGCTCGTTAGACACTTGCAGGAAAAAGGTTTTACGGACGAAGAGCTTGTCCAAGCCAACGTTGCTTTTAGTGCTGACAACGGCCAGCTTAGGGATCGCTTTTATAATCGCATAATGTTTCCCATTTATGACCTGCAAGGCAGAACTATTGCCTTTGGTGGTCGAGTTATCGGCAGCGGTGAGCCTAAATACCTAAACAGTTCGGACACTCGATTGTTTCATAAGCGCGAGAATATGTTTGCGATCGATAAAGCAAAAGCTCCGATAACCACGGCAGGCGCTGCATTGGTTGTAGAAGGTTATACCGATGTTATTGCCATGCATCAAGGTGGATTCACCAACACGGTAGCGACTTTAGGCACCGCACTTACGCCGGAACATCTAAAGCTGCTATCTCGTTTTACAAAAAAAGTAGTCCTGCTCTTTGACGGCGATGAGGCCGGGATGCGTGCAGCTGATAGAGCGACAGACCTGATAAATATAGCAGCTGCGTCTGACGGTTGGAGCAAATTGGATCTATTTGTTGCTGTATTGCCCAACAAGTTGGATCCTGCGGAATACATAGAAGCTGAGGGTAAAGAATCGATGCAATCCACGCTGGACAGCGCGGTATCGCTAATACGCTTTGCGCTTGATAGGCGTTTGGCAAAGTGGGACTTAGACCAAGTTGAGCAGCGAAACCGAGCGCTAAATGATGCGGTAACCTTGCTTGCGCCGCTAAAAGGCACACTGCTTGCGTCAGATTATGTTAACTATCTGGCCGATTTGTTTGGCAAAAACTACGAAGAAGTAGCCATGATGCTTGAAAGAGCAAAACCACAGCCGGTTCAGCGTGCCGTTAGCTCTGCGTCTACTTCACAAGATACTAACGGAGCCGCAACTCAAGCGACCTCACGACCTGTTAAGCAAAGTAAAGCTAAGGCTATGGAGATTGAACTGCTGCTTTTGTTTATAGAGCACCCCGAGGTTCGCGAGCGAGTAGCTTCAGCTTTTAAGCGCATTAAGTGGAGCTCAGCTGAACATGAGTCTATAGCCAAAATGCTGCTTGGGTTTAACTCAGGCGATGTTTCGAGCGATATGCTGGCAAAGTTGACTGCGCAAAACCCCGATATCTCAAGCATATTGTCAGGCGCACGTCTTGCCAGTTATGACGGCGTGCCCCCAAACAGACTTGCCGGCAAGCTGATGTTTGATATCCGCGAAGATCAACTCAAGACCGAAATAAGTGACGCGACCATTCAGCTTAGACGTGTCAGAAGCGAAAACGTTGGCAAAACCGCCCAGACATCAGATCAAGCAGCCGACAAAATTGACGATCTCTTTAGACGTATCAGCGAGCTACAACAAGAACTAGCCGAGCTCAGACGCAAATACAACTCAGACAATCTTTTTAGTTAGCAAGCAAAACTGATACAATAACAGCACATTGGGGTAATGTGGGCGCACCTAAAGAATGTGAGTCATTATGGCAGACTCTGTTTCCGACAATTCAACAACCGGAATTTCGCTTGACAGCAGGATTTTTTGTGGCATAGTAGCCTTTGCGCTAACGTGGGCATGGTATCTGAGCTGCTTTTTCTCTGGCATTGTTGTAATACCGTTAGATCCTGGGCTTAAGTTAGAGCCATTATTCAGGGCTGTCGGATGGCTGGGGATATGTTTTGGTTTGATCTTGCTTTTCGCAACGCAACACCGTATTGGCAAGCGAGTTAATCTTCCGGCAAACATTTTAGCGGTCATATTCAGCTTTCCGACAATAGTTATAACCCTGATTACAACTACTTATGAGCAGATGAACATAAGCTTAGAGCTGATCTGCTGGTTCGTCTTAGGATTATCAACCAGTTATTACTTAGTTTCGCAAGTAGTCTTCTTGGCTGCGATGGCAAAGAAAACTCGTTATTTTGTTATTTGCGTTTCTCTCATATCCGGTGGCTTGTTCTTTTTGGCGTTAAACGTGATTGTAGTGCCGGTGGGGCTACTTGTTGTAGCAGTTTTGCCAATATTTATGTCGAGTCTTTTTTACTATGCTGATAAAATCAGCGACATTGGCAATAAGAACACTCCTGCTTTGGAGAATCGAGAAACACTCTTAACCTCCTTATATAGAGTTCATAAACAATCGACTTTCTCCGTATTTTATGGAATTGTGTTTGGGTTTGCAGTTTTTATTGCTGCCAGTACCTCAAGGGCAGTTACAGGTGAATACCCAATCATTACTATCATTGCCTTAGTTTTGTGTGGTTTTGTATTAGCCGCCGATTATGTAAGGACTAAAGGTGTGGTTAACTATGACATGACTCAGTGGGTTTTAACAGTTATTGCCACGATCACCTTTATCGTAATGCCTTATCTGCCTCCATTGCCTTCGGTCTATCTGGTCTCTATTGTCTGCCTTTGCTTTGCCATTTACCAAAATGTACATTTTTTGATCCTGGCAGAAATGGTCGATGAGCATAGAGAAGCCGGTCTTGGTCCGCTGATGGTAAGTCTGGCTACATTTTTCTTTGGTGTAACTATCGGTTGGGCAGTTGGCACCGTTTCTCACCAATTCTTTGACAACAGCGGTAGTTTTTACAGCACAGTATTTTTGGCGTTATCGATAGTATTGGTTGCAAAGATTGCCTATGATGCCATGCCTAAAAAGAAGACTGAGAATGCTTTGTTAATTGGTAAGCATGATGATGCGCAACTTGGTCGTTGGCGCGAATCATGCAAGGCGATTTGCATAGAGAACAACCTGTCAAAGCGTCAAGAAGAAGTATTTAGCTATCTCGCAAAAGGGCGCAACGCAACTTTTATCGCTAATGACTTAGTTATTTCAGAACATACCGCCAAAGCACACATCTATCGTATTTATCAAAAGATAGGTGTTCATACTCAGCAAGAGCTAATTGATGCTGTGGAGGGCAGGATCAAGAAGTAATCGCAGGTAGATCTGTAAGCCCTCAGTATTACGCGCTACAATATGCGTTTTAACACGCACAGACTACGCAAACACACAAGATAAACATCTCAGCTCCTTTTTTCGCTTTAGCACCAAAGTTAGAGTGCTTGCAACAACAGCGGCTCATATCAACTAAACAAGCTATGAGTCAAGTATTAAAGCGAAAAGGAGGTCTTTATGGTTGCGAGTAGCAATCCGATATCCGACAAGACAGTCATTAAGAATCTGGGCTTTTGTGGTTTTGGCATGTCTTCAAATACATCTGCAGTGGATGTGAAGGATGGGAGAATTGTTAGAATCAGACCACTGCACTACGACGATAACTACACGCGTGAAGAGCTTAAGATGTGGAGCTTGGAAAAAGACGGACAGGTCTTTGACCCAAAAATGAAGTCTTTGATCCCTCCGCTGTCTTTAGCTTACAAGATGCGCACCTACTCACCAAATCGCGTGCCTTATCCTCTGATTAGGGTGGACTGGGATCCAAACGGAGAGCGCAATCCGCAAAACCGTGGCGAGTCAAAGTATCGTCGCATTTCTTGGGACGAAGCCACAAAGATCATTGCCGATGAGATAAAGCGCATTCATGAGACTTATGGCCCATACTCGGTGTATTGCCAAGGTGAAGGTCACGGCGAGAGCAAGACTTACAACGGCACACACGGAAACCAAATTGCTTTGCTCAACTTGGTAGGCGAGTGTACAGTTCAATCCAGGCAACCGGATAGTTGGGAAGGCTGGGTCTGGGGTGCCAAGCATGTTTGGGGTATGGAACCACTGGGACAGAACAAATACCAAAACGGTGTTTTTAGAGACATAACCGAGAACGGTGACGCAGTACTATTTTGGGGAGCTGACCCCGAGACCACACCTTGGGGATGGGGCGGACAGCTGCCATCCAGAATGTGTTATTGGTTTAATGATATCGGCGTTAAATCGATCTTTATCTGTCCGGATGTAAACTATGCCAGTGCCGTGCACGCCGACAAGTGGATTCCGGTACTGCCAAACACCGATGCCGCTTTGCAGTTGGCAATTGCACACGTTTGGTTTAGCGAGGGTCTTTACGAAAAGGAATATTTGGAGTCACATGCCATTGGTTATGACTGGTTTGAAAGCTATGTTAAAGGCTTTATTGATGGCATTGAAAAAACGCCAAAATGGGCAGAAGCTAAATGTGGTGTAAAGAGCTATCACATCAAGGCTTTGGCACGCTATTGGGCAAAACATAACGTTTCCATCGCACACTGCAACGGTGGTGGTATGGTGCGCTCGCCGTTCTCACATGAGCCGGCGCGCTTGGAAGTTTGCCTGCTTGGCATGCAAGCTGTAGGTAAACCGGGCTGTCATCAATTCAAGTTTATCGAGTGGCAGCTTTTCGGCTTTGATTCTTGCAGCCCTGTACCGCGTTCCGAGACATACACGCTGCTCATGGCGGCTTATCACGGCGTTCATGGCGATGGTTTGGGTAGTTCGTTCTTGGTCAAGACTAAACTGCCGGAAGCCATTCTCACCAAAGAAAAAGTGGAGTGGATGAGTCACGGACCATGTGCCTTCCCGGCAGAAGATCAGTTTATTCCCTTCGAGTTTCCGATGAACGGTGGCAAGGGCATTCACATGATCTGGTCTGATGCACCGTGCTGGTCAACTTGTTGGAACGGCGGATTTAAGATGGAAGATGCACTGCGCGATGATTCTATCGAGTTTGTGCTTGTGCAGCATCCTTGGATGGAAAACGACACCGTTTTTGCTGACATCATTTTGCCAAGCGCCACAGGCTTAGAACTCTCCGATATCGCTAACGATAACATGAGCGGTCAGGTTACTCTGCTTTATCTGGAGGATCAAGCAGTGGAGCTTCAAGGCGAAGCCATCTCTGATTATGAAGTTGTTTGCGAAGTTGCCAAAGCCTTAGAAAAGCACGGCGGCATCTATGAAAATCTTTACAATCGCTACGTTGGCGATTTAAGCAAAGAAGAGGTTATCCGCAAAGGATTTGAGACCAGTGGCGTGCCGGCAGACTTCACCTATGATGATCTCAAAGAGAAGAAGTTCTGGGCATCAAAAGTGCGTGATGGTTGGGAGAGCGAGCCTGCCGGGCTGTACAACTTCTACATGGAGCCTGAGAAGTATCCACTGGAGACTCCGTCCGGAAAACTAGAGTATTACTCAACAAGGCTTGCCGAGCACTTCCCGGATGATAAGATCCGCGGTCCTTATCCACAGTGGATCGAAGAGGGTGACGGGCATCAGGAGCGCATTGGTTCCAAACGTGCCGAGGACTATCCATATTTATTAGTATCTAACCATCCGCGTTGGCGTGTTCATGCCCAGCATGACGATATTCCGTGGCTGCGCGAGATTGAGACCTGCAAAGTTGTTGGACCTGACGGCTATGCATATGAGCCTTTGTGGATAAACCCGCTGGATGCCAAAAAGCATGGCATCGAAGACGGCGACATTGTAAGTATCTATAACGAGCGTGGCTCGGTATTAGGTGGAGCAAGGATCACCGAGCGTGTTATGCCGGGCGCGCTTTATCAAGATCATGGCGCACATATTGATGCGATCAAGGCCGGAACAGGCGGATTGGATCGCGGTGGCGCAAACAATCTCATTTGCCCGTCGCCCACATCGTCTAAAAACGCTCCCGGCGAGGTTACCAACGGCTTTTTAGTTGGAGTAGAAAAAGCAGACGTATTTGAGTTGGCAAGGCAATACCCCGAGCAGTTTAACCGCGAGTACAGCTCTGAAGTTGGGTTGATAGCCGATGCTTATATCGAGAAAGGTGTCTAGATCATGGCTAAAGTATTTGTAATCGATGTTGCACATTGCAACGGTTGCCATAACTGTCAGGTGGCTTGCAAGGACGAGCATTGCGACCAGCCCTGGCTGCCAATTGCCGAGGCTCAACCGCTGACCGGTCAGTATTGGTGCAAGGTAAATCAAAAAGAGCGCGGACAGGTTCCTTGGGTACGCGTTTCTTATGAACCAACGATGTGCAATCACTGTGCGGACGCTCCTTGCATGAAAACAGCTCCGGAGGCTGTGTATCGTCGTGAAGATGGTCTGGTAATTGTTGATCCTGCCAAGGCTAAAGGGCTAAAAGGCCTGGTAGACAGCTGCCCGATAGGTGCGATTTATTACAACGAGGCATTAGATATTCCGCAGAAATGTACAGGATGCGCTCATCTGTTGGACAACGGCTGGGAAGTACCGCGTTGCGTTGATGCTTGTCCCACAGACGCCTTGCTATATGTGGAGGAGTCAGAAGTTGATCTGAGCGAAGCAGTGGTGCTGGACGGCGTTGCCGGTCTGGGAGGAAAAGTTTATTACCTCAATTATCCAAAGCGTTTTATAGCCGGCACGGTTGTAGATATCGCCGCAGACGAAGTGGTTATAGGTACTACGGTAGAGCTCAAGTCTGCAAGCGGTGATCTTGTGGCAACACTTACAAGCGATGACTTGGGTGACTTTAAGTTCGATCAAGTTGAGAAAGCCTGTTATGTAGTTGAAGTTGGTGGCAAGTCATTTGAAGCTGATGTTACACAGCGCGATCTGAGCTTGGGTGACGTAGACGTATCAGCAGCTTAGTTTTCGATTGGTAATTTGTATACGAGGCTGTATTGAAAGTATAGACATAACTCATCTTGTCATTCCCGCGGAGGCGGGAATCCATAATAAACAGTTAGTGCTATGTGAAAAGTTAAAAGAGTGTTTTCGCCATAAAACTTTTGATGCAGCCTCATACTTTAAGAAAGGAATAAAACAATGGACGAAGCAAGACCTAGCTTAAGGAAGCACCGATCAATTCATTGCGCGTCATCTTCTGCACAGTTTGCCCCAGCTATGCTCGAGCAAACAGCGACATTACGCCCGGTAGTGCCGCCGTCTGCTCAAGCAAATCCGGGGCAAACTGAACAGAATCTGTCACACAAGCAATTAACCGGTACTTCCTTAGGCAAAGCAGTCCTGATGAGTTTTATAGTAGGTGGCGCTTTAGGTGTACTTGGAGCGTTGTTGGTCATAGCATATAGCTTTACACCACTTTATTTAGCCGGTTTTTCAATGGTATGTGTTTTAGCAACACTGGGACTAATAGGTGCAATTCTATTTGTAACAGGGCTATACCCCAAGTTAGAAAAGATAGGTGGAATGGGAGCCATGCTTCCGTTTACCGGACTGCCATGTGCCATAGCAGGAGCTGTTGTAGGCGTAGGCATGCAAACAGGAAGCAAGGGCAAAGCAGCTATGGTTGCTGTAATAGAGTTTGGCCTAAAGATCCTTTTGGTTGGCACTTTAATATGCTGTACGGTAAGCGCGATCTTTTTCTTTGCCGGCTTTGATGGCGCTGTCTTTTATACAACATATGCCCCCGGTGGTGTAGTGGTAGCTCAAGTAGGCGCACCGTGGGGAGATGCTGGGGGTCCTCCAATGGGTATACCGGTTGGTATTGATGCCATGGCTATCCTATGGGCCTTTTTAATTGCCGGAGCAATTTGCGCTTTCATGCAACTGATCTGGCAAGTCACAAAGATCCCTGTGCCGGTATTGTTCATCATCTTGATCAGTATCGGTTCTGTACTAGCTCCCCTTGGAGTCTATAAGCCAATCGCTCAGCTAGCAGGCGGAGGATTTCAAGTGTTAATTTGTGGAGCAGGAGAAGCCATTGCCGGTACCTTTTTCGCTCTCTTAAGCGGAAACCCCGGCCCGGTGCCATTTATCAGCATCATATTGCTGTTCGTATTTTTGCTGGTGTTAGGTATTGTTTGTGGGTTGATACAGCTGTCTAGGATGCCTAGTAGGGGAGATAGAGCTTAGACGGGCAGTATGGTCATTAGATTTATACGGTAAAGCGTTTGAGTGTGTGTTGGCTAGGCAGGTACTCAGGCGCTTTTACTTTAGCTCCGGATCTATTAAGCGCAACAACTCCTGTCTGGAATGTATGTCGATCTTTCGGTAGATATTTGTGGAATGAGTTTTAACTGTACTGGTAGCTAAGAATAATGTCTGGGCAATGCTTTCAGCGCTATAGCCTCTCGCCAGTAACAACATAACCTCTGCTTCCCTGGAAGTTAGTTTGTGTTGTGATGCAAGTGCATCACAGCGGAAGCGAAAAGAATTGCCATGATCTTTTTGAGCTGCATCACCCATTATCTTGAAGTCATTATCAATAACTCCACTTTCGATCGGAGTGCCGGCGTAAAATGGCAATAATGCGGAGAGAACTGCAAAAGCGACCAGTAGTGCGGCTGCGAAAACGATGGAAAACGCTGAATTGCTTGCTATGTCAAAATAGATGTGAGACAGACCAAGCGCCAAACCTAATAGCAGTCCGGTGTTTGCAGCTCGTCGTCCACGCATGATATACGATCCGATATTAAAGCCATAAGCATTTGCAACTCCATGAAGCCACATAGTGTTGGATGAGGCAACAAAAAAGTGTACTGCAAAAGCGATTACTCCGGCGATCACTGTGATGATCTGGTTGTTCAGCAAAAAAACTATCAGTAAGCCGGAAAATAAAGGCAGTATCACCCTGTGCAGAGAACTAAAGGAAAAGCTTTGTCCTTTTCTAAACAAGCATATTGCAAATAACGTTAGCAGAATGAGTCCTGCGCTGATTGCAAATATCATAAGAGAGTTGTTCTGTATGGTAACACTGATGGCGCAAATTAGCAGAAACCCGGAAATGCAATCGTAACCGAACAACATCATCGACACATTTCTGGAAAGATGTAGTGATGGTAGATGGTGTTCATTTACGATGATCTTACGATCACTTATGTCTTTTTCAGAAAATATAATAAACAGCAGATTAAGGGCAAGCAATACCATGATCAGCACCCATAGTGCTTTTTGTACTAGTTGCTTTTTCAGGATAATCCTGCTTTACGTCGTGGCTCATATCGGATTGTTCCTCCCTAAATATCGATGAAATCACAAACGCGTGGTTGTACTTTGTGATTAGCGCAAATCAACACGTGTTAAATGCAAGAGAAATAAGGTGTGGTGCAAATGATGTGGGTTAATACAGAAATACTAACACCACTTTCACGTGCAAATCAAGACAGAAGAAAAGCGGAAGTTAAGTAGTGTAAGAAGAGGAGAAAGTAATGGATGATCAATATATTTTTGTTGAACACGACAAGCCGTTTAGGTATGAGGATGGCGAAACCATCGTTACTCGTGGCAGCGCATGGTCGGCTCCCGGTTGTCACTTGGGATGCGGTGTGCTCATTCGTACAGACAAACAAGGAAACTTGATCGATGTTGAGGGGGATCCGGATAATCCTTTTAATCAGGGAAGATTGTGCGTGCGCTGCATTGCCACTAAAGAGGCCGTGCAAAGTCCGTATCGCCTGCAATACCCCATGAAGCGAGACAAAGCAGAGCGCGGTAATCCCGATGCTTGGCAGGAGATATCTTGGGATGAGGCTTACGATACCATTATAGAAGAGTTCAATAACGTTAAAGAAAACTATGGTGCCGAAGCTGTGACGTTTTGGGAAGGTACAGGTCGTGATATTTCGGCATGGATATCCCGCCTAGCTTGGTCATTTGGCAGCCCTAACTTTTTGCCATCACTAAATGGACTAGCCTGTTATGGACCTCGTGTGTATGGCTGCTTTACGCTTTCAGGTTCATTTTGGGTAGGCGACTACTCTCAACAGTTTGCTGATAGATACGATAATCCGCAGTGGAAGTGTCCTGAAGTAATCTTGGTCTGGGGCAACAATCCCGTTGTGGCAAATTCTGATGGTGCGTTTGGGCACTGGGCAACAGACTGCATGAAGCGCGGTTCAAAGCTCATTGTTGTGGATAGTCGCTGTACTTGGCTTGCCGCAAAAGCCGAGGTATGGCTGCAAGTAAGACCTGGTACCGATGCGGCTGTGGCTTTGGCTATGGCAAATGTCATGATCGAAGAGGATTTGTATGACAAAGAATTTGTTGAGCTTTGGTGTACCGGTCTGGATGAATACAGCGCTAACGCTGCAAACTATGCTCCAGAAGACGTTGCCGAATACGCATGGGTAGACGCTGATGATATTCGTGCTGCTGCCAGAATGTATGCGGCAGCTGATGGTGGAGTCATTCAGTGGGGCGTAGTGCTTGATCAAAAGGATGAAGCAATTCCAAGTTGTCAGGCAGTTGCCGCCTTGATGATGATCACCGGAAATATTGATAACCCCGGTGGTATGATAAAACCACCTGAGGTCTTGATGTATCTCAACGGTTGGGGAGCAGAGTTATTACCTGAGGAGCAAGCAGCAAAGAAGCTTGGTCCCAATAAATATCCATTCTATAACGCCGGTGTAGCTGTAGCGGCAGCAGATGTAGTTATTGAAGCCATTGAGACAGACCAACCTTATCCTATCAAAGCCGCTTGGATTCAAACAACAAATTTGCTTGCTTGCATGGGTGTTGATCCTGAGCGCACACTAGAGGCATTTAAAAAGCTGGACTTTATTGTTGGTGTAGATCCATACATGAACCCCACCCTGCAAGCTCTTGCAGATATAATGCTGCCTGTTTGTATGTTCCCTGAGCGCAGTGGCATACGTTGCGGCGATGGCTGCCAACGTATCGAGACCATCAACAAAGCGGTTGATCCAGGTAATACAAAATCTGACATGCAGATCAATTTGGAGCTGGGTAAGAGATTTAATCCTGAAGGTTGGCCATGGGATACAGTTGAAGAGATGTTTTCCAACATATATGGTTCGACCGGTTTGACTTTTGAAGAAGCGCAAGCTGCAGCTCCGGGTTATATGCCTTTTGAGTATTACAAGTACAAGAGCGGCAAACTTAGACCTGACGGATCTCCGGGCTTTAATACTCCCTCCGGTAGATTAGAGCTTTGGTCGGGCATGATGGCCTCATTTGGCTTGGATCCGCTGCCCATTTATAAAGAACCCTCTGTGAGCCCTTATTCCACTCCGGAGCTCTATAAGGACTTCCCACTGGTGCTTACAACCGGTGCCAGAAGATGGAATACGTTCCACGCAGAGAACCGTCAGACTCCACATTTACGCGCCATGCATAGCGAGCCGGCAGTGCAAATGCATCCCGATACCGCTGCTTCGCTTGGTGTTAGTGAAGGCGAGTGGGTTTGGCTTGAAGGTCCAAAAGGTACTACCGGTGATGTTGCTCGCGCAAAGCGCGTGGTAGAGATTACACCTATTATCGATCCACGTGTTGTAAGTACCGATCATGGGTGGTGGCATCCGGAGGGCGATCCTAAGAAGCTCTACGATGTTATGGATTTAAATATCAACAAGCTCATGCCTTGGGGCTGTGGACCTTCAGGTATCGGAGCCAACTATAAATCATTACTTTGCCGAATATACAAAGTTGAAGAAAGGAACAGCCATGTCTAATCGCGCAATGCTTGTTGACTATGAATGGTGCACAGGCTGTCATTCATGTGAGTTGTCATGCCAGATGAAGAATAATCTTCCGGTGGGTCAGTTTGGGATTAAGATCACAGAGATCGGTCCTTGGCAGTACGACGACAAAAAATGGCAATATACATATGTTCCGATGATTACAGATCAGTGCAATATGTGTGCCGACAGGATAGAGGCAGGCAAAATGCCGCTCTGCGTACAACACTGCCAGTCAGGTTGTATAGAGATTGGTGACGTCGAACAGTTAAAGCTGAAGATGACCAATAAGTCTAAACAGCTTTTGATTCAACCATAAGGAGCTAACATGAGGAAGTTTATTCTTGGAGTAATAGTTAATCTTATCTTGTCATTTGCTCTATCATTTACGGTAGGTGTTGCAACAAATAACTATAATGGTCTGCCAGTAATGCCGGAAACCATCTTAATGCCTCTGCTGTATGGAACAATCATCGGCACCATTACCACCACAATTATTCCGGTCAATGTAATTGGCATGAAATTCGCCGCATGGAACAATGGCGGTCCCGGAACCGGTTTTTGTGCCCTGTACAAGAACTTCGTTATTCTGGCAATTATGGTGCCGATCATGAGTTTCTTTGTGACCGGTCTTATGATCGGCTTTTTCACGGAGAATTTCTTTATCGCTTGGCTTTATCCAATAGCCACTGTTTATCCGGTAGGCTATGTAACATCACTGCTTATCGAGCCTATTGCAATGTTCATTGCCACATTACTTACCGGCTTTGACCCCATGGCAGAAATGGCTGCAAAACAAGCTGCTTAACTCTTTTCTTTCATGTCTTTCCTAAAAGCAGATCGACCCTCTGGCTTAAGCTGGAGGGTCGATCTGCTTGTTTAAGCAGTCAATTTATTGCAAGCTGCGGATATTGGTATTACATTCATATACGTGTTACACTTGTAAAAGTAATACCTCAAATTTGGAGCTGAGTCTTATGGAATCTCTAATGACTTCAAACGTTACAAGCAAAGGGCAAGTTACGATACCGGCAAAAGTGCGCAAAGAGCTCGGTATTGACTGCGGTTCAATTGTTGGTTTTGTGCCATGGGAAGGTGGAGCCTATCTCATCAAGCCTATAGAGCAAGATCCGCTTGACGCTCTAAAGGGATTTATTAACTATTCGGGCGCACCTATATCGCTTGAAGATATGGATAAAGCAATTGCTCAAGCAGTAGCTGCAAGAGTAAAACTATGATTGGAGTAGACACCAATGTGCTAGTGCGTTATGTCGCCCAAGATGATGTTGAGCAATGCAGGGTGGTAAACGAGCTTTTCGATCAGGCTTCCACAAAAAACAAGCTTTTTGTAAGCGCGGTGGTTATGGTAGAGAGTCTTTGGGTGCTGCTAAGTCACTATAAGATCACCGATGCGCAGGCAAGGAATTTTATTCGACTGCTTCTGAGCAGCAAAAAAGTCAGTCTTGAACGATCAGAGTTGTTTACAAAAATAATCGCGGAGGACAAGATTAAAGCAAAAGATATGACTGATGCGATAATTGCATCGATTGCATTTGATGCGGGATGCACAGAGTTTTTCACTTTTGACGTGAAGTGCAAACGATTGATAAGCATTTTGAGCAAATGATTAAATTAATACTGGATCGTTTAAGAGTATTCAACTGTAGTCAACTTTGTCAACATGTATCCTGTTCTAAGAAAGTCATTCCCTAAGAATTACAAGCTCTGCCTGGTGTCTGACAATGTTCGCACTTAGGCAGTGTGAAATAATAGAAAAAACGCACTGTATAAGTGCGATATGGCAGACGCTTTTGGTATTTACTGCTTGCTCAAGACTGCGCTTAGGCTATCAAAGAAAGCATCAATAACTTTTGAGTTGTTTTTGGCTAGACTTGCTGCGCAAAGCGTTATCGGGTCGCTGTCGTTTATTCTGACAGTACGCAGGTTATAGTTTAATGGGTGTTGAAACTCGGGTAGGACACCTAAAACATCATTGCCGCCTGCCGAATAACTTCTGTTTACGGCTTTTCCCACCACAATTTTCACGTCATGATCTGAAAGGATCTTGGAAATACATGCAACATATCGTCGACTTTTTTGTGGATCAAGAAATCGGACGGTTAGGCCATCCAGCTCTTTCATGCCAATGCTTTGTCTTTTTGCAAGAGGGTGATTTTTGCCCACCCAGATACAAAGCGGTAGTTTGTCGACGCCAAGGATGCGAAGTCCTTTGTCAATTGCGTTTGGTAAGTGTACAGACAAGATGACATCAAGATACCACCAACCGTGATCGGCTTGAACAACGCCGGGTTTAACTATTGGAGACACATTGGCACGCAGTTCGCAAACGCCAAATTGATTTTTGAGTACGCACATATCGTTATCAACAATACCTAGCGCATCAGCATCAACAGGGTTGATATCAAACGTTGGCTCAGGATGTAACTCGCGAAGATACGGTATTTGCTTGCCCTCGGAGTGGAAGTATTCATATCTGCGAGCACCGGTGGTGAGAACAAACGGAAAATCTTCCAGTAGTTCCGGTGTTGATATTGGACTATATTGCGGCTCTTCATAATACGGCAGCGGATCGTCGCCAAATCTTTGGAACATGGTTGACCACAACTCTACGCGTCCTGATGGGGTGTTAAATCCCAGTCCACCATCACCTCTGAGCAGCCCTTTTTCATACTTGCGATAAACATGTCCGCGTTGGATACATACTTTTTCGCGAGCTTCTTCCAGCGACATTTTTCCTAAGAGTCTAAATTTCTCAACAAAATCTGTGAATGAATCATATTGTGACCAGAAATCCGGTTGCAGTCTGTTGCCCAGCTCAAAGCCCAGCTCCATATCTGACTTTGTCTCGCCAACACGTTTGATGGCCGGAGTCATTACGCCATAAGTTACCGGAAGTGAGCTATAGTGGGTAAATACAATACCGTCACGCTCGGCTACGGTAGTTAATGGTAGCATCAGGTCACAGGTTGATTGCGTTGATGGGGTCATCCACACATCAAATCCAATGTTAAACTACAGACTTTTTATCATTGCGTCATGCCAACGTCTGGGTTCAGCTGCGCAAGTGCCGGCCAACTTCCGGAACCTCGTATTCAGGATTGTCGTAGGTGCCCTCAAGGCCTCCTGCAAAGTCGATCTCCGGATAAACTGCGCCTAAAACGTAGGCAGAGGCAGCCATTCTTGGCAGGTAACATGCATAGCCGGATTGATTGTGTGTGGCAGTAGTTTGGAGTGCTAAAGATGGCTGCTGCCCAAGGCATGAACGTGCCACCCTCGCGTCCGGTGCCGGCCCAGATTGCAACAGAGGTAGGATCATATTTGCCAACGATACGTTTCCACTCAGATTCGATAAGCTCTAAAGCCTCTTCCCAAGTAATGCGCTCCCACATATCCGCCTTACCACGATCTTTCGGATCACGCTTCATCGGATATTTTATGCGGTCTTCATGGTTGACGTAGTCAGCCAAAGTAAGACACCTGGGACAGAGACGTCCCTTTGTGACCGGCTGATTCTCGTCACCTTCAACTTTCACCAACTTGCCATCTTTATCGGCATAGAACTTAACTCCACAGCCAACTGGATGACAACCGGGAGGCGACCAGACGCATGAACGCGTTACTGTAAGATCATCGTCAACAAATCGCTAAGGCTTACCCAGATCGTTCTTGAACTCCATCTTTACCTACCTTTCTCATTATTTGTGATTGATAAAAAAGACTTTCTAGCGGTGTGCTTCCTTAAGCTTTCGCTGGTTAAATGATAAGGGTGCGGGGGAGCATTCTTTGTTTCATTTTATGCAGAATATAATTTCCAAAATGGAATTAATGCAGCTCAGAGCAGCTATTTCTTGCCTGGGCGCTAAGCTCTATTTTAGAGCATTCTGCAAAACTATGGTGTAATTTTGCAGAGGTGTTCAGCAAAATTACACCATAGTTTTGCTTTCTATACATTAAGAAAATCGTAGGTTATTTTATACCGTTTGGAAATCAACTCAAAGAAATCTACTGGGTTAAGTGCGGTTGCGCAAGTATTGCTAAAGCCTTTTATATCACGTGTTAGTATGTACTCCGTTTTAGTTTTTTCGCACACTGCTCGATCAGACAATCCTCGAGGTCATCCCACCCTGCTCGACAAGCTTCCTCAAGGTCGTCTTGGCTAAGGCTACACACTCGTAAGAAACTTAAACTTGCAAGAAAGGCTTCTTGAAGCTTTTGGCTGTCTACTGTGCCCCGTAGTATGTAGGCAATATCGGAATAAGACTGAATTGATGCCCACAATTCCACATCGCCAAACTCATGCATTACTCTGAGTCTGTATGCATCCTTATAAAAAGGGTCTCTTTTAGCAAAGTAGTCAATCAAAACATTGGTATCAAGTAATACTTTCATGGGCGTATCCCATGTTTGTCTTGAAGCTTTTCTGCTAAAACATCTTTGAGGCTTCTTGTCCCGCCCTGCGAGTAGTCGAAAGTGCTCACTTGCAGCGATGACAGCTCATCAGAGATTTCTTGAAGCCTAACTTTGTCAATAACACGATTGCCGGGCTTTTGATCAATGGAGTCAAAGGGCAACTTTTTAAATTCCAGAATATAGTTGTAGGCAGAGTTAATAAACTGTGTGGGAGTGAGACCCAAATCCGCCAATATTGCATTTCCCTGCTCTTTTACTTCTTTTGGAATTCTCGCTGCTACGATAATGTCACTTTTCATATCAATCCCCTAGTGCTGTAAAACCGTTTTACAAGATTAGCATGTATGGTTTCGCAATACAAGAAAGTTTTAACTTGCAGTAAATGCGGAGTATTCAAGAGCATTCAACTCTATTCAACTTCATTCAAGAGCATTCAACTGTGGTCAATTTTGCTAACTTATACTCTGCTCTAACGTTTGGCGTTAAACTAACTTGTCTTACCAGGCAGGAGTAGCTCAATTCTTATCGTAAAATAATCCGGTAGCTCACCCAATTAGAACATTTTCTAGCATTTTCCTGAATTTTGTTCTACTTATCTAATTTCTGTGACAACTCTCCTTAACTGGTGTTACAATATCAAAAATCGTAACACGGGTGGGATTTCTATGGATAAGGTTTATCTCAGGAGAGAATATGGCAAATTATAATAGACGCACGTTTGTGAAGTTTGCTGGTGTTAGTGCAGCCGGCGTTGCTTTTGGCAGCGTGCTTTCGGCATGCAGTAGTAACAATAGTACTAATACCAACAACCAAACACCTGCAAGGAAAAATGACGAGGTCATCGTGGTAATGACAACCAGCAGTGAGCCGTCGGCCGGTTTTGACCCCTTTGTGTCGTGGGGCTGCGGAGAGCATGTGCACGAGCCGCTTATCCAGAGCACCCTCATCACCACAGACATCAATATGGAGTTTGTAAACGACCTAGCCACCTCGCATGAATGCTCTGCAGATGGGCTTAAGTGGACATTTGGCATCAGAAAAGATGTAAAGTTCACTGATGGTAAGCCGCTTACCGCAGCAGACGTAGCCTTTACTATAAATGGCATCATCAATTCTGATGCAGCCCAGGCAGACCTAAGCATGGTAGATGAGGCCGTTGTCATCGATAACGAGACAGTTGAGCTCAACCTCAATAAGCCCTTCAATGCGCTTTTATACACGCTGGCGGTCGTAGGCATTGTGCCGGCGCACGCGCATGGTGCTGATTATGGAAGCAACCCCATTGGCTCCGGTCGCTACATGCTTGAGCAGTGGGACAAAGGTCAGCAGATCATTCTAGAGGCAAACCCTGACTATTACGGTGAAGCGCCAAAGATGAAGCGTGTAGTTGTTGTGTTTATGGAGGAAGCCGCAGCACTTGCCGCCGCCAATGCCGGTCAGGTTGACATCACTTACACCAGTGCAGTTTATAGCGATCAAAAAGTCACAGGTTACGATCTTTATGCTTGCAAGAGTGTAGACAGCCGCGGCATATCGCTTCCAAGCGTACCGCCCAGCGGCACGAAAAACGATGGCGAAAATGAATATGCACTTGGAAACGCGGTCACCTCAGATCTGGCAATTCGCCAAGCGCTTAATTATGCAGTGGATCGCGACACCATGATAAAAAATGTGCTCAACGGTTATGGCACAGTAGCTTACAGCGTGTCTGACAATATGCCTTGGGCATCAAAAGACATGCAGGTAAAGACCGATATTGCCAAGGCTAAAGACATTTTGACCAAGGGCGGATGGCAGGCAGGATCAGATGGTGTGTTTGTGAAAGATGGCACTCGCGCTGCATTTGACCTGTGGTATTCCTCAAGTGACTCGGTAAGGCAGGCGCTGGTAATGGACTTTGCCAAGCAGATGAAAGAGGTCGGCATTGAGGTAACTCCAAAAGGTGGTAGTTGGGATGATCTTTATCCGCAGCAGTTCTCAAGCCCGGTACTTTGGGGTTGGGGTTCAAACTCGCCAACTGAGATTTATTATCTCAACTACTCCAGCGGTTGGGGTAACTTCTCCACATATGAAAACAAAAAAGTCGACGAATACCTAGACAAGGCGTTGGTGCAAACTGAAATCGAAGACTCATATCAGTACTGGCAAAAAGCTCAGTGGGATGGCGAACAAGGTGTAGCTCCTCAGGGTGCAGCAACTTGGGTATGGTTTGCCAATGTGGATCATCTATACTTTAAACGCGCAAATTTAGAGGTTGCCAAGCAAAAGCCGCATCCACACGGACACGGCTGGTCGCTGGTAAATAACGTTGACCAGTGGAGCTGGGCTTATTAGTATCACCTAGATGCACCTGCACCAACCTGATATCCCCGCACCCTCCTTGTCATTCCCGCGAAAGCGGGAATCCACTGGTTCAGTAGGATTAAGGTTATGGATTCCCGCTTTCGCGGGAATGACAGAGGGGTGCGGGAATGACAGAGGGGTGCGAGAATGACAGACAAAGTATCGGGAATGACAGACAGAGCTAGAGCACGATATGTTAACCGAGAGAAGTTGGATTAAAAGACGCAAATGCCGCTTTTTATAACAAAGCATATCACCAAGTTCTTGCTACTCATGGTTGCCGTGAGTATGGTAGTCTTTATCTTGGTCAGCGCCAGTCCTATAGATCCGGTGCAGGCAAACGTTGGCCAAGCGGCCTACATTAATATGAGTGCGGAGAAGCGTGCGCAACTTAATGAATATTGGGGAGCAGATAAGCCTGTCTGGGAGCGATATGCTTCGTGGGCAGGCTCATTTGTTCAAGGCGACATGGGCACGTCGCTTAGATACAACGCCCCGGTTGCTGATGTCATAAGCAACCGCTTTTTGAACTCCGTGGTGTTAATGGCCTCCGCGTGGTTAATATCGGGCGTACTTGGATTTGTGCTTGGCATTATTGCCGGAGTGTATCGCGGGCGCTTGCCGGACAAGATCATCAAGGGCTACTGCTTTTTGCTGGCCTCTACTCCCACATTTTGGCTTGGGCTGGTGGTATTAATTGTGTTTTCAGTCTGGTTGGGCTGGTTTCCGTTTGGTTTTTCTGTGCCCATCGGTGTGGCTGAGAGCAATGTTACTTTAGCAGACGCAGCACATCACTTGGTATTACCTGCACTCACTCTGTCCGTCATAGGCATTGCAAACATTGCACTTCACACACGCGAAAAGACCATCGACGTTATGCAGAGCACCTATTTTCGTTTTGCAAGGGCGCGAGGCCTAAGCGTATGGGGCGCTATGCGCCATCACGGACTGCGTAACTTGCTGCTGCCGGCTATCACCCTACAGTTTGCATCTATATCAGAGATTTTTGGCGGCTCAGTTTTGGTGGAGCAGGTGTTCTCATATCCGGGACTTGGTCAAGCAGCCGTGCGAGCAGGGCTTGGAAGTGACGTGGCTCTACTGGCAGGAATCGCCATAGTTTCTGCTGCTATAGTCTTTGGTGGCAACTTAATCGCCAACCTCTTATACGGCGTGATAGACCCACGCATCAAAAGAGGTGAGGCTCATGAGTGAGCAAGTGACCGCGTTTCACACTCTCAAGGTGCGCGCAGCAAGTAATCGCATCAGAACCCTGTCCGCTTGCATAATATCGGCAGTCTTGCTTGTGGCTTTGGTGGTTGTGGGCGTGGGCTCAACTGAGTCAGCAATGCTTGTAGACTTCACAGCCAAAAACCTGGCGCCAAGCGTCAACCATTTCTTTGGCACCGACTGGATGGGGCGCGACATGTTTTTGCGCACCGTGTCGGGCTTATCCACAAGTGTTTTTGTTGGACTACTGGCAGCAGGAGCCTCGTCAATAATCGCCTTAATCCTTGGCACTGCCGCCGCTTTAGGTGGCAAAAAAGTGGACACCGTGATCACCTGGCTGATAGATCTAATGCTTGGTGTTCCGCACATCGTATTGCTAATACTTATCTCATTTGCCATAGGTAAAGGCTTTTGGGGTGTGACCATTGGTGTTGCAATTACACACTGGCCAAGTCTGGCTCGTGTAGTGCGCGCCGAGATTTTACAATGCAAGCAATCAACATATGTGGATGTAGCCAGAAAATTAGGCAAAGGGCGCATGTACATTGCACTTCGCCACATGCTGCCTTATGTGTTGCCACAGTACTTAGTGGGGCTGATACTCTTATTCCCACACGCAATCTTGCATGAGGCGGCGCTAACGTTTCTGGGTTTTGGGCTTCCTCCCGAGCAACCGGCAATTGGCGTGATCTTGTCCGAGTCTATGGGCTACCTGTCCGCAGGCATGTGGTGGCTGGCAGTTTTCCCCGGCATAGCTCTAATCGCAACTGTGCTGCTGTTTAACGAGATTGGATCAAACTTGCGCCGTCTCATCGATCCACACAGTTCGCAGGATTAAGGTGCAATATGTTGCAAAATGAAGTGCTGGAGCACGAAAAGACCACACATGAGGCACAGCCGGTTCACCATAAGCACTCGCATGCTGTAAGTTCAGTGCATACAGAAGGACATCACCTACTTCAGGTGGAGGATCTTACGATCTCTTTTACCATGTACGATTCACTTTCGCCCTCTTTTTTTCGCGCCAAAAAAGTTAAAAAAGCGGTGATTGAGAATTTGAGCATATCTGTTCATGCCGGTGAGATCGTAGCGGTTGTTGGTGCATCTGGCTCAGGCAAAACGCTGTTGGCTGATGCAATACTTGGTTTATATGAGCCAAATGCTGAGGTAAAAGGACGCATATGGTTTGATGGTGTGCTGCAAGATGCTGAGTCGCTAACCAAACTACGCGGCAATGGAATATCGCTGGTGCCACAAAGCGTGACGCACCTCGACCCCTTAATGAAAGTGGGTAAGCAAGCACAAGGTTTCTTGGGCGCAAAGGATGCAAGCGCCTCAAAACAAGGAGCAACTCGCAAGGCTGCGCAAGAGAAGATGTTTACGCGCTACGGTCTTGAGAGCAATGTGAGCGATCTGTATCCATTTGAGCTTTCCGGTGGCATGGCCAGACGTGTGTTATTGTCCACAGCACTTCTGGATAATCCACGTGTGATCATAGCCGACGAGCCAACGCCCGGGCTAGATCTTGACCTGGCAATAGCAGCACTTGCAGACTTCAGGGCTTTTGCTGATAGCGGGGGAGGCGTATTGCTGATCACACACGATATCGAGCTGGCACTAAACGTCGCAGACCGCGTAGCAGTTTTCAAAGAAGGAACAGTTGTGGAGGAAACTGCGGTGGCAAACTTTGCTTCACCTGATACCTTGCAGCATCCATTTAGCAAGCAATTATGGTATGCACTGCCGGAACACGGATTTGAGGTGCGGCCATGAGTGTGCTTGAAGCAAGAAATATTTCATTTGCCTACAACGGCTCTAAAACTGTGCTTGACGACCTGTCGCTTAGAGTGGAGAGCCATGAGCGTGTAGCGCTGGCAGCTCCATCAGGAACCGGCAAAACAACACTAGCTCGAATACTGGCCGGATACGAAAAACCCAACAAGGGTGAAATTCTGCTGGATGGCAGCCCGCTGCCCAACAAAGGCGTATATCCGGTGCAAATGATCTGGCAACATCCCGAAGCTGCAGTAGACCCACGTATGCGCATGCAATCGACATTAGAAGAAGCCGGCGCAATCGATCAAGCGCTTGTTGAGGGGCTGGGAATCAAATCGGAGTGGATGAGCCGCTATCCCCACGAGTTATCCGGGGGCGAGCTGCAACGGTTTTGCATAGTGCGCGCTCTAACGGCAAAACCAAAGTTTTTAATCGCCGATGAAATATCTACAATGCTAGACGCTCTAACTCAAGCCCAGATATGGCATTTCTTGCTGGACGAAGTTGTTAAGCGGGATGTAGGCCTAGTATTTGTATCACACAACTCGGAACTAACAAAACGCATCGCGACAAGAGTGGTGAAGCTCTAGATTAAAAGGTTAGTCGCGCACCGGAACTATCTCCAGCCAGCAACCATCCGGGTCTTCAATAAAGTAAATACCCATGTCAGGATTTTCAAAAACTATGCAGCCCATCGACTCATGCAGAGCGTGAGCCTCCTCGATATTTTCTACTCTAAAGGCTAGGTGGGTGTCATCGCTGCCGTTGTTGTAGGGTTTTGTGCGCCCATCATTCCAGGTAAGCTCAAGCTCAAAATCAGTAGTGTCATTGCCAAGATAGAATAGCTTCCAAGAACCATCATCCGGCCCTTTTGTGCGTTTTAGCTCTAACCCCAGCGCGTCTTTGTAAAACGCCAGAGACTTCTCATAATCAAGAACATGAATGTTCTCATGTATCATCTTCGCTTTGATCATCGCTATATCCTTTCTGCATATTGTCTGATTATACAATATAATGCCAAAATTCGATTGGCATTATACGTATAAACTGTTAGAATCAATACGTACAGATAAAGGAGTTCATTATGCATGAAAAACTTACACTAAGGCTAGATGATAAAGCCATCGCTATAGGCAAGAGTTATGCAAGGAAGAACAATACTTCGTTGTCTCAAGTGGTGCAAAACTACTTACTATTGCTTGGGGAAGACGATAGCCTTGTAGAGGTTATTCCAATTTCTAAAAAGCTTAGTACGCTTGCCGGGATTGGAGCAGGCAACTTCACGGAGTCTGATTACAAGGCTCACCTGGAGCAGAAGTACTCATGACAGTTAAATCGTATTTTATAGATACAAATATTGCACTTGATCTTTTGCTTGCGCGAAAGCCGTTTGATTTTGATGCAGTTCAGATTTTTGCGATGGCTGAATCGGGCAAGATAAAACTGCTCCTCTCATCTGATGCTATAAGTACAATTGCATATTTAGTTGAGAAAAACTCTAGCAAACAGGCAGCACGTCAGGCGCTTGCCATCCTTTTGGATTATGTGAAGTTGGAGCCGCTTGATGAGGCAACTGTAATGAAAGGTTTAGCTCTAGATTTTAACGACATAGAAGATTCGCTGGTTGCTGCAGTAGCTGATAGGGCAGGTGCGCAAGCCATTATTACGCGAAATACTAAGGACTTCAAGAATTCTCCGGTACCAGCGATTACACCAAAAGAGCTATTTGCACATCTGACTTCAAACAACCAGTAAACGCTAAATGCATACAATCCCTACTTAAATCATAGTCTACCCCTAGGGAAGCACCGATTTAATGCTTGCACGTCATCTTGCGGCCAGTTTGCCTCAGTTCCGCTTGGGCAAAGCAACGGCATTACGCTCGGTAGTGCCATTGTTTACCCAAACACAACTGAAGCAAACTGATCCACAACCTGACGCACAAGCATTAAATTGGCACTTCCCTGGCAACGGCAATGCAACAAAGTGTCTTTTAGCTTGCCATATCCACGAAGATAAGGTAACTTATGCCATTCAGTATCTGATATATATGAATTAATCCATGCTGAAACTAGCTTCGCAGAGATAAACTAACTTACTTGCAAAAACAAGCAAATAAAAGGGCTCATGTAAAGCTACACGCACGTTGCTGCGGCACGTGAACCTACTATTTGTTCTGGAGATATATTTGAACACAACTTTTCAAGACCTTGGTCTGTCCAAGGCAACCCTTGTTGCTGTAGAGCGCATGGGTTTTACCCAGCCAACTCCCGTTCAGGAGCAGGCAATTCCTCTTGCAATGACCGGTCGTGACGTTGTTGCGGCAGCAAAAACCGGCACCGGCAAAACTGCTGCGTTTGCACTGCCAATTGTAGAGCGCATCGGACGCTCCAAGCGCTCCGGCACCCCAAAAGCTCTGATTGTAAGTCCAACCAGAGAACTTGCAATGCAGATCGATCAAACATGTTTTGCGCTTTCCAAAAACTCTAAGCATCGCGTACTGACGGTTGTTGGCGGCATCTCGTACAACACTCAGATCAACAAGCTCAAACGCGGCGTGGACATCTTGGTAGCCACACCGGGCAGACTTTGGGACCTAATGGACCGCAAGGTTGTGCACCTAGATGAGGTTGAGGTGTTGGTATTAGATGAGGCGGATCGCATGTTGGACATGGGATTTTGGCCAACTATGAAAAAGATCGTGGCGGCAACCCCGGAAAGCAGACAAACGTTGTTGTTCTCGGCAACAATTGATCGCAAGATCATGCAAAACATCGAGCCTATCTTAAAAGACCCGGCTTTTGTAGAGATCTCTCAGAGTGGCGAGACTGCCGATACCGTAGATCACTTCGTGATGTCTGTAGCGCATAGAGAAAAGCAAAACCTACTGCGCGCAGTGCTTAGAACTAAAGGCGCAGATCGAAGCATAGTTTTCACACGCACCAAGAGTCGCTCCGATAGTTGCACACGCCAGCTCAGAGCTGCCGGGTTTTCTGCCGACAGCATTCACTCTGACAAGTCGCAATCGCAGCGCAAGCGCGCACTTGATGACTTCAGCAAGGGTAGAACTAACATTTTGGTAGCCACAGACGTATTAGCGCGTGGCATTGACGTTTCCCAAGTTGAACAGGTAATCAACTACGACCTACCGGATTGCCCCGAAGACTACATTCACCGCATCGGCAGAACAGGACGCGCGGGAGAAGCAGGTTACGCAATCTCATTTGTTAGCCCGGAGTCCAAGTGCTTACTGCGCGATATCGAAAAGCTTCTGGGCGAGAAGATACCCACTTTATCGACGGATGATTATCGCAAGCCGGAAGCCCATGATAACAGCGAAGAAAATGTGGAAAAACCCGAGTCCAAATCCAACGGAGAGGGTAGTGCCAAAGCCAAGACAGTTGGCATTCACCTTAAGCATGGTGTGCATCGTGCTGGCAAACGAAACGCAGATTCCTCCACACATAAAGCACGCCCCAACAAAAACAGAACTCGCTCTCGCAATCAAAATGCTGCCGGCGCTGGCGCTGGGCAACCTTCACGTAAGTCTCGTCCCGGTCAAAACAGCTCTTGCTACAAACCGGCAGGAAGCTACGCAGCTTCGTCCTCGCGCAAAGCAAGCAGGAATAAAAGCAAGCAGCTAAATCGCGCTCGCTAAATCCTGGCGAATAAGGTACCTGAGATAATCAGAGCGGCTCATGTTCAAACTGGCCGCTCTTTTGTCCATGGCAGCAAGCTCGTTTGCGGTGTCTTTGAAGGTTACAGATTTCAAAGGCTCACCTAGTATAAGTGGGCGGCCTTTAACGATCCTGCTGGATGTTCCCGGCCACTGCCCACGCTCAAATGCATCAGCAATCTCATCTAACATTTCATCAGTTATGACAATGCCGTTCTTTGTTTTAAAAACCATGTTTTCCACCTACCAAGCCAGCTTCTCTTAAAGTCTTCTTTGATGGCGGTGTCATTGCGTGAAAAATTCTTATAGCTCCTGTTTCTTCTGCTACGCCGACCATCTCTAAAACTCGTCCATTTGTATCAAATCCAACGGCAACTAAAACTACATCCGGTAAAGAAATACCACTTCGTTCAATCACAACAAATGCATTTCGCCAAGCGCTTTCTACATCTACAACTGATATCTCCGGATGTCGCTCTTCGACCCGAGGATCCACTTCAAAATTTTCAAACACAACCCACCCCAATTGCAAATAATATTATGTCTTATGTAATTGTAAGACATAATAGGTTCTGCATCAAACTTAATAATCCTGGCGAATAAGGTACCTGAGATAATCAGAGCGGCTTATGTTCAAACTGGCCGCTCTTTTGTCCATGGCAGCAAGCTCGTTTGCGGTGTTCAGCTTAGCCATATCAAGACAAGGCTTCCGACAAACGAAAGTAGCAAGCTTGCGGCGATAAATATAATGTTTTGCTTGCGGTGCATAACTGCAT
>QMCD01001130.1_pt1 | contig 38426 bp, 38 predicted proteins | sample 1821841 | NCBI WGS metagenome assembly QMCD01 (sample SAMN01991225, study PRJNA193472) | Termite gut metagenome, whole genome shotgun sequencing project. | isolation source: worker | host: Macrotermes natalensis
GTATATTGGGAAAAAGGCTCGGGAGCCATACCCGGCCCCTGAGCCTCATTAAAATCTTGTCATTGAAAGCCTTTTTACAGAAAAAGTTTCACAGGCCCGATTCGGAATTTCCATCATTGCGAAGACCGGCTCCCCTTCCCGATTCCGTCCTTGCGGGCTTGACCGCACAGTGTAAGCATGCCGCATCAAAGATGCCACGCCCTATAGTATTTCCATTTAACCAGCGGTTGCCTAATTTATTTCTTTCCGGCTTCTTTTTTTCATAGGATACCCATATGGCGAAAACCGGCCAATTTGCTAAAAAATCCTTTAAATAAAGCATATTTCACAAAATCCCGAGACTGGCACAATTGACAGTATATGTATTTGTGTTTACAATGTGAGGTGGTTGTTTAGATTAATACGCAGTTGTTTTTTTCGGCGTTGCGGAAAAAAGTGCGGAGGTAAAAGAAATTGTTGCTTGAAATCAGTAAAAATGAGACAGAGCATGTATTGGAATTGAAAGTGAAGGGCGATATCGACGTAAACACCGTCAGACAATTAAAAAAGGAACTGGAAGAACATATTGAGAGGTCGCCTATGCGTATTGTCATCGATTGCAGCGACCTCAACTATATTGATTCCACCGGGCTGGGAACGCTGGTGAGCGCGCTTAAAAAAGTGCAGGTATACGGTGGGACAATCAAGGTCGAAGCGCTGAAGCCATATCTGATCAAAATATTTGAGGTAACGGGACTTGCCGATTTATTTGAGATCGAGGTGACGGGCGCATGACGGAATATGTGAACATGCGGTTTCCGGCGGATACAGGGTATATCAGCGCAATCAGGCTGGCCGTTTCCGGGATCGCGGGGAAAATGGACTACAATTTAGATGAGATCGAGGATCTGAAATCTTGTGTTGCGGAGTCGTGTTTGTTGTTGCTTTGCGGGCAGGAGTGTGACGGGCTGGTGCTGGATATTGAAACGGGCAGGCCCTTAAAATGCAGGATAGGCGCACAGGGGGCAAAACCTGCGCCCGGTACGGGTGAGTGCGGGGAATTCAATGAAGAAATTAGCCGACTGATGATCGAAGCACTGAGTGAACATGCGGACTTTTTAGAGGAAAACGGCATCTTGAAAGCAATATCATTTGAGAAATGATGGGAAATCGGTGACGGAGAATAATCTATGACGCCAGCAAACATGACAATCGATGCGACGACCAACGAAGATCTTTTTTTAGATTATATAGAATCGCGGGACGTGAGCCTCAGGAATGAGTTGATTGAACGATACCTCTATATTGCGGAAATTGCCGCGAAAAAATTCGCGGGCAGGGGCGTCGATTATGAAGATTTGTACCAGGTGGCTTCTTTGGCGCTCGTAAAAGCGATCGAACGGTTCGAGCCGGAACGGGGCATTAAGTTCCCCAGTTACGCGACCCCTTCGCTCATTGGCGAGATCAAGAATTATTTCCGGGATTCTTCCCGTGTGATGCGGCTGCCGAGAAGGGATACCGAGCAGCTTAAGAAAATGAACCTGTATATACAGGAATATCTGGCGGAGCACGCCGTAAAACCTTCGCCCCGGCAGATAGCGCAGTATCTTGACATTACGGTCGACCGTGTGCTTGAGGTGCTGGAAATGAAGCAGGCGGATAATGTGATGTCGCTCGATTCGGCGCTTGCGATTGGTGAGAATTGTTCTTTGGGGAATGTGCTGGGGCAGGAAGACGAGAGTTTTGAGCAGATTGAGAATCATGATTTTATCCGGTATTGTATGCGGCTTTTAAATGATACGGAAAAAAGAATCATAGAGCAAAGGTATGTAGGGAACAAGACGCAAAAAGAAGTAGCGGACGCGCTGAACGTGTCACAAATGCAGATTTCGCGTATGGAACGGAAAATTCTAGCGAAACTAGCAAAAGTATACAGGAAGTGACGACGCGGGCATAGGTTGAGGGGTGCGCGAGTTGATACTTAAAAAGGTACAAATCAATTTCTGTGAATTGGATAGTGCGGCGGATGTGCTGGTAGAAACAGTGCGTGGCCGGATTCTGCTTAATGAGGAAAAAGAATACCGGATCAAGCTTGTCTGCAAAGAATTGCTGACAAATATTTTGACGTACTCGGACGCACGGGGCATTCTGCTTTCGGTGGCGCTTAGCGCCGGTAACCTGACGATTACGATAGAAGACGATGGGAGTGGGTTTTCGCACGAGGACGCGATGCGGCAGGATTGCCGGCAAGGCGCGAGCCTGATGCGCGAAAATGGCAGGGGCATCTACCTTGTACGTATGATGGCGGAAAAAGTGGAATACAATGAAAAAGGAAACGCCGTGACGGTGACGCTGGACTTGAGTTAGGAAAAATACGCATTCCCTCTACCATATCTAGGTTTTTTATGATATAGTTATACCAGCTTTAGCAAAATGGGGGTTGTTTAAAGCTAGTTTGGAGCAGCGCATGTACACAAAACAAAAAAGGCGGGTCACGGTAAAGGCAAACCCGAAGTTTTATGTTTTTCTGGGTGTAATCGCCGCGGTGGTGATCACTATCGTTTACTTCGTTACGAATATCAACACGGTGGTTGTGGAAACAGGGGAGATCAGGTTCGAGGATGAGGTCCCCGTTGTTGTGGTGCGGGACGAGCAGATGGCGCCCGCCGAATCGAATTACGGCAGGGTGAATTTCCTTGTCCCCGAGGGGGAGCGCGTGGAGGCGGGCGCGGCCGTTGCGGATGTGTATAAGTGGGCGTATAACGACAAAGTGATGAACGAGCTGACGGAAAAGCAGAAGATGATAGAGCAATACCAGGAGAATGAACGCAGCGGCAGCGGCGACCAGCAGCTCGTGGAAATACAGAATACGATCACCGCGAAGGCGGCGGAAGTAAAAGAGATCATAGCGAGCGGAACGGGGGACCTTCTTTTGGCGGAAGCGGAACTGAAGTCCCTGATGGAGGAAAAACGTGATTACCTGAAGGAAGCCGTAACGATGGACGCCAAGCTGGAGGAGTATTACGGCGAGGAGGAACAGCTCAAGGAACGCGTAGACGGGTGGCGGGAAGAGGTCACCGCGGCGCAGGCGGGCGTGGTCAGCTATTATTTTGACGGCGCGGAGCAGATATTTAACTCGAACAACCTGCAACAGATCACGATTGCGGACGTAGATGATATTTTGCAGGGGACGACCGTGCCGGAAGAGACGGCCGAGCAGGGGCAGGCGCCTATTTTCCGGCTGGTGAATAATTTCAGGTGGTATTTGCTTGTAAGAAAAGAGCAGCCCATGCTGGAATACGCGAATGACGCGATCTATGAGATCGGGTTTGTAAACTACATTAACCGTCAGTACCAGGGCAGGGTAGCGGGGCATATCGCCGAAGACAACGATTTTTTCTATGTGCTGGAGATTTCCGAGGATATCGGGGAGCTTTTGAATACAAGGAGGACGGACGCAAAGCTTGCCACCGTGTTCGCGGGGCTGAAAGTGCCGGAGAAAGCGATTGTGGATAACGACGGCGTTTCCGGGGTATATGTTGTAGTAGACAGAAAAAAGACGTTTGTGCCTGTGACTGTGAAGGTTATTAAAGAAGGGAACGCGATCATAGAACCGCTCGATGAAGCGAGCGGGCTTTTGGCAGGCAGCGAGGTGGCGCTTTGACGGGGATAGCGGAAAACATTGCGCGTATTCGTGAAGAGATCGAAGCGTATAGCATAAAGGCGGGTGTGTTCGCGCAGGGGATAGAACTGGTGGCGGTATCCAAGACGATTGGCGCGGAGCGGGTTAAAGAGGCGTATGACGCCGGGCAGAGGATGTTTGGCGAAAACCGCGTGCAGGAGTATGTGGAGAAAAGCGGAAAGCTCCCGCAAGACGCAAAATGGAATTTGATTGGGCAGTTGCAAACGAATAAAGTTAAGTATATAATGGAGAATAATGCGTTTTTGGTGCATTCTTTAGACAGGCTGAGCCTGGCGGAGGAATTACAAAAACAGGGGGAGAAAAAAAACAGGACGACAGATGTTCTGGTACAACTCAATATCGCGGAAGAGCAGACAAAATCCGGGCTGCTTATGGGCGAGGTCGACGCTTTTTTTGAAAAAGTTACCCGCATGGACAGGATCCGTTTGAAAGGGATCATGACGATCGGCCCGAATGTTTCGGACGAACCGGCAATTAGGCGGGTGTTTGCGCGGGCGAAGCAGGTATACGACAGGCTGCGGCGTGAGGTTAAGACGTTTTCTTACCTTTCTATGGGGATGTCTCACGACTTTGGCCTTGCAATATTGGAAGGATCGAATATGGTGAGGGTAGGTACTGCGATTTTTGGGAAAAGGGAAATGAGCGCTCCATTGGAATAAGATATGGGCAGAATGCTGTTTAGGAGGCTGATGTATGGCTGGAATTGGGAAAAAGCTGCTTACGTTTATCGGGTTGGAAGAGACCGACCCGAATGAAGAGGAAGTATATTATGAGGATCAGGAGGAAGCAGAGGGCAATATGATGAGTTTTCCAGAAGACGAGTATGTGCCGGTGGATGAAAAACAAACGTTTGCGAAAAAAAAGGGAAACACCGGAAAAGTAGTGGGCATACCGGACGCGAGCAAGGTTCGGGTGCTGATCTATAAGCCGGTTTCCTATGAAGACACGCAGAGCATCATAGACAACCTGAAGGAAAAAAAGCCCATCGTCATGAACCTTGACGAACTCGAAGTGGACGTGGCGCAGAGGATACTTGACTTTGTGAGCGGCGCGGTATACGCGCTTTCCGGTAATATCAGAAAGGCGGCGCGGAATATATTTGTGGTGGCGCCCTATAATGTGGATGTGTCTACCAACTCGACGGACGGCGCGATGCCCGAAGATTTCGTTGATTATAACTATTTCGAAAGGGAATGAGGAAATAACCCATGAATATTACTCCAAAAGATATCCTGGAAAAAGAATTTGGCAGGAAGATGAAGGGTTATGACCCGGAACAAGTCGATGAGTTCCTGGATGAGGTCATAAAACAGTTTGAATCGCTGCTGGAAGAAAACGAAGACGTTATCGCGAAAAATGAATCGCTCAAGAGCGAGGTAGCGCGGTTGCGCCAGAAGGCGGACAAGCTGGAGGACGTGGAAGAAAAAATGATGGCCACCGTAATCGCGGCGCAAAGGAACGCCACGATGTATCTGGAAAAAGCGGAGGCGCAGGCGCAGCGGATCACCGAGATTGCCAACCAGAACGCCAAGACGGTGATAGAAAGCACGCAGCTTCGCATGGAAACGGCGAAGCAGGATCTGAAAAAATACGAGAAGATTATCACGGATTATAAAAAGCGGTTCCGGCTGTTTTTGGAAGAGCAGGCGGCTTTTGCGGATACGCATTTAGTGGAGGGCGAGATGCTTACGACAAGCGCCGCGGAGATCAGCAAGTCTATACAGAACCTGACGCAGCAGGTGCGGGAAATAGATGCGGGCACGCAGGCCGCCAATACGCAGCTTACCGATATATTGAAGAAATCAAAGGAAGAGACGGACTATGATTTTCGCCAGAGCACGGCAAATTTGCAGGAGATCGTGAACGAAATCATTGATGAACCTTAGGGTTCGCCGCGCGGCAGGGTAAAAATAAAAAGGGAAGACAAGCGCAAGATCGCCGGGGATATCTTGCGTTTTTTGCGTAAGCGAGTACCCCGGTTACGCTGGGGGTATTTATTGTGCGCGCAACTATTTACTTGTTAAGCGCCTCCGCTATCGCGTCATCAAAGACATCATACATTTGATCGCTGCCGCCGGTGAGTGCCCATGATATGATGCCCTCCGCGTCAATGACGAGCGTATACGGGACGCCCAGCGCGGGGTACAGGTTCTTTATGTCACCCGATTCGTCCAACCCAATGGGATAGGTAAATCCCTTCCCGGCAATAAAATCCTGCACTTTATTGATGTTATTATCGCCATAATCCATACCGATAAACACCACATCGTCCGTGTACTTCTCTGACAACGCCTGTATTGCCGGCATTTCTTCGATACAGGGAGCGCACCATGTCCCCCAAAAATTGAGAAACACGACTTTTCCTTTATTCTCAGACAGCGTGAATGTGCCGCCGGACAGAAGATTCACGGTGAAGTCCGGGGCGGTGTCGCCCACTTGCAATTCATTTGCCGAGACATGTTCGATGTTCTGGTTTGTTGTGTAAAATTGGCGGATAGACGCAATCGCAATCACGGCGGCGAATCCAATTGCCCCTGCAAGAACGATTTTCAGGATGGTTCTTTTTCTGCTTCGCATGGCTGCTTCTCCTTCTTGTTACTGCAATAGATGGCGTTATGTTTGCACACGGCGCGGCACTCTCCGCAGCGGATACACTCGCGGTCGTTCACTTTGTGCGTATCCAGCTTGCAGGCGCTTACACACGCGCCGCAATGGGCGCAGTTGTGTTCGTTTACTTTTACTCCAAACAAGGCGGCCTTGTTAAACAGCGAGTAAATCGCTCCCAGCGGGCAAATGAAACGGCAAAAGGCGCGGTACGCGAACACACTCACAAGAACGATGGCCACCAGCACGGCGATTTTCCAATCGAACAGCGTACCCGCAACCGCCTGCAAACTCTCGTTGGCCGCTATGAGTGGGACGCCGCCCGTCAACGTGCCTGCGGGGCAGATGAACTCGCAGAATGCCGGGAGGCTTACCCCGTCCTTTGCCAGAAAAAACAGGGGAAGAAACAATACGAATACGAAGAGGACGACATATTTTATCAGAGACGCCCGCCGCGTCCATTTGCTCTTGCCGAGCTTGGGCGTTGGGATTTTATGCAGCAATTCCTGTATCAGACCGAACGGGCATAAAAAAGCGCAGATGCCTCTGCCCAGCAGTATGCCAAACAACAGCAAAAGCCCGATCGTGTAAAGCGGTAATTTATACTTTACCTCACCCAGCGCGGCCTGCAAACTGCCTAACGGGCACGCGGCAATGGCGCCGGGGCAAGAATAACAATTCAGCCCGGGCACACAAACGCCCTTTATATCTCCCGTGAATATCGTGCCGTTCGCAAATCCGGCTATATTGGCGTTATAGAGCAATGCGGACAGCAGTTGGATTGTTTTGCGCTTAACCAATTCCGATACACTCCAAACACAGGACAACAGCCTTGTGCAGCGTGTCCTGGTAATCACCCTGCGCGATTCCAATAACTATGAATACCAGCGCTGCCGCAACCAGCGTATATACGGTTACCTTCTTTCTCATAGCATTTTAAGTATAGCATAGCTTTCTGGTATGGCGCAAATCAATTGACGGCGGTTGGCGGGAAACTTGACCGCTTTCCCGCCCTGCATTATACTATCATTGTTATTCACACGGAAGGAAAAAAGCATGGTAAGAGAAGATTTAAGAAACATCGCGATCATCGCGCATGTCGACCACGGCAAGACGACGCTGGTGGACGAGATGCTGAAACAGGGGACCACGTTTCGCGAAAACCAGGCAATGGCCGAGCGGGCCATGGATTCGGGCGACCTTGAGCGCGAGCGCGGCATTACAATACTCGCGAAAAATACTTCGACCCAATATAACGGCGTGAAGGTCAATATTGTGGATACGCCCGGCCACGCGGATTTCGGCGGCGAGGTGGAGCGCGTTTTAAAAATGGTGAACGGCGTGCTGTTGCTGGTAGATTCGTTTGAAGGCCCCATGCCGCAGACGCGTTTTGTGCTGCAAAAGGCGCTTGAGCTCAACCATCGCGTCATCATTGTGGTGAACAAGGTAGACAGGCCGGACGCGCGTTTGAACGACGTGGGCGACGAAGTGCTGGAACTGCTTTTGGAGCTTGACGCGACCTCCGAGCAACTGGACAGCCCCATTGTGTATTGCTCGGGGCGGGAGGGCACGGCCTCGCTCGACCCGAACAAACCGGGGAAAGATTTAAAGCCGCTGTTTGACACGGTGCTTTCGTATATCCCCGCGCCGGAAGGGGATGAAAACGGCCCGTTCCAGATGCTGGTGTCCTCGATCGATTACAGCGAATACGTGGGCAGGATCGCCGTGGGGCGCATAGAGCGCGGCGAAGTGAAAACCGGGCAGGAGGTGTCGCTTTGCGATTATCATCTGGAAGAATTTTCGGACAGCGGCAAAGTGACCGCTATCTACCAGTACGACGGGCTGAAACGCGCGACGGTCGAAAGCGCGCGGGTGGGCGATATCGTCGCGTTTTCAGGGCTGGATAAAGTCAATATAGGCAATACGGTGTGCGCGCCGTATGAGTTTGACCCCATACCGTTTGTGAAGATTTCCGAGCCGACGGTGGAAATGACGTTTGCGGTGAACAACAGCCCGTTTGCGGGCCGGGAAGGTAAATACGTGACGTCCCGCCATCTGCGCGACAGGCTGATGGGCGAGCTTAGAAAGGACGTTTCCCTCGCCGTGCACGAAACGGACAGCCCGGATTCGTTCCGCGTGCTCGGAAGGGGCGAGATGCACCTCTCCATATTGATCGAAACGATGCGGCGGGAAGGTTATGAATTTATGGTGGGCGCGCCGCGTGTGTTGTATAAAACGATAGAAGGGCAAATGTGCGAGCCTATCGAGCGGCTGCTTGTGGATGTGCCCGCGGAAAGCGTGGGCGCGGTCATAGAAAAGCTGGGCAAGAGAAAGTCGGAGATGGTGCACATGAACCCGCAGGGCGACCGTATGCGCGTGGAATTTTTGATCCCCGCGCGCGGTTTGTTCGGCTACCGCGGCGAGTTTTTGACGGATACGCGGGGCGAGGGCATTATGAATACATTGTTCGACAGCTACGCGCCGTACAAAGGCGAGATAGAGCGCCGAAGCTACGGGTCGCTGATCGCGCATGAAACGGGCGAGGCGGTCACGTATGGGCTTTTTAACGCGCAGGAGCGCGGTACGCTGTTTTTCGGCGCGGGCACGCCGGTTTACGCGGGCATGGTGGTGGGCTATTCCCCCAAAGCGGAGGACATCGTGGTGAACGTTTGCAAAAAGAAGCATGTGACGAATATCCGCGCATCGGGCAGTGACGACGCGTTACGGCTCACAACGCCCAAGCAGATGAGCCTGGAGGAGATGCTGGAGTTTTTGACGGACGACGAGCTCTTGGAGGTGACGCCCGAAAACCTCAGGATAAGGAAGCGGACGCTGGATCACCAGCTTCGGGCAAAGGAACAGAAAAAAACCGTGAAATGAGGTGATGTGCGGTGAGTAAACGGATACTGTGTTACGGCGACTCCAATACATGGGGATATGACCCGGAAAATCAGGCCGAGGGGGCGGCGTATGAGGTGCGCCTCCCTTCCGCGGCGCGTTGGACAGGCGTGTTGCAAAAGGGCCTTGGCGAAGGGTACACGGTGATAGAAGAAGCACTGAATGGGCGCACCACGATGTGGAACGACCCCGTAAAGCCGTACAGGAATGGGCTTTCTTATCTGCCGGCCTGTTTGGAATCGCACGCGCCACTCGACATAGTGATTGTGATGCTCGGCACAAACGACATGAAGCCGCGCATTTGCGGCAGGGCGTTTGACAGCGCGGAGGGCGCGGGAAAAATCGCGCAGGTTATCAGGAAAAGCGCGTGCGGGCGGGGTGGCGCCGCACCGGCTGTTTTGATCGTGTCACCTGTTTTAATTGGTTCACAAATCGGGGAATTGCCTTTTTCCGAGGAATTTGGCGGGGCGGCCGCGCATGAAGAATCGCGCAGGCTGAGAGGTTTTTTGCAAGCAAAGGCGGCGGCGAACTCGTGCGCTTTCCTGGACGCCGCGGAATACGCGGAAGCGGCTGGCGACGGTATCCATATGGACGCGGCAGGCCACGGGCGGCTGGCAAAGGCGCTCGAAGAAAAAGTGAGAGAGCTGGTACGGGCCGGGTGACGGAAAAGGGAAACAAGATGCTCAAAGCCACGGCGCTTGTGACGGGCGTAATCGTGGTGAGCAAACTCGTCGGTTTTGTGCGCGACGCTTTTCTGGCCGCGCAGTTTGGGCAGAGTCTGGAAAAAAGCGCGTACCTTGTGGCATATGACCTTGTGAACCTTTTTGCCATATTCTTTACGATGGGCATCGCTTCCACATTCATCCCCATCTATTCAAAAACGCGCATAGAGGATGGGGAAAAAAGCGCGGGCCGCTACGCCGCAAGCGTGCTTAACCTGTATATTTTACTGGCAATCCTTGTGAGCGTGCTCGGGTTTTTATTCGCGCCGCAGATATCCGGGGTGATCTACACCGGGGAAGACCCGCGCGGGCTTTCCATGATCACCGAAATGACACGTATCATGATGCCCTCGCTGATCTTCTGGGCGGTAACCGGCGTGCTTTCTAACCTGCTGAACGCGCGCAAGCATTTTGTGCCCGAGCAACTGATCGGGTTTTCCTTAAGCTTTTGCGTAATACTGGCGTGCGTGCTTAAAGGGGATATCAAAGCGGTCGCCGTCGCCACGTCCATATCGGCGGTTTTTCAGGTCGTGATACTGCTGCCGTTTTTGCGGGGCAGGTTCCGTTACCGGTTTAAGCTGGACATGAAAAGCCCGCTTTTGCGGCAGACATTTTTGCTGGCACTGCCCGCGCTTGTGAGCGTGGCGTTTGACGAACTGAACGTGATGGTGGATAATTACTTCGCGACGGGTATAGACGACGCGGCGGTTTCCGCGATAAAGGAGAGTTACCGCCTTGTGCAGGCGCTTTTGGGCATATTGGTGGTGCCCATCACCACGGTGCTTTTTTCTGAGCTTTCTGAATACGCAGCTAAAAAAGAAACCGGCAAGCTGAAGGAAACGACACGGAAAGCGATCGAGACTGTGGCGCTGATCACTTTGCCGGTTATCGCGATTTCTTTTGTGATGCGGGAAAATGTGATAGCCATGTTTTATGAGCGGGGCAATTACCACGCGGATAACACCGCGTATACCGCGCCGGTGTTCGCGTTCTATATTGTGGGCATCTTCGCGTTCGGGCTACGCAATTTTCTCACGAGGGTGTTTTATTCCGTACAAAAAACGCGCATTCCCATGATCATCGGCATTTGCTCGGTGGGGGTGAATGTGGCGCTTGATTTTGCGTTCCGGGAGGCGCTGGGCGCGCGTGGGCTCACGCTGGCCACGTCCATCGCGGGCACGGTGGGCGCGGTGTCCATGCTCGTTGTGCTGCAAAGGACGCTCGGGCGCATGGATTTTTCGCGGTCGGTGGGGCAGCTTGCGAGGATAGCCGCTTGCTTTGCCGCCTGCGCGTGTGTTGCGCTGCTCTTAAACAGCTTACTGCCGGGCATGGCGGCGGGCTTCGGGGGAAACTTTGCCCGCCTGCTCATCTGCGGCGGCGCGGGGCTTGCCGTATACGCCGCGCTGGCTTTTTTGCTGCGTGTGGAAGTTGCGGGCAGGCTGCTTCGTATTGTGAAGGGAAAGCTGGGCAGGAAGAGAAGAGAGGCGTGACGGAAAGTTGGGGTTGTTGTGCAAATATCTTGCGTTTACTTTTGGGTATTCCTCTTGGGTCAAGGGGTCTGCGGCGCATTATATGCCTCCGGCGGTTCAGAACTTACGGTTCTAAAAACTCCCTTATTAGGGCATTTCTCTGAAGCTTTGGCGTTGCTTTGGGGTTCTTAGGGGCTTGCCCCTAAGCCGCCGTAGGCGGAATACTATAAATGCGCCGCAGGCTCCTTGACCCCAAAGGAATACCCGAGTCTGAATATGATGGTGAATGGAATTTGAATGCGCCCCTGCGCTGTCCATGAAACGGCAACATTTTCCACCGTGGACAGTTATGACGCTGCCGCTGGGCGTCAAGGGGGGCAGGGGGATTCGGAATTTCCACCCTTCGCCCCCCTTGACAATCCCCCTCTTTCCCGCTTCACTGCCGCGCCGCAAAGACAGCGGCTTGCTCGCCTCGCGTTCAGCGAATGCTGCACTCCCTGCATCGCCCATCGGGGCGCGGTCGTTTCGCATTCCCCTTAAAGCCGACTAAGGTCGGTGACCTTAGTTATCTGGGGAGATTTGCGGTTCAACTTTGTAGACCAGAATACAAAACACATGAAGTTGTTTTATAGGATTGTAAGGCATGGCTTTTCACGATTGCTTGTGCCTTTGCCTTTAATGGAATCTTTAGCACCGCAGGTTCCGAGCCGCCGGAGGCATAAAAATGCGCCGCAGGCTCCGTTTCATATTTCTGCTTGTGAAATTGGAAAAAAAATGCTACTCTTGATACGAAAACTTTTCAGAGGGGGCACAGTATGGAGTTTCTAACGGAGGGGATCACCTCTATCACATGGCAGCAGGCCGTGATGTATGTGGTTGGCGCGGTTCTGATTTATCTGGCGATCAAAAAGAAGCTGGAACCGGCGCTGCTTTTACCGATGGGGTTTGGCGCGATATTGGTGAATATCCCGCTTTCGGGGGCGGTCACGCAGACGATGGAGGGGATCGGCGAAGTACCGGGCATACTCGATTGGCTGTTTGAAGTGGGCATAGAAGCGTCGGAGGCGATGCCGCTGCTGCTTTTCATAGGTATTGGCGCGATGATCGATTTTGGCCCGCTGCTGAAAAACCCCAAGCTGCTCTTTTTTGGCGCGGGTGCGCAATTTGGCATTTTCTTTACGATTATGGCGGCGACGGCTATGGGGTTTGACCTTAAGGACGGGGCTTCGATCGGCATAATCGGCGCGGCCGACGGGCCGACCTCTATACTTGTATCGCAGGTTTTAGATAGTAATTATGTGGGGCCGATCGCCATAGCGGCCTATTCGTATATGGCGCTGGTGCCCATCATCCAGCCGTTTGCCATAAAGCTGGTCACTACCAAAAAAGAACGCGCCATCAAGATGGAATACGAGGGCAAGGACATTCCGCAGATCACTAAGATATTCTTTCCCATTGTCGTTACGATGGTGGCGGGACTGGTGGCGCCGGCGTCTATCGCCCTTGTGGGCTGCCTGATGTTCGGCAACCTGATCCGCGAGTGCGGCGTGCTCGACTCCATCTCGGAAACGGCGCAGAAGGTTCTCTCCAACCTCATAACGCTTTTACTGGGCATCACCATCGCGTCTACGATGAAAGCGGCGGATTTTGTGCAGCTATCGACAGTCCTCATCATGCTCCTGGGGCTGGTGGCGTTCGTATTCGATACGATTGCCGGTGTGGGCCTTGCCAAGCTGATGAACTTGTTCAGCAAAAAGAAGATCAACCCGATGGTGGGCGCGGCGGGCATTTCGGCGTTCCCCATGTCCGCGCGCGTGGTGCAGAAAATGGGGCTTGAAGCGAACAACCAGAACCACTTGTTGATGTTCGCGGTGGGCGCGAACGTATCGGGGCAGATTGCGTCGGTGATCGCGGGCGGGGTGATACTCGGCCTTGTGCCCGGCATGATACTGTAAAAGGAGGATCGGAAAATGAATGTGAGTTTTTTGCAGTCGCTGGAGCTGATGTGGAAAGGGATGCTCTCGATCTTTGTGGTGATCGCCGTTATTTTTATTGTCACGTTTGTGATGACGAGGATAAAGCGCAAAAAGAAAGCGGATAACGAAAATGTATCGGGAAATACTGGAACATAATCATATCACGGAATATGGAACCGCGCTGCTTCCCGAAAAACTGCGGCCTTTTTCAGAGCTTTGTTATGCGGTCAGTTTTATGATACCGCTTCCTAAAACGGTGGTGGCCGGTATCGCAGATGGCCCCACACCGCTTTATTTTCATCATTACCGCACGATCAACGCTTATCTTGACAGGGTGGCGCTTGAGATCGTGCTGGCGTTTACGGCGGCGGGGCATGACGCGGTGTATATCCCCGCTTCGCAGAGCATTCCACGGGGCGGCCTTGCTGGGGAACTATCGCACAAAGCGGCGGCGTGCGCGGCGGGTTTGGGCAGCATAGGGATGAACGCGCTGTTCCTTTCCAAAACGTTCGGCCCTGCCGTGCGCCTTTCCACGGTGCTCACAGATAGGGCGCTTGCGCAAAGCGGGGCGGATTTGGATCTGTGTACACGCTGCGGGGCGTGCGTGGAAAACTGTCCTTCCGGCGCGCTTTACGGTGTGCCGTACCATGCCGGTATACGGCGCGAAGAGATGATGGACGCGAAAAAGTGCAGTGAATTCATGAAGAAGGACAGCGCCGATGTGGGCAGGGGCGCTGTGTGCGGGCGGTGCGTCGCGGCGTGCCCGCTGTGCCGGTAACGGCAAAAAGGAATGTTTTTGTTTACTTTTTCCATAATCAGGAGTATAATCTAGTCTATATGTGGTGTATTATTTCTATCTTGACCGGTATTAAGGGAGAATGAATATGAAAGAAGTTTTATCGAAGATAGCGAAGACACTGGCTCGCGCCGGTCATACTATTAAAGATAAAGTTGTTTATGGATTTTCGTTTCTTATCGCCAAGATAACAAAAAAAGGCGGAAAACCGGGTTCCCGGGGCCTATACGCGGGGCGGCAGGGCGGACGTGATTTTCCCGGCGCGCCGGTAGCGTCCGTGCGCGCGGCGTCCGTTTCGAGCAGGCAGCGGAGCATGATGAATGGCGGAAACAAAAAGTCGATTTTTGCTTTCTTTGCGCGTTTGGCAAACAAGAGGCGTTTTGCGACTGTGCTTTCAGTTGCCGCGGCGGCTGTGTTGGTGCCGGTAATCGCGGTGGCCGCGGCGGGCGGCGCGGAAACGCGGATCATAGAAGAAACTGTTCCGCCGCAATCGGCGGAATTTATCCCATCTCCCACAGTGGAACCGGCAGTGCCGGTGGTTGAGGAAACAGGTGTGTCCGTTGTTGAGGCAACCCCCGAACCAACCGCTACGCCTGAACCCGAGCCGGTGTACCTCGCGCTTGAGCCGGAATCAACCCATGCGGATGTCGCGAAATTGCAGCAGCGACTGATGGAGCTTCACTATATGGACAACGACGAGCCTACCGAGTATTACGGGCAGATGACACAGCAGGCCGTTACGTATTTCCAGCGCAAGCATGAGCTTACGATGGATGGCGCGGCAGGCCCGGTGACGCAAGACCTGCTCTTTTCCGACGCAGCAAAGCCGTATTCGGTAACGCTGGGCGCGGAAGGGGAAGACGTGGGCAATATACAGTACCGGTTGCAGGAGCTTGGCTATGAAGTGGGCGTGACCGGGTATTTTGGTGAGGACACCGCGAGTAATGTGAAGTATTTCCAGCGCATGAACGGCCTTACGGATGACGGCAGTGTGGGGCAGGATACGAAGGACATACTGTTTTCCGAGCAGGCGGAGCCTTCGGAAGAGTTCCGCAAGCAGCAGTCGTCTGCAGGTTCTTCGGGCAGCGGTAAGAAGAAGGGCTCGTCCGGCGGCGGTGGTGGCGGTGGCAGCACCTCGCATGTTGCCGACCCGGGCAACGTGGAAGCAATGATAAACGTGGCGCTCGCAATGCAGGGCGTGACATACAAGACGGGCGGCAAAGGCCCCGATTCGTTTGATTGCTCCGGCCTTGTGTACTATGCGCTCAAGGAATCCGGAAACGGCATCGGCTACATGACGTCGGGCGGCTGGGCAAGCTCGAGTTATGCCACGGTGGGCAGCATGGGCGATTTGCAGCGCGGCGACATTATCTGCTTTAGCGGCCATGTAGCGATTTATCTGGGCGACGGTATGATGGTGGACGCGTCTTCCAGTCAGGGCTGTGTTGTGGTGAGAAGCTGCACGGGCAGTTGGTCGAAGAATAACTTTAAATGCGGCAAGCGGCCGCTGTAAAATGAAAAAATAGCAGCCGGCGTCTTGATAACGGGCGTCGGCTGTTTTTGTTTACACGGAAAACTCATTTTTGCGTTGCCACGCGATATACGCCCCGCAATCCTCATCCCGCCCCAGCAGCAGTTCGCAAGCCATAAGCTGCGCCATAAGCGCACCGTCCAGCGGGTCGAGTATGGCGGCGGAAAGGCCCGCGCCCATCGCCATGGCAAGATAGGCCCTGTTAAGCAGTTCCCGCCCCGGCAGGCCAAACGAAACGTTTGAAATGCCAGCGATAAAGTGAATGCCCGGGGGGCACAGTGCCTTAAGTTCATGCAGCGCGCAAAGCGCCTTTGTCGGCGCTTCCTTATCGGCACCGGCGGCGCATACTGTAATATCCAGAAAAATTTTTTGCGGTTCTATGCCGCCTTGCAGCAAGGTATCCGCCAAACGCCTTGCATACGCCACGCGCTCGGATACGCTTTTGGGCGGCGCGCCATCCATAACCGGCAGCGCGACCACACCCGCGCCCTGCCGCTTTGCCAACGGCAGCAAAACGCTGAGCTTCCTTTGTTCGAGCGTAACGGAATTGATCAGGGAATCTTTAAGCTCGATTTCCCCATAAACCCGCTCGATCAGGCGTTCATCCGGCGAATCCACCGAGATGCCGCAATTACAAGCGGAAAGCGCGGCGGTTATCGCCCATTTCATTGTTTCATAGGGGTTTTCCGCGGTAGATGTGTTGATATCAAGATACGGCGCGCCCGCCCTCGTCTGGTTTGCCGCAAGCAGTTTCAGCGCCTCGGCATCCCGCGCATCCATCATCTTTCTGATTTCCGGCGTGGAACTGTTCAGTTTTTCTCCGACCACAATCATTCTTTTGGCAGGTTCTCTTCCAGAAATTTGCCGAGCGTCCGGGCGCTTTCTGGTTTCCCCCACATTTCCTGCGCCCGCCGCATTTCTTCCGTTTTGTGGTTGTTGTATTTCATTTGCATGATCACTTCGCTAACCGGCTGGTATTTGTTGGCATGCAGCGCCAGAGAATTGTTGATCAAAAAAGCCAGGTTCACAAACTCCACGCCCGGCATGGGTTTATCAAGGAGCAGCGGCTTCTTTTTGGCAATCGCCTCCGAAGTGGAAAGCCCGCCCGGCTTGGTGACAAACACATCGCATGCGTCCATGTATTCATCCAGATTCTCCACAAACCGCAGGGCATGCACCGCGTTTTTGTACGGCGTGTTCGCCACCTGTTCATAAAGCCGTTTGTTGGTGCCGCATGCCGCCACGATCTGGATATCTTCCACCTGGTCGATTTCCTTAAGCGTAGTCGTCATCCCGGCAAACCCCATGCCGCCGGATGAAATGAGCACGGTAAACACTTCCGGCAAAAGCCCCAGCCTGCGCTTGGCTTGCTCGCTGTCCGCCGAGCGCGCGTATTTTTCATCCACAGGGATACCGATGGGCAATATTTTCCCGCACGGTATGCCGCGTTTTTCCATCGCGGGTATCATAAGCTCGTTTGGGCACACAAAATAATCCATCGCGGTGTATTCCCAAAAAGGGTGCAACGAATAATCCGTTACGATACCTACTGTTTTAATATGACCCGGCAGCATACCGGCGTCTTTTAAAAGGGAGATCAGCATAGCTGTCATCACAATGGAACAAACGATGACGTCCGGCTGCTTCTCATCGATGTATTTCTGCATTTTTGTTTTGTTGATATCCGCAAACAACCACGGGAAATACATTTTCATATCCGAGCGACCATTATATTTTTCAGCCGCCGAGTAAATATTCGCGTTTAGTGTGGGCCATATACGGCCCATCAGGGTATAGCCTTTGTCAAACGCGACGCCGATCGCACGGTTCAAAAACTTGTAGGTATCAAGTATTTCGCATTCGTGCCCGTTTTTCTCCATCGTCTTTTTCAATGCCTGGCTGGCGGCGTTGTGCCCCTGCCCCACTGTCATACTTAAAATTAAGACCTTCATAAGAATGACTCCTCATCCCTCATATCCACCCCCGTTACCAAATAGTGTATCATTCTTTTTTTCTGTTTTCAACAACCAGATTATTCCACATGTACAGCCATTGGGACGTAGCCGTTTTGCGTGTATCAAGAGTTTTAGTATCATTAGCGGCGCAGATTATGTCGCGCCGGGCAGTACAAACTTCTTAAATTTATTGTTAGATCCTTTCCCGCGCTGCACGCGGGAAAGGTGATGGTGGCCGCCCGTCACGCGCGCCGAACGGGGAGAAATAGAGGAAGTGGAGAGACGCCCGGCGGGATGCGCACATCAAATGGCACTCCGCCGTGATTGAAACAGGGAAATCCATGCGCTCCAGCCCGCGCGCGCGTTGACATTCACCCGCAAACAGTGTAAAATCATATCATTGTTTTGACAGCAAACCGGCCAATGAAACGGTTAGTGTAACACAGCGAACGGTGTAAGCCGGATGATCGATGTGCATACAGGATAACGCGCTCTTAGCATATCTCCCGGTGTACCTTGAAATCCTTTCCGCCAGAGAGCTTCCGGTATTTCTTAGGTCTTTGTTTCGTACTGCGGCACAAAACCTATAGTGTTCTTAAATCTCCAGATTCCAGATTAAGGAAGCAAACGGAAAGGAAATAGTAAAATGGCGGATGAGAATAACAAGTTCCCGGAAGCGGGGCACGCAACCCGGGACGAGGAGCAGGGCACGGGCATACCGGGCGGCACGAATGGTTATGCCGCAAGCACGGCCGCAATGGGCATAACGCCCGCACGCGATGCGGAAACACGCCTTGCGCATATCGAAGAACTCTTGCAGCAGCAACTGGTGCAAAATACAAGGCAGTTAAGAAACACCCGCGCGCGCACGATAGCCGTCATCGCAATGGCCGTGTTTTTCGTGGTGGCCGCTGTGTTTATCACGCTGTCGTTCCGGCGCGTTACCGAGGGCGTCCCCCGGTTGATCGACGACCTCGACCAAACCGTTACACGGGCAGGTGATGATATGGACGAAGCGTTGGCCACCATCGAAAGGATAGACCTTATGGGCATAAATAAGGTGATCGGCGATGTGGGGAAAATAAATTTTGAAGCGCTCAATACAAGCATACAAGGGCTGGCGGAAGCGGTTGAGAATTTCCGCGCGTTTACAGAATTGCTTCGCAACCCATTCGGCTTGGGCGGGTAACCTAATCGTATACGAAAAGCCGATGTTTGAGGGAAAGGATTGCAGGGTTCATGACATCAACAGCAACAGAGAGTAACCCGCTTGCCACAAAACCTGTTGGCAGGCTGATTGTTTCATACGCTATTCCCAGCATTATCGCAATGCTGGTCAGTTCGCTGTACAATATTGTTGACCAGGTTTTCATTGGTTATGGTGTGGGTTATCTTGGCAATGCCGCCACCACGGTCGCCTTTCCCGTCATCACAGTCGGGCTTGCCATCGCGCTGCTTTTCGGCAATGGCTGCGCCGCTTATATCAGCTTGAAGCTGGGAGAACGGGATATCAAGGACATGAACGCCGGCCTCGGGAGCACCGTCACGGTGCTTGTGATCATCGGCGTCGTTTTTATGGCGGTGGGCCTTGTTTTTCTTAGGCCGCTGCTTAATGTGCTGGGCGCGACAGAAAACATCATGGAGTATTCCCGGCAATATGTATCGGTGATACTCATCGGCCAGCCTTTCGTGATCGTCACCATCGGGCTTTCCAATGTGATCCGCGCGGATGGCAGCCCAAAATATTCCATGGCTTGCATGCTTGTCGGGGCGATTTTAAACACAATACTCGACCCCATCTTTATATTTGTGTTTGACATGGGCGTGCTGGGCGCGGCGATTGCCACGGTAATCTCACAGATTGTTTCGTTTGTTATAGCGGTGCTCTATTTCACGAGAAAAATGACGAAAAACGTACATTTTGAACGGCAGAATATAAAACCCCGCGCCAATTTGCTCAAAAGGATTGCCGCGCTGGGTTTTTCCAGCTTCACCACGCAGATCGCCTTTGCCATCGTCAACATCATATTAAACAACGCGCTCCGGCATTATGGCGCGCTCTCCCCTTACGGCAGCGATATCCCGCTTTCCGCGATGGGCATCGTGATAAAGGTGGGCGGTATCATGATCTCCATTCTCATCGGCATTGCCATCGGCGCACAGCCCATTTTGGGTTACAACTACGGCGCGCGGCACTACCTCCGGGTAAGAAAGACCTACGCGCTCGCCGCGCTTTCCGCCACTATCGTTTCGGTCGGCGTATGGCTGGTCTTCATGTTTTTCCCCGAGGAAATTATCCGCAGTTTTGGCGACAACTCACCGCAATTCGTCGAGTTTGGCGCGCTCTGCTTCCGCATATTCCAGGGGGCTATGTTTGTGGCCGGGATGCAGGTTATCTCCTCTAATTATTTCCAGGCAACCGGGCATCCGGTAAAGGCGACGTTCCTTTCCATGTCGCGGCAGATACTGTTGTTGATCCCGCTTATCTTTATTTTAGGCGCAGCTTACGGCATCATCGGCGTACTCTATTCCAGTTTTGTCGCAGACTTTATAGCGGTCGCACTCACCACCTGTTTCATTATCCCGGAAATGCGCCGCCTCTCCCGGCTTGCCAAAGAGCAAAGCCTTGCCGTTGCCTAATACATACTATATCTCGCTTGTTATTGTGGGGGTAAAATAAAATGCAGGTAATCATGGAATCGGGGTTTGATGTCGTGTATCTGGTTTTGGTTATCACACTTGGGTTTTTAACGATCCGGCTTGCCCGGGGGAAAAAGCAATTCCTGTATTTTGGCGGGGCGGCGATCCTCCTTGGCGCGGGAGACGCCTTTCACCTGATTCCGCGCATGTGGGCGCTCATTACGGCGGGCGTGACAAACCTGCCGCAGCAAGCGGCGGCCCTCGGTGTGGGTAAGCTCGTAACCTCCATCACCATGACTGTTTTCTACTTGATACTGTATCACGTTTTAAAAGAACGCTATCAATTTAACAATAAACGAGTCAGCAGGGTAATTTATCTGCTTGCGGCGGCGCGCATCGCGCTTTGCCTGTTCCCCCAAAACGAGTGGCTTTCCCCGGACGCGCCGCTTTCCTTCGGCATATACCGCAACATTCCTTTTGTGATACTGGGCGTTCTCATCATCGCGCTGTTCTATGCGCAGGCTAAACTGCACAAGGACCGGCCGTTCCGCTTCATGTGGCTTGTCATTACGCTGAGCTTCGCATTTTACATCCCCGTCGTGCTGTTCGCGGACAGTATGCCGATGATCGGCATGTTGATGATCCCCAAAACCATCGCGTATATCTGGATCGTAGTGATGGGTTTTCGCGCGGCGAGGAAGCAGGCGGCACCTGTTGCTTAACAGATAAGAGAGCGGGAAGATTCGGAATTTCTCCTCATGCTTGGCACAGGCTTGACAATGCACCATAATACTGTATAATAAAACGGGTGTAAAGGTGTTTAGTTTTACACCTGTTTTTATGGAAAGGGCACGGCTCATGAAAAGCGAAAAAGACTTGAACCTGCCGCTGTATTATGACTTGTATGGCAGCTTTTTGACAGAAAAGCAGGCGAAAGTGTTTGAGCTGTATTATAACGACGACCTGTCCCTTGCGGAGATTGCGCGGGAAATGGCGATTTCCAGACAGGGTGTGATGGATACGGTGAAGCGGTCCAGGAATAAACTCTACGGCATGGAAGAAAAACTGGGGCTTGTGAAGAAGGAACTGGAGAAATAGAATGGCGTTTGAAGGAATCGCGGAAAAACTACAAAATGTTTTTAAAAAACTGACATCTCGCGGCAAGCTATCCGAGACCGATATCAAGGCGGCGATGCGCGAAGTGAAGCTGGTGCTTCTGGAAGCGGACGTAAATTTTGTCGTGGTGAAAAAATTCATCAAAGAGCTTTCGGAAAAAGCGGTGGGCGAAAGCATACTCGAAAGCTTAACGCCTGGGCAGCAGGTCGTGAAACTGGTGCGTGACGAGCTGACGCAGCTTTTAGGCGGCACGCAGGCGGAAGTGAAAAGCGGCAACCCTACCGTTATATTGATGATGGGGTTGCAGGGCGCGGGCAAAACGACATTTTGCGCTAAACTTGCCGGTTATTACAAAAAGCAGGGCCGAAACCCGCTTTTGGTGGCGTGCGATATCTACCGCCCGGCGGCGATCAAGCAGCTTCATGTGGTGGGCGAACAGGTTCATGTGGATGTGTTTGACGAGGGGCAGGAAAACCCTTCGAAAATCTACAAGGACGCGCGCCTGTACGCTACGAAAAACGCCAATGATATTATCATCGTGGATACCGCGGGCAGGCTGCATATAGACGACGAAATGATGGGCGAGCTGAAAAAGCTGAAGGAAACGGCGAACCCTACCGAGACACTGCTTGTGCTGGACGCGATGACCGGGCAGGACGCGGTGAATGCCGCATCCACGTTTCATGAAAATATTGGGATCGACGGGGTAATATTAACAAAGATTGACGGCGATACGCGCGGCGGCGCGGCGATGTCTGTGCGCGCGGTGACGGGCAAGCCCATTAAGTTTGTGGGCACGGGCGAAAAGCTTGATAATATCGAGCCGTTTTATCCGGACAGGATGGCGTCGCGTATACTCGGCATGGGCGATGTGCTTACACTGATCGAAAAGGCGGAAAACGCTTTTGAAGAAAAGAAACAGCTTGAGCTGCAGCAAAAAATCACAAAAGACCAGCTGACACTGGAAGATTTCTTAGACCAGCTCGAGCAGTTCAAGGATATGGGTTCCATGAGCGACATACTGGCCATGATGCCGGGCGGAAACAAGCTTTCCAATTTGCAGGTAGATGAAAAACAAATGGAGCGCACAAAGGCGATCGTTCTTTCCATGACGCGGGAGGAACGCCGCAACCCGGGCGTCATCAACGGGTCGCGCAGAAAGCGTATCGCGGCGGGCAGCGGCACGCAAATACAGGACGTAAACCGGCTGCTGAACCAATTTGAACAGATGCGCAAGATGCTTCGGCAGTTTACGGGAAAAGGTGGCAAAAAACGCCGTGGATTGTTTAAAATGCCATTTTAATGTGGTGTCATACATATATTAATGAATAAACAAAACATATATTAAGTGGAGGTTTCAAATGGCAGTAAAAATCAGGTTAAAGAGAATGGGCAGCAAGAAAAATCCTTTTTACAGGTTGGTAGTGGCGGATGAGCGCGCGCCGCGGGATGGCAGGCATATCGAGCAGCTTGGGTTTTATAACCCGCTGACGAAAGAACTGAAACTGGATACCGAAAAGGCGCAGGCGTGGATCGGAAATGGCGCGCAGCCTACGGAAACGGCGCGTGCGTTGCTTAAGAAGAGCGGTGTGCTGAAGCAGGACGCGCAGCCCGAAAAGCAGCTGACGGCCAAAGAAAAAGCGGAAGAGAAAGCGCCCGCTAAAGCCGCTGAAACAGTAGAAGAAGCTGTCGCGCCGGAAGAAGGGGAGCAAGCCGCCGCTTCTGAGCCGGAAGCGGAATAATCGTACCTGGGTATCCACTGATTAAATAGCGCGACCAACTTTGCGGCCTATGTTCTCAATCTTGGCATTTTCAGAACCTGTTGCTGGCACTGCTGGCAGCGGAACCTGAAAACGCCAATCAGAATAGTCTCGCAAATCTGACCACGGTTTAATCAGCGGTTTACCTGGCTAAAAGCGAGGGAGATAACATGCGGGAATTAGTTGAATTTATGGCGAAAAGCCTTGTGGATCAGCCGGAAGCGGTGAAAGTCGTGGAGCGCGAGGAAGATAACGCGTTTGTCATCGAAATCACTGTATCGCCCGACGATATGGGCAAGGTGATCGGCAAACAGGGAAGGATCGCAAAGGCGATCCGCACTGTTGTGAAAGCGGCGAGCGTGAAATCGCCCAAGAAGTATATTGTTGAAATAGTATGACGGAGTATTTTGAACTGGGGAAGATCGTAAAACCGCAGGGGATCCGGGGTGAGGTGAAGGTGGAAGCCTATACGGACGATCTGGGGAGGTTTTGCGGTCTTGATTTTGTGTTTTTCAAAGAGGGGGGCGGCTATGTGAAACATGCGCTGGCTGGCGCGCGTGTGGACGCAAAGGCCGCTTATCTTCAGTTTGACGGGGTGGCCGACAGGGATGCGGCCGAGGCGCTGCGCGGCACAACGATCTATATCGACAGGGAAAACGCGGCAAAACTGCCGCCAGGAGCTTACTACATCAGTGACTTACTGGGCATGGCAGTTTTGGATGACGGGGGAAATGAACTGGGTTCATTAAAAGATATTATCCAAACGGGCAGTAAAGATGTGTATGTGGTTTCGCTGATAAACGGCGGAACATTGCTATTTCCTTCTGTGGAAGGGATTTATCAAAAACGGGATGTGCAGGCGGGCGTAATGGTCTTGAACAGAGAAAAACTTTCCGAGGTGGCGGTGTATGACGTTTAATTGCCTGACAGTTTTTCCGGAAATGTTTGCCGGTTTTACGACCAGCCTGTGCGGTAAAGCGGCAGCGCGCGGGCTCCTTTCAGTGAATTTGTACGATATCCGCGGCTACACGACGGATAAACACAGGCGGGTGGATGATTACCCGTTTGGCGGGGGCGCGGGCATGTTGATGACGCCGCAGCCCATCTTCGATTGTTTTGCCGATGTTTTGCAAAAGAACACAGGTAAGCGCGTGCGAAATATTTACCTTAGCCCGGCGGGAAGTGTGCTTACCCAGCAAACAGCAAAGCGGTTGTACGAAGAGTATGATGTGTTGAACCTTTTATGCGGGCATTACGAGGGGGTAGACCAGCGGGCGCTGGATGTTTATATCGATGAAGAGCTTTCGGTTGGCGACTATGTGCTGACCGGCGGGGAGCTGCCTGCTATGGTGCTGATGGACTGTGTGATGCGCTATATTCCGGGTGTGCTGTCTAATGAAGATTCTGCGAAAACGGAAAGTTTTGGCGATGGGCTGCTGGAATACCCGCAGTATACAAGGCCACAGGAGTTTCGGGGCATGGTTGTGCCGGAAGTACTTGTATCCGGGCACCACAAAAATATTGAGGAATGGCAAAGGCGGCAGTCGCTGAAAAAAACGTGGACAGTCCGGCCGGACTTGATCGATAAGGCGGAGCTGACGGAGCAGGACAGACAATACTTGCGCACTTTGCATAAAGAAGAGGAATCGCATGACGCGTGAACCGCGATCAACTCAGAATAAGCACGAATTCATGTTGCAATTATTACAATTAGTATAGAAATACATTATTCTGCATATACTGCGTTAAATCTCAATAATTTTAGGTACAACACCGGCGGGGCTTATCACCAGTAGGGCAACGCTGAGCGGCCCGCGTCCGTTTTCGCCCGCGCTTCCGGGGTTTATAAGCCAGATCCCATCAGTGTATTCGGTGCAGGCTATATGCGTGTGCCCGAATAAAATGGCCTTTGCGCCACGCTCGGCGGCATAATAAAGCAGCCTGTCGTAAGAAAATTTTGCCTTCAGCAAATGCCCGTGTGTCAGTATGATTTTGTTGCCCTGCAAGGTGATTTCTTCAAATTCCGGGTCGGGTGAATTGAAATCACAGTTCCCTTTTACGTTTAAGACGGCCGTGTTTGGCATGTGCCGCGCGAGGTAATAGGCGTCCTGCACATAATCGCCTAGATGGAATAAGTGCGGCACGTCGGCGTAATCCCGCGCGATTTTCTTTAAGCTGCTTTTGTTCCCATGGGAATCACTTACGACCAACGCTCTCATAGTTTTAGCGGCTCAATTCATCCACAAGGCGGGATAGTGCGCGGGCACGGTGGCTTATTTTATTTTTGTCGCCTTGCGGCAACTCCGCGAAAGACTGTCTGTATTCATCGCTGTAAAAGAGCGGGTCGTACCCAAAGCCGTTCTCGCCGCGCGGCGCGTCAAGTATGGTTCCCTCCACAAAATCCTCCACAAACAGCTTTTCTTTGCCATTGTTTGCGAGCACGAGCGCGCACACAAAGCGGGCTTTTTTATTGCTTTGCTCGCGCATAAGGTCAAGCAGCTTTTGATTGTTTTGCTCGTCAGTGGCGCATTCCCCGGAAAACCGCGCGGAATAGACGCCGGGGGCGCCTTGAAGCGCGTCTACGCACAACCCCGAATCGTCGGCGAGTACATCACCGCTTGTCAGCTTGCTGATCTCAATTGCTTTCTTGCGGGCGTTTTGGTGAAATGTTTCACCATCTTCCGCAATATCAACACAAATATCTGCATCTTTTAACGATATAATTTCATCATAAACCCCGCTCAGCATTGCTTTGAATTCTTTTATCTTTCCCTGGTTATTGGAAGCGATGATCAATTTTTTCATAGTCAGATAGCCTCGTAAATAGTATTTTGTATTGAATATAGTAACATACTTTTGCAGGCCGCACAAACAATATGGTATACTGACAGAATCAAAATGCTTACACTGCGCGCCGCTTTTTTGCGGGCGCGGCAGGGAAAAGGAAAAGACGGCTGTGACATTGGATGGACTGTCGCTGCGTGTGGCGGTGAACGAACTAAAAGAAAAAATCACAAACGCGAAAGTGCAGAAGGTTTTGATGCCCGCGAAGGAAGAGATCGTATTGCAGCTTTATTCGGCGGCGGCGGGGACATCGCGCCTGTGCATCTCGGCGGATGCGGGGGATTGCGCGGTATACCTTACGGAGACGGCGAAGAAAAACCCTAAAACAGCGCCGTCTTTTTGCATGTTTTTGCGGAAGCACCTCATGGGGGCCGTGATCACCGATATCGCGCAGGCGGGCTTAAACCGTGTCGTCACCATTGCGTTTTCCGCGCGGGACGAGTTGATGCGTACCGTAGAGTTGAAATTGATCGTGGAGATCATGGGAAAGTATTCAAACATCATACTATGCGACGGTAGCGGAAAGATATTAGACAGCATACGCCGGGTGTCGGCGGATATCAGCAGTATGCGCGTCATTTTGCCGGGGTTGCCGTACACTGACCCGCCGCAGCAGAAATTTGATCCGCTGGCGCTTTCGCAGATGTCACTTTCAGAGGCGCTGACATCCAGGCACGATACGCGCGTTGTGTCACATATCACCTCGGTGCTGGATGGTATTTCCATGCAGACGGCGACTGAGATATTGTTCCGGGCGGGTGTTGCAGGCGAATCGACAGCCGCGCTCACGGAAAAACAGGTGCGGCATATCGCGGCGGTTATGCAAGAATTTTTACGGGAAGCGATTGCGCATCCCGCGCCGTGTGTGCAGCACAATGCCGACGGGCTGCCTGTGTTTTTCTCATGTGTGCCCTATGAGACTTACCCAAAAGAAGCGCGAAAGTCTTTCGGAACATGCAACGCAATGCTGGATTATTACTATTCCCGCCGCGCGGAGCTGTTCCGGCTGGCGCAGCAAAGGGACGCGCTTGTAAAGAATGCCGCGAAGATGTTGGCGCGAGTAGAGAAGAAAATACGCATCTACCAGGGAAGCCTTGAGGATGTGGTGCGCGCGGAGAAATTCAGGAAACGGGCGGATTACATCACCGCAAACCTGTACCGGCTGAAAAAGGGTATGAAAAGCTTTGAGACAACGGATTATGAGACGGGCAGGCAGGTTATCGTGGAGCTGGATGTTTCTATGACGCCGCAGGAGCAGGCGCAGAAATACTATAAAAAAGTGGCGAAATATAAGCGCGCCGCCGCGATGAACGGCGAGAAACTGAAAGACGCGCTGGAGGAACAGGAGTTTTTGCTGGGCGTGCTGCACTACGCGGAGAATGCGGATTCTGCCACTGATATTGCGGATATTAAAGCCAGCCTTATTAAAGCGGGCTACCTTTCGCCGCCGCCAAAAGGGAAGAAAGAGCCGGAGGAAGACTCGCAGCCAAGGCGCTATGTATCGGATTCGGGGTACGAGATATTGGTGGGCCGAAATGACAGGCAAAACGACATACTCACGATGCGGCGGGCCGCAAAAGATGATATTTGGTTTCACGCGCAGAAAATACCTGGGTCCCATGTGTTGCTTTTGACCGGCGGCAAAGCGCTCGGTGAAATTGACGACGATACGATTGTATACGCGGCGACCCTTGCGGCAAAGCATTCGCGCGCGAGGCTTTCCGGCAAGACGCCGGTGGATTATACACAGCGCAAAAACATAAAGAAACCCCCGAACGCGCGGCCGGGGAAAGTGATTTATGATGAGTATTTTACGGTGTATGTGGACGCGGGTAAAGAGTAAGTAGTGAAACGTATCTGACGGTTATAGAGCCTTGTAACCGTTGGTCAATGCAGGGTGTGCGTTTTTTTGGCCTTATTGCGGGCGGTGGTTCAGCAAGGTTTGTTTATGTCCTGAGTAGGAAAACGGGATTTGAACTCGCCCCTGCGCTACTGATGAAATGAAAGCATTTTCCACCGCGGGTAGTTATGACGCTGCCACTAGGCGTCAAGGGGGGCAGGGGGGATTCGGAATTTCCACCCTTCGCCCCCCTTGACAATCCCCCTCTTTCCCACTTCACTGCGGGTTCGCTGCGCCGCACGGAGCAGCGGCTTGCTCTCCTCGCGCTCAGTGAAAGCTGCACTCCCTGCATCGCCCATCGGGGCGTGGTCGTTCCGCTTTCCCCTTGAAGCCGACTAAGGTCGGCGACCTTAGTTATCTGGGAAAGCTTGCGGTTCAACATTGTAGACCGGAAGACAGAATTAATGAGATGATTTTATTGAATTGTAAGACATAGCATTGAATAATCGTGTGCGCCTTTGCCTTTAAGGGAGTTTTTAGAACCGTAGGTTCTAAACCGCCGGAGGCATATAATGCGCCGCAGGCTCCTTGACCCATGAGGAATACCCAAAAGCAACCGCAAGATATTTATACAGTAAAATATGGGTTCGGACATACTTAGAGCAAATTAACTTAACATAGGGAATTATCTTTGGCAAAATTGGCTTTATGCCGCATTGCGCAAACTTGCCATATGTGCCGATATGTCTGCGTTTACGCGCCTTGCCTGAAACCAATTTTGCTCAAACCTAATTTACCCGACGCTAAGTTAATTACAGACACGGCGGCAGGTGTTTATTCCCTAAGACAGGCGGAATCACTGTTCAACCTTTTGCGGCGCTCTTTCCAGTCGGGCATCCATTTTGTGAGAAAAGCTTTGAAGCGGTCGCCGTGATTCGGGTAGAGCAAGTGCGCCAGCTCATGTAACACCACATACTCCACACAATGCGGCGGCGCGCAAAACAGGTGATAGCTAAAACGGATCTCCCCTTTTTTGTATGTGCAGCTCCCCCACATCGTTTTCATTTTGCGCACACGGATACGCGGCCGCGCCGGTATCTCGCCGCACAGTTTTTCCATCCATTTATCCATATACAGTTCGTAGTACGCAAGCGCCGTTTTGCGCCACCAGGCATCCAGCACCCGCGCCGGTTCACTGCCGTCTTTTGTACGGATTACGACTTCGTTATCCAGCACATCCACACCGTTTTTCATAGAACGCTCCGTGCGGAACGGAAGGAGGGCGCCCAGTAACCGTACCGTGTTTTCTGCCGGCGGCTCTTTTTTATCCCGCGCCCGCGCCACATGCCGCATCAGCCAGTCTGCTTTGGAATCCACGAAGTTACGGATAGCGGCGTCCGGTGCGCCAAAAGGCGCGGATACCTTCACCGCGCCGTTCGGATACACACGTAACGTAATATTTTTGACGTGCTTTTTGTGCACGTCAATATTCACCGCGTTCCCATTTTTAAAGCTGACTCGCATCTGTTTTCAGTCCAGCGAGTCCGCCACGATTTTCGCCGCGTCGCGCACCAATTCGCCGCATTTCTTGCCGCGCGGCGGGCATTTATCCCCATTTTGATCCAGCCCCAAAAGCGCCGCGCATATAACGGAGCCATTTTCCGCTTTGAATTTTTCCAGCATCTCGCGCGCTTTGTCGTAAACCGCCGCTTTTTCTTCCTTTGCTTTGGGGTCGCCGTACCCTTCATAGCCGCCCTGCACAAGCAGCATACCCGAGACCGCGCCGCATACCCCGCGTGTTTTGCCCATGCCACCGCCAAACGGCGAGGCGATACGCGCTGCCTGCGCTTCGCTTACCCCCATTTTATCCGCATACGCGACCGCTACAGCCTGCGCGCAGTTATAGCCTTCCGCAAATAACGCCTCCGCTTTTTTTGACCTGTCTTCCATTTTGCTTTTCTCTCCTTATTTTACTAGTATGTCATCCAGGAAACTGTTCTCTTTTTGCTCAATACCAAACGCGGCAAGCACGGTTGCGGCGATATCGCCGAAGCTTCCGCGCGTCAAAAGATTCACACCCGGGCGCACCATGCCGCCATACGCCAGCATGGGCACATATTCCCGCGAATGGTCGGTGCTCACCGTTTTGGGGTCGCAGCCGTGATCCGCCGTAATCATCAGCATATCTCCCTCCCGCATCTGGTTAATCAGCGCCGCAAGCTGCGCGTCAAATTCACTGATTGCTTTAGCGTAACCGTCCGCGTCGTTTCTATGGCCGTACAGCATATCAAAATCCACAAGGTTTGTAAAACAAAGCCCGGTGAAATCATGCTCCATAAACTCCATTGTCTTTACCATACCGTCAGCGTTGCTTTTTGTTTTCACATGCTCCGTGATGCCGCTCCCCGCGAATATATCGTAAATCTTTCCCACGCCGATGCAGGAAAATCCGCTTTCTTGCAGTTGATTGAGCATTGTTTTTGGAGGGACAAGCGAGTAATCATGCCGGTTGCGCGTGCGTTCAAAATGCGGATACTCGCCGAGATAAGGCCGCGCGATCACCCGACCCACGCCGTGCTCCCCGCGCAACATTTCACGGGCGGTCTTGCAGTAACGGTACAGGTTTTCAAGGCCGATATATTTCTCATGCGCCGCAACCTGAAACACGCTGTCCGCCGAGGTATATACGATCAACGCGCCCGTTTCTATTTGCTCCCTGCCGTAATCAAAAATCACGTCTGTGCCCGAATACGGCTTGTTGCAGATCACTTTCCTGCCCGTTTTTTGCTCAAATTCGCTTATGACAGCGTCCGGGAATCCGTTTGGGTATAGCGGGAAAGGTTTTTTGAGAACGACGCCCGCGATCTCCCAGTGCCCGGTCGTCGTGTCTTTACCGGCCGACTGCTCGGCAAGGCGGGCAAATGCCGCCCTGGGCCGCACTGCCGCCCGATCGGAAAATGCCGCGCCGTCTATATTGAACAGCCCCAATTCGGCAAGCCGGGGCGCATGAAAAAAACGGCTTGCCGCCACCGCCGCAAGCGTATCGCTTCCCGCGTCGCCATAGCTTTGCGCGTCGGGCAGTTCGCCCATTCCAAAGCTGTCCAGCACGATTAAAAATATCCGTTTAATTTTGCCCATACTATAAATATGATAGCATCCGGTGGGGCAAAACACAAGCTGATCCATATATTAAGAAAGTATTAAGAAAGATTTTACCCACCGTTCAAACATTCCGCGCCGCAACGGAGTACAATGGGAAAAAACGGTATGCGGAGGCGAATTTGCTATGAAAAAATCATGGGTACAAACGATAGGCATTACGGCGGCGGCTGCGGTTATCACGGTGAGTGTGTGCGGTTGTTCGGTTGTAAAAAGGCTGCACAGCAATATAGAATCGGCGCGTGCCGAAATTGCGCAAAGCGGCGAGCAGCCTCCCTATTCCTATGAATCCGGTTTTGCCCTGCCAGAAGATGTTATGGACGAGGCGTTCTACGCCGCCCCGGCGGAAGGGGCGATCAGCGAAGCGTTAGGTTCCGCCTCAGACACCACAAAAAGCGGCGTTGACCCGGCGCTTGAGCAGGAGTACGCCAGCAATGGCCTTACATACAGCGAGGTAAACGGGCAGTGGTGGTTTTCCGGCAAACCTGCCGCGGCAATCCGCGACCAGGGGCATTTCACCATAACAAACGGCATGTTTCTTTCCTTTGGCGCGTTCGTGTTTGTGGAGCGTGACAGCGGTGGGGAAATCGCCGCCATAACCGAAATCAGCCGTGAGCGCATGGAACAAGAGGCGGGCATGGCGCTTTCCGGCGAGGCCGTGGAACAGCAAGCTAAAGAAGAGGGCTACCGTTATTACAGGGAAGACGTATCTGTTCGGGATATGACCGCAAAGGAACTTTTAGGCCTTGAAGGCGACCTGCATGTGAAATACCCTAACCAGAAAGCCATGGTGCAGCTCAACGACTATATCGTTTACCTTGAAGAAGACGATCTGTTGCCCTTGAGTTCTTTCTGCTGCGCGCAATCAAACTCCTATGGCGTTAAAATATTCGCCGAATATGAGATCGCGGAAGAAATTTCCCTCAGCGCGTTTGGCGGGGAAGAGATCGACGACCTGCTGCTTTCGATGCTGGGGCAAAACAGCTTTGAAAACGCGCAGCAGGCTGAAGCTGCCGCCAAGCAAGCCGTCGCGGAAAAATATGGCGTAAGCACGGAGCATCTCGTGGCTATTGCCAGCCTGATGTAGCGCGGGCTTTCTGCAAAGTTCAATCGGAAAAAGATATACGCCGTTTGTCAAGTTGCGCTGGGTAAGTACTGATTCATAGGTACGTGCAAGAGCCGATAAAATGCGGGAGTGGCTACTGCGCGTTGATTTCTCTGTTTCAATCACGGCGGCGTGCCATTTGCCCCGCGCTTGCCGCGCCGGGCGTCTCCCCATTTCCTCTATTTTTCCCCGTTCGGCGCGTGGACGGGCGGTGAAGAATGGATTAGAAAAAACGCGCCTTTCTATTGGTGGAGTTATTCTACCACGGGCAGCGTTTTTTCTCATAGCGGAGTACTCTTTCTGCTTTATACATGACGAAGCGCCTGATGAACCGCCCGTGCGCGTGACGGACGGCCCACCATCACTTTTTCCGCGCGCAGCGCGGAAAAAGATGAACCCATCAACATAAGAAGTCTGTACCGCCCGGCGAACCAACACATATACTGTCTATATTACGAAAACAATACTACACACAGAATGGCCACTCCCGAAAATGTCATTATCACTCTACAAGTGCAAGTATTTCATCCGGGGTGTTTAGGCAATAATCCGCACCGGCGATTTTGTTGTTTCCGCTCCACCCGGCAAACGCGAACGCGACGCCCGCGTTTTGCGCGCAGCCATAATCGGGCGGCGTATCACCCACGAAGAGTATAGCGGATCTTTGCGCGCCCGTTTGGGCAATGTATTTTTCAATGGGGTCGGCGGCGGGTTTGCCGCGCACCGTGTCATCCAAAGTAACGGAAACGCCAAAATATTGATGCAGGCCAAAAATATCAAAATCAAAGTCGTATTCCTGGCGCGTCCGCGCGGTGATGACACCCATAGGCACGCCGCGCGTTTTCAGTTCGTTTAGCACACCCGGAACGCCGGGAAACAATTCGTTATACTGCGCGGCGTATACGGCGTAATGTTTTTCGATGGCAACCACAAAATCCATCGGGTCACTGTAGCCGTAGACAGGTGCGGCTTCATAGTTTGAAATACCGAACAGGCTGTCTACAATTTGCCCGTCCACCTCTTTGCCGAGCGTTTCCCTTATGGCGGCCTGCGCGGCGAGGCGGGTAGTTTTTTTCGTGTTGAGCAACGTGCCGTCCACATCGAAAAGTATACAGGAAAACATTATAGTGAATATCCTTTCGTTTGCGTGAAAAAAGACCGGCAATAAACCGGTCTTGCTTGTTTTATTGCAAGGGTGATTACTCGGCAGCCTTAGCGTTCAGTTTTTTTGCCAATTGCGCCTTTGTGCGGTTTGCTTTGTTTCTGTGGATAATACCTTTTACAGCGGCTTTATCTACCGCCCCAACGGCCTGCGCAAAAAGAGCCTGTTTGTTGTCGGCATCCCCGGCAACCGCGGCGTCAAACTTCTTGAGCTCTGTTTTGAGTGCGGACTTAACGACCTTGTTGCGCATTGTTTTTGTCGCGATCACTTTGACGCGTTTTTTCGCGGATTTGATATTCGGCAATTCATTCACCCTCGTCTTTCTTATTTATCAAAAATTCAACAAGCTGTATTTTATCACACCTGATACGCGATTGCAAGATATTTATGCTGTCATATACAGGCGCGGTTGTATCTTTTTTTTCCATTTGATATAATAATACGTATGCGAATTGGAGGCAGGAAATGACAGACAATAAATTGGGGCTCGACGTGGGCTCTACTACGATAAAACTAGTAATTACAGACGGGGCCGACAATATACTGTTCAGCCGTTACCGGCGGCATTTTTCCGATGTGCGCGGCGAGCTTTTGAACCTGTTCAAGGAAGCGGCGGCCGAATGCGGCGGTTTGCGTGTGCGCGCGGCGATCACCGGCTCGGGCGGGCTTACGGTGGCAAAACTCATCGATATGCCTTTTGTGCAGGAAGTTGTTTCGGGCGCGAAAGCGGCGCGGTATTATATGCCGCAGGCGGACGTGGCGCTTGAGCTTGGCGGGGAAGACGCTAAAATCACCTACATGAAGCCGTCGCTCGAGCAGCGTATGAACGGCACATGTGCGGGCGGTACGGGCGCGTTTATCGACCAGATGGCGACGCTGCTAAACACCGACCCATCCGGCTTAAACGAACTGGCAAAAAAGTATAAAACGGTGTATCCCATCGCAGCGCGCTGCGGCGTGTTCGCTAAGACAGATGTGCAGCCGCTTTTGAACGAGGGCGCGGCGCGAGAGGATATCGCTGTGTCTATTCTGCAAGCGGTGGTGAACCAGACGATCGCCGGGCTTGCGTGCGGCCGGCCCATCCGGGGAAACGTCGCGTTTTTGGGCGGTCCGCTGCATTACTTGACCGAGCTTCGGAGCCGGTTTATCGAAACATTGGGGCTGACAGGCGGGCAGGTCATCCATCCGGAAAATTCCCACCTCTTTGTGGCGCTGGGCGCGGCGCTGATGGCGGAGGGCGAGCCGTTTTTTGTGCGCGAGCTTAAAGCGAGACTGCTGAAAGCCCATAGAGGCGAATACGAGACGCGCAGGCTCAGCCCGCTGTTTTCCACACAGGAAGAATATGGCGCGTTTGCCGCACGGCACGGCAAACAGCATGTGGAATATAAACCGATAGAGGCGCACAGCGGGGCGTGTTATCTCGGTATGGACGCGGGCAGCACGACGATCAAGGCGGCGCTCATTGACGGCGACTGCAACCTGCTGTACCGCTACTATCATTCCAACGAAGGCAGCCCGCTTGCCGCCGCCGTCGATATTTTGCGGGATATTTATGGCAAACTGGGGAGCGGCGCGTATATTGCGGGGACGTGCGTGACAGGCTACGGCGAAGCCATCATAAAGGAAGCGCTAAAGCTCGATCGCGGCGAGATCGAGACGATGGCGCATTTCAAAGCGGCACGTTTTTTCAACAAGGATGTAGATTTCATAATCGATATCGGCGGGCAGGACATGAAGTGCCTGCGCATCAAGGATGGCGTGGTGGATGGCATTATGCTGAACGAGGCTTGTTCATCCGGCTGCGGCAGCTTTCTTGAGACGTTTGCGCATTCGCTCAGCCTGCCCATACAGGATTTCGCAAAAGAAGCGCTGCTTGCGCAAAGCCCGGTTGACCTTGGCACGCGCTGCACGGTGTTTATGAACAGCCGCGTCAAGCAGGCGCAGAAAGAGGGCGCGAGCCTGGGGGATATTTCCGCCGGACTGTCGTATTCCGTGGTAAAAAACGCGCTTTACAAGGTCATCAAGGTAAAGAACCCGGAGGAACTCGGGAAAAATATCGTGGTGCAGGGCGGAACGTTCAAAAACGACGCGATACTGCGCGCGTTTGAAATGGAATTGGGGCGGGAAGTAACCCGCCCGGATATCGCCGAGCTGATGGGCGCTTTCGGCGCGGCGCTGCTGGCGCGGCAGGAAATGCGGGAAGGGAAAGAATCTTCCGTGCTTTCGGCGCAAGAGCTTGCGGCGTTTCGTTATAAGGGAACGAATGTGCGCTGCGGCAAGTGCGAGAACCGGTGTATGCTCACCGTCACCACTTTTGAGGATGGCCGGAAATTCATTTCGGGCAACCGCTGTGAAAAAGGCGCGGGCAAGGCGGAGCAAAGCGATATTCCCAACCTGTACGATTACAAATACAAACGAGTGTTCGATTACACGCCGCTTGCGCCGCAAGAAGCGCCGTTGGGGGAGATCGGCATACCGCGCGCGCTCAATATTTATGAAAACTATCCGTTCTGGTTTACCATGCTCACGAAGCTGGGCTTCAGGGTGGTGCTTTCCGACCAGTCCTCGCACGCGCTGTTTGAGCGGGGGATGGAGAGTATTTCATCCGACACGGTGTGTTACCCGGCAAAGCTGGTGCACGGGCATATTGAAAACCTCGCGAAAAAGGGCATAAAGCGGATATTCTACCCGTGCGTGCCGTTTGAGCAAAAGGAATACGAGCATTCCAACAACCACTACAACTGCCCCATCGTCACCTCGTACCCGGAAGTGGTCAAAAACAACATGGAAGTTTTTGCCGACAAGGGGATCGAATTCATTAATTTCTTTGTAGCGCTCGACGAGCGGGAATTCATGCCCGAAAAAGTCTGGAAGGAATTCGGGCGTTTTGGCGTCTCGCGCGAGCTGGCAAAAGAAGCGGCGGAGGCCGCCTATGCCGAACGCGAACGCTTCAAGGCGGATATGGAGAAAAAAGGCGGGGAAACGCTCGCGTGGCTGGAGCGGACAGGCAATACGGGCATTGTGCTCGCGGGCAGGCCGTATCACATCGACCCGGAAATCAACCACGGCATCCCCGCGCTGATCACAAGCTATGGCCTTGCCGTGCTGACGGAGGACAGCGTGGCGCACATGGGCAAGCTTGCGCGGCCCATCCGCGTGATGGACCAATGGGCGTACCACACGCGGCTGTATGAGAGCGCGGCGCTTGTGGCGCAAAAGGATTACCTGCAAATGGTGCAGCTTAATTCGTTCGGCTGCGGGCTGGACGCCATCACATCTGACCAGGTGGCGGAGATCATTGGCGCGGCGGGCAAAATATATACGCTGCTCAAGATAGATGAGATCAGCCATTTGGGGGCGGCGAAGATCCGGCTGCGTTCGCTGATCGCGGCTTTAGCCGAGAAGGCGGATAAAGCGCCCCAAAAGAAGGGGGACGCTACCTATAAACGCCGTATTTTCACAAAGGAGATGCGCGAGAAGGGGACGATTGTGTGCCCGCAGATGGCGCCGCTCCAGTTCCAATTTCTAAAGCAGGCGTTCGACCCGACAGGGTACAACTTCACCGTTTTGACCGAAGTGACAAAAGAGGATATCGACGTGGGGTTGAAATATGTGAACAACGACGCGTGTTTTCCCACGATCATTGTGGTTGGGCAGCTTGTGAACGCGTTCATGAGAGGTAAGCTCGACCCGGATAATACGGTGATTATGCTGACGCAGACAGGCGGCGGCTGCCGCGCGTCCAATTATCTCGCGTTTTTGCGAAAGGCGCTACGGGAAGCTGGTTATCCGCAGGTGGTGGTGGCCTCCATCAATTTCTCCGGCCTGGAAAAAAGCCCGGGGCTGAAGTTTACGGCGGGGCTGGCGCTACGCCTGCTCATAGGCATTTCGCTGGGCGATTTACTGCAAAAGGTGCTGCTTGCCACGCGGCCCTACGAAAAAAACAAAGGCGAGACGAACGCGCTGTTTGAAAAATGGGTGAAGAAAATACAAGACCTCACGTATCATTCCCGCTATTTCGGCTACCGCAGGGCGGCGAAACAGATGGTGAAGGAATTTGAGGCGGTGGCGCGCACGGGCGAGGTAAAACCCAGGGTTGGCCTTGTGGGCGAGATACTCGTGAAGTACCACCCGGACGCGAACAACCACGCGATCGAGGTGATCGAGCGCGAGGGCGGCGAATGCAGGATGCCCGCGCTGATGGAGTTTTTCACCTATAGCCTGTACAGCACGAAGTTTAAGCACGAGGAAATGGGTAAGAGTAAGCTGGTTTATAAAGCCAGCATGTTCGGTATCCGCCTGGTGAACTGGTTCAGAAAGCCCATTCAGCGGGCGCTTAAAAAGAGCAAGTATTTCACGCCGTATACATTCATCGAGGAGCTAGGGGAGATGGCTTCCAAAATGGTATCGTGCGGCAATTGCACGGGCGAGGGCTGGTTTCTTACCGCGGAGATGCTCAACCTGATCGAGGAGGGCGCGCCCAATATCATTTGTGTGCAGCCGTTTGCCTGCCTGCCCAATCATGTGGTGGGCAAGGGGATGATCCGCGCTATCAGGAACGAGTATCCGCAGGCGAATATTGTGCCGGTGGATTACGACCCGGGCGCAAGCGAGGTGAACCAGCTAAACCGAATTAAGCTGATGATCTACGCGGCGTTTGAGAACCTGAAACTCGACGAAAAGCCGGGCAGCCCGCAGGGCGGAAACGCACAGGCGGAAACGGACGCGAAGGATGCGGCGGTGTAGATATTGCTTCGCTGGGCGTTTATGTTGATGGGTTCATCCTTTCCCGCGCGCCGATAGGGGAAAAAAGATGTCTGGCGCACAGGCGTATAGCGCACTAAGATAACTGCTGATTAAAGAGGGTTCGCATCTTCGGTGTCTAGGAAAACGGGATTTGAACCCGCCCCTGCGCTACTGATGAAATGAAAGCACTTTCCACTGCGGGTAGTTATGACGCTGCCGCTGGGCGTCAAGGGGGGCAGGGGGATTCGGAATTTCTCCCTTAGACCCCCTTGACAATCCCCCTCTTTCCCGCTTCACTGCGGCCTTGCCGCGCCGCAAGGGGCAGCGACTTGCTCCCCTCGCGTTCAGCGAACGTCGCGCTCCCTGTATCGCCAATCGTGGCGCGGTCGCGTTCCGTTCTCCTTGAGAATCCTTGCTTCTA
>QMCD01000255.1_pt1 | contig 38391 bp, 30 predicted proteins | sample 1821841 | NCBI WGS metagenome assembly QMCD01 (sample SAMN01991225, study PRJNA193472) | Termite gut metagenome, whole genome shotgun sequencing project. | isolation source: worker | host: Macrotermes natalensis
GCCGGAACCGGAGCCGATGAGGTCCGGGCAATCTGACGATGACCGCGCAGCCAGTCAGTTGATTGCAAAGATCACTACAGTCACAATTAACATTGCCTTGCGATATTGACAGTAAAAAAGATTCCGATTAAACTTACAGTATAGTACATAAAGTAAAGTACATAAAGTAAAGTACATAAAGTTAAGAATCAGAATGTCATTGATGAATGAATAAAGTGAGGCAGAATGGGTAAAATACTTTTTCCTCAGTGGGAGAGCCTGGGGCAGGATTTTATAGTCAGGGCCTTTGCGGGTGCCGGATATGAAGCAGATCCCCTGCCGTTTCCTCAGGCAGAGCCGGATGCCGGGAAAAGAGCGGGACTGGCAGATCAGCTGGTAAAGAAAATATTGGCCGGTACATATGATTTTGTTTTTACGGTAAACTTTCTTCCGGTGGTGGCGATTGCTTGCAAAGCCTGCCGGATTCGGTATCTTAGCTGGGTATATGACAGTCCGTGCGTTGAGCTTTATTCGGAAACCATGCTCTATGAAACAAATACGGTATTTATTTTTGACAGCCAGACCTGTATGGATCTGATCGGAAAAGGGGTTCAAACCGTCGCTTATCTGCCGATGGCGGCCGATGTGGATTATTATGACGCATGCTGTTTGGAGTCCGCCACTAATAAATATGATCCTGATCAGGCTCAAGAAGATGTTCAGGATCAAGAAAATGTTCAGGAAAAGTACCGATCCGATCTTTCATTTGTGGGTTCCTTGTATACACAGGCGTGGAATCAATTTGCGCCGCTGGAAAAAGCGGAAGGCTATCTGAAAGGCTATCTTGACGGCCTGGTCGGGGCTCAGATGGATATCTATGGCGGCAGTTTCCTGGAACAGGCGCTGGCACCGGAGATCGTGCTTCAGATGCAGAAGCTCTGCCTGTTGCCGCAGCGGGTAAACAGCAGTGAAACACCGGCCTGGCTGTATGCCAATTATTACTTGGCCAAGAAGGTAACGGCAAGGGAACGCTCCGAAATCATCAGGGACTTATCCCGGCAGTTTTCGCTGAAGTTATATACTGGGGAGTCCACGGCACAGTATCCGGAAATAAATAATATCGGCATGGTCGATTATTACCGGGAGGCACCGCTGGTATACCAAAACAGCAAGATCAATCTGAATATATCCCTGCGGAGCATCCAGAGCGGGATTCCGCTTCGAGCCTTTGATATCATGGGCTGCGGCGGGTTTTTGCTGACGAATTATCAGGGTGATTTTATGGAACATTTTGTTCCCGGTGAAGATTTTGTATATTATGAAAACCGTCAGGACTTGGCGGAAAAAGTGGCTTATTATCTGAGCCATGAGGAGGAAAGAAAGCAAATTGCCAGAAGCGGCTATGAAAAAGTAAAGCAGTTTCATACGTACCGTCATAGGGTGGCGGAGATGCTTCAGGTAATTAACGGCTTTTAAGGAGTTCCATAGAGTCAAGAATGTCGTATGCGAGTTGCTTTTACAGCACTTCAAGCCGCCGGATGGCCGGTTCATAAGCACCGCACATCTGATAATAAGCCTTTGCTTCTTCAGGATGACTAGTACATTCATAGATGACGCCGATATTATAATAAGCACTGTAGCTGTTCACCCCTTCCACCGAATAAGTTGGGTGCGTGACAGCTTTTTTAAATTCTGCGATAGCCCGGTCAAACATGGCGTTATTCATATAAATCAGGCCCATCAGGAAAGGGAAATCTGCCCGGGTGGCGAAATCATCATAAATATTCTCGAACATCAGGGCTTCTTTATATCGTTTCAGATCCAGAAGACAGTAACCATATGATTCCACCATTGATTGTACATATTCCAACTGCGGGTTGACGTCAAAGCCAAGGCCAAGACTGTAATAATGGCAGGCATTTTCCGTATCTTTCAAAGCGGTATAAGACTTGCCGATCTGATAGTAAGTATAGGGATCCGGTCCGTTTTTATCGAGGTCGAGCAGCAAAAGATCCAGATTACGCCGGGCTTTTTGAGCGGCAATGTCCTGGTTTACATAGCCTTCGTGGTAGCAGCTTAAGGGTATCGGGAAATATCCTGGTTCACTGCCGTCGATCCGCGCCACCTGCTCGTGGATGATCCCGCGATAGTGATATTCGTGCCGCGAAAAAAGCCGGGCAACCCGTTCGGTGAGAATACTGGAAGCATCGGCTGGCTGTCCTCCGGTCACGTAAGGGTTGTTGCGGATCAGCATGCCGGCGCCCCGGGGATGCTGCCGGATGGCGGCATCGATCGCCGCCCGGTCGATGGTTTCTAAGAATTCATCACAGTCGATGACTAAGATCCAGTCATGGGAAGCTTTGGCGATCGAATAGTTTCTGGCGGCACTGAAATCATTGATCCAGTCGAAATGATATATTTTATCGGTGAATTCACGGGCAATTTCCACGGTCCGGTCGGTCGAGCCGGTATCCACGACAATGATTTCAAAGGAATGCGGCGATAAGAGACGCAGGCATCTGCTGATGTATTTTTCTTCGTTTTTTGCAATGATGCAAACGGATATAGGGGTTATGTCCGGTTTTGGCGATATTGGCATAAAAAGCTCCGATCGTGGATTTTCAGTTTTATTTGTTTCTTAATAAGATTATAATTGGATTGGCGGAAATTGACAAGAGGACGCAGAAGCGAATTATTTTCGCTGCAAGCTGTTTTCGCGGAAATTAAGGCCATAGGGCCAGTCGTTCCGGCCTTTGCCGCGTATCCTGTATAAGCGGCGGATGAGCCTGCCGTCATCCAGGACCTTCAGTACGGCCTTAAGTCTTTCCAGATCGCCTGGTGAGGATATTGAGCCTTTCATTTCCATTGACATAAACAGACTTATTACTTATAATAATGACATTAATGACATTTATGCGCACAAATACTTGAGTATTATGCATTCAATTGTATGCTGACAGGAGGAGGGGTATATGGCACTATTGGACGACATTGGCAAAAAAATAACGGCTACGACGCAGAACGTGGTGAGGGGGACAAAAGACTTAACTGACATAGCAAGGCTTAATTCGCTGATTGCAGATGAGCAAAAGCAGGTCACCAGTCTTTACTCACAAATCGGGAAACTGTATTATGAGACAGCAGAGCATGATCCGGATTCGGCATTGGGAAAGCTATGTCTTGCCGTAACAGTAGCGAATGACCGTATTGCGAAACATGATGAAGACATTCGTACGATTAAAGGTTCGCGCCGCTGTCCTCAATGTGGTGAAAATGTGCCGTTGTCATCGGGTTTTTGTGGAATATGCGGGGCAAAGATGGAAGAAGCCCAAAATAATGGCCCCAATGTGCCAGCGAAGCGATTCTGTACCAATTGTGGCGAGGGAATCAGCGATGGTATGGTATTTTGCACTTCATGCGGACAAAAAGTAGAATAAGCAAGTGGAAGTTTTATATTAATAAGCAGACTACAAAATAATTAAGTAGATAATATACAATATAGGAAGAGGGATAAGTTATGACCAATTTAAAATGTAAAAACTGCGGTGCGGACATCCACCCGAATATGAAATTCTGCGGCGTATGCGGTACGCCGGCAGAGTACCCGGAAGCAAAAGAACCGGCCGCGGCTGCCTCGGCCGCAGGCTACCAAGCAGCAGCACCCGCGGCAAAGAAGGGAATATCTACGGCTGCAAAGCTGATGATGATTATTGTACCCGTAATCATCATTGTGGTCGTTGTCGCTGCGGGCATCCTGTTTACTTCCTTGAAGCCGTCTAAGTATGTGCAGTCTTCTTGGCTGTATATATATAATGAGGAGGAGGAAGTGGCTATCATGCCAAAAGACGCGCCCGAACCGACTATTAAGCTCGAAGGTTATATGTATGACTATAGTATGAGTATGGACGGCACGGCTGCCGCGGTGCTGATCTATAACGAAGGTTCTATAGGATATTCTCTCTATTATGTTAACAACAAAGCAACTTTCATAGCCGATGAAGTGTACGAAGCGGTTATAGCGGCATCAGGCAAAAGTGTTGCCTTTTCCAAAGTGAGAGAAAATGAAAGTTTAACCACGGAGCTATGCATATGGTCTGACGGAAAGATTACCACGATAACCGATGACTGTTCAGCCTATTGTCCGATAGCCGTTTCACCGGACGGCAAGACAGTAGCCTACACTGTTAATGATGAAGACGCAGATGAAGACGAAGAGGGATATATAGGTTATTATTATAACGGGAAAGAGATAGAAATAGGCGAAGATATTCAGCCATTTGCGGTCGCCGATGGAGCGAAGCATATTTATTACCAAAAAGATTCTTCTTCTTATGTGCAAAAAGGGACGGACAGTGATTCCCGAAATAAGCTTGGCGAGGATATTTATGATTTCTTTTATAATCGCGACCTGACAAGTGTCATATATAACAACGGTTCAAAGTCCTATATCAGCCGTAACGGCGGTTCGAAGGAAGGCCTTTCGGGTTTGTTTGAAGGGTTATTGCTGCCGCAAGGAGTGGAGGAGTTTACCGATGATTATTATTATTCCCGTATCTACGACATATCCGATTTTACTGATACATTTTACATGACCTCGGAAGACAGTGTCATCCATATTAATGGCAAATATGAAACGAACAGAGTGGCATCAAATGTCGACAGAGCTCAGCTTGTCCAAGACGGGAAAACGATAATTTATCAGAAGGGTGACAGCATCTATAAGGTGAATGGCATGAAAGAGGATGCCGAGGATGTCGAACTGGTTGAAGAAGACGTTCAAGATTTCATCGCTACTTCTGATGGCAAGGCGGTTTTTTTCTACAATACCGATGATGAACTGATGTATCAGAAAGGCACCGGTAAGCCAATCCATGTCGCCGATGACCTGGAATACTTGTTATACAGCGAGGATGATCATATCTGGGCTATGTTTGACGGAAATAAGCTGTTCTATGTCAGTGATGAAGAACTGTGCTGGACCACAGGCGGCAAGGGGACAGCTGTAGACATTGAAGGAGAAAACTTTTATGTAATGGTGGAAGGAAACAGATTGCTTATTGTGTCATACTATGAGGAGGACTACTACTATGGCTACAGTACACTTGACGGAGAAAATTTTGAATTAATATTAGAGAGCAGTGATTATTAAGGCAGCGGAGGAAGGCTTTGATGCACAATACATATATTCAGCTAGCACTCGGTCTGATGCCGGCGGCCTTGTTTTTCTTATTGGCGGGGATGATTGCGAAACGACATAAGTTTCGCAATTTTTCTGTTGCCGTTATTTTTTTCGTTACCGCTGCCGTTCTGGCAGGTCCCCAAGTGTTTTCTCAGCTACAAGAGCAGGCTGCTGCCCAAAACTATGACAAGTTAAGCTTGATTTATGCCGTGGCCGACGAAGGCTCGGTGGGGCTGGCGCAGGCGCTCCTGCAGGATGAACGGGCGAATTATCAGCCGGAGCATGCGCTTGCCGCCGCCCGCTTTGCGGCGCAGGATCAAGATTATAGTGCTGCAATAGCACTTTACCGGAAAGCCGTCTTAAGCTTTCCGGAAGCAGAGGGCGAACTTTCCGCGCTTATCGCTTTTAGCGAGGCGGATGTCTTGTATTACAGCGTAACGGCAGACACAGATATGGCGACGGTTTATCAAACACGGACAGAGCGGCTGTCTATCGCAGAAAAAGAGATTTCAACTGCTGTGGAAAACAGGATACCAGAAACCGATGACGACCGCTATGACAAGCTGGCAAAATACCTTGTCTTCGCGGAAGCGGCGCATCAGGCTTATCTTTATGGCGAGGATATGGATATAAGCGAGGATATGGACATAGCCGAGGACATGGACATAACCGAAATCCAAAAGTACCGCCGCCGGATGGATGACCTGCTGGAGGAAAATCCCGGCTTTCTTGCCATCACGCAAGTCCGGCTGGCCCGTTTAAAATTGCAGCTTTTATGTGAAGATTACTCATCTATAGCCGCGGTGCTTGATGAAACCTCGGATTATAATGAGCTGCTGATCGTCTCGGAATTATATATCAAGAATTATATGAAGCAGTCCGATTTTACCGGTGAATTTTCCCGCGATAACACCCAAAAATATCAGACAGTCTATGACCGGCTAAATGACATCTACAATAATTCCTACACCGATCTCAGCCGCGAAGAACGCAATGAGGCCAAGGCACAGCTTCAGGCGCTTAAGGTGATCATCAGGAATCCGGCGCTCGGGAAAATGGAGGAACGTCTTTCGGAGTATGCTACGGAAGAATATGCGGTTGATGCTTCCAAGGCCTACCTCCAGATGGCTAAAATCGAACACTCTCTCGGCAATGAGACAAAGTCTGCCGAATATATTGACCGCTCCATCGATACGGTCGGTGACTGTGAAGACAGTGATTATACCGTTCCGATGTATGAGCTTGTCAGCATTATTGCCGATAAGGACGACCCGGAACGGCTGAAAGAGGCGGCGGAGTATGTCGACCGGGTTCTGGATAACAATCTGACAGTGAAATTAAGTGAACAGAGCACGGCAGAAAGTACCGAGTCGGAAGAAGAAGCCCTTACGGGGGATTTTGCTACACAGATGCAGACGTATGTCAGCCAGAAGCGGATGTCGGTCAATATCGTGAATGTCGACACCACCGGGTTTGAAGATGACGCGGTCATAAAAGCAACAGTAAATATCAGCAATAACCTCTACACGAGTGCCGATGAACTGAAAGCAGCGATGTCGGTCGTAGACTGCAGTGTCGGCATCAGCGATTTTACGGTTGAAAAGGTGGACTATAGCGGTGCCGACATCCTCCTTTGTGTCGATATTTCCGGGAGCATGCAGGGCAGCAAGATCGAAAACCTAAAGGATGCGATAAGACTCTTTGCCGCCGACAAAGAAGAGATTGAAAATATTGCCCTGGTTACGTTCAACGGTGAAATAGCCGGCGATTATCCCTTTGGGCTCAGTGCCGAGGAACTCAATCAAGTGGCGGATTCCATCTATGCAGGCGGAAATACCTCCGTTTATCATTCCGCTATTTATTCACTGGAAAAGTTTGAAAGCAACCCGGGCGTGATCAACAGCATCATTCTTATGACAGACGGGCAAGACGGCTATTATGCGAGCATTGACGAAATCGAGGAGTATATCGGAAAGCCCTGCAGAGAAAAAGGGATAACTATATACACAATCGGTTTCGGGAGCGATGCCGACGGCGCTTATCTAAATTCCATCGCGGCGGCTACCGGCGGAACCTATCTGTATGCCAGTGACCCGACTGCAGCTTCTCAGGTTAATCAGCTGGAAGAGTTTTTCAGCGGCCTGCGGGCACAGATCCTGAACCAGTACGAACTTAGCTTTACTGCCGATGATACCTTAAGCTACTCGCGTGAATTAAAGGTCAGTGTGGGCGACGGACTGGATTCGGATCAGGTGACATATTATCTCGGCGGCGGCGCCGATTCGATTACCGAGCCGGACCATGATGAGAACTCACCGGTTTATATGAGCGGCAAGGCTGTTTACAGCTTTGCGCCTAGGATGCTCTATAAGAATGGCCAAACGATGGAGTCCACGCTGAAAGGGGAAGGGTTTGCCGCCGAAGACAACATAAGCATTACCCTAAAAGGGAATACGACCGGCGTCGAATGGAACCTTGGCACTTCCTTTGTCGATGCGAATTCCGTTGCAGTAACCATTCCGGCGGGGATAGCCGTGGACGTTTATGACGCCTATATAAGGATAAACGGAAAAACCGCGATATTGACTAAGGGAATCGCCATCTTTATGCAAGGCAGCGAACAGGTAACGGATTTCGGGCAATATCGGTTTGTGTCCTATATGAAACATAAAGAAGAGGATTCCGTGCGGCTTTCCGGCTATGTGACGATGAACGGCTGGCTCAATTTTAACAGTGGCATTTCCTTGATCGGAGATTTGAACAGCAAAAGTATATCCTTGATGGATCTGGACGGTTCCTATGTAAGCTACTCCCAGGAAAACAGTGAAGGCCTTGCCACAGTCCTGGCAAAAGTCGGCCTGCCGGTGTCTCTGCCGGCACTGGGTGTCATCACCTTATACCATGATGCCGGATATGAAAAACAGTCAGGGGACTTTAAGGTGGAAGTTTTTCCGCTGAACGGGCTGGAACTGGGGAAATATTTTATGCTGTCGCAGATTTCGGTGAAGCTTTATCCCAACCGGGCCGAGTTTGATGCCGAGAATATCCTTGCGACCTTGCCTTTTGCCGGCAAGGTACTAAAGAACAAGGCCGATTTGTTTACCTTTGATTATGCTTTCGGCGGGTCGGTATCTTCGCAGAATATCGGCGTAAAATTAGACATCAGTTTTCCGGTCAGCAAGGTGACCGATGACAAATTTTTCCCGATGAACCTCGGCAATGCGCCGATCTATGTTTCGCCTGAGGACACCGAGATTCATATTGATACACTGGCCAACGATTACGAGTTCAAGTTCATGGTTAAAACCGCTTTTATCGCTGGGCAAAGCGCACTTGGGCTAAGCGCAAGATGGGACAACCCGGATAGCGGAAATACGTCAGGCAGCCACAGTAACGGCCTAGTCCCGACCGAATTTAAATTATATGCGGATAATGATATTCATACAAGCATTGCCGGGGTTCCGGTAACTTACAGCGACTTTATGCTCGGTATCGAAGATATTGATACTTCCAAAAGCCCGATTTACTGGACCTTTGTGGGAGGCTGTGATATTTCGGCGGCAAAGCTGAGCGCCATCCCAGGCATGGGCGGGTTAAAGGACTGGATCGGCGATGTGTCGGTACTGAAACTTGACGATGCCAAGCTGTCGTTCAACTTGGGAGAATTCCATATAAAAGCGGAAACATCCCTGAAGCTGTTTGAAGAGCTGGATTGCGGAGCAGTAAGCATTGAAATGGGTAAGTTCCCATATACCTGCGCTTTGCTGAAGATGGATAACGAACCGGTCTCCGGCCTGCGGTTTGTCGGAACCTTAGGTCCTGACTGGAGATTCGGAAAGAGCTACATCAAGCTGCAGCTTACAGGGGAATTTGACGCCTTATCCAAATTCATCGGGATACAAGGCTATGGCACCTTTGATGCGAAGTTCAAAGTGTGGATTGTGAGTATCGGTGCGAGCGTCAGCGGAGAGGCGGCAGTCGGAATGAGAATCACTTCCGACGGCTCGACGGCCTTCGTTGTCCGGACGAATCCCGCGCTGCCAAACGGAGGCTTGACCTGGCCGAAGAATATGGCCGGGAAGGTATAGGAGATGGTTATGCTGAGAGTTATCAAGCAGTTTGTGCTGCGGGTGAAACAACCGTTTATGCCGAAGAGGATGCAACGGGAAATGGTGAGAGCTATGCAGGGAGCTATGGTGAGAGCGATGCTGAAAGGTATGACATTTTTGCTTGCTGTCATGATTCTGATCATAGCAATGCCAGGAGTGGCCTATGCCGCCAACGAGACAAAGGATTTATTTACCCTTGAAGAGTCTTATCATATGGCGGTGTCGATCCTGTTTGACAAGGAAATGCCGGATGTTTCTTTTACTGCGCCGGACGGTGCGGTTATCGAAGGAGCTTCCCTGCGCTACGAAAGCGGCGACGACTGGGTGCAATACTATATTCCCAATGCTGCGGTAGGTTCGTGGAAAATAACTTACGACAAAAAGTCTAATACCGAGTTTGAAATAAATTATTCAAGCTATATGGAGCCGGTCATCATCAGCAGTTTTGTTGTGGATACGAACAGTGACAATATTGAAAATGAAAGTAATGTAGATAAAAATAATGACAGAATCCCTGTCCAATTTATCGTTGACGGTGAAAACACCGCCGGTTACCAGTGGCAGATCTATGCCGTCGTTACAGAAAATAACAGCGTAGTCGGGGAGACGATGCTTGACGAAGGCTCGGCATCATTTGGCGAAACGGTTGACCGTGAGGTGTATGTCGGCGATCTTGCCGATTATGCCGATTACCGGCTCCGTCTTGACGTATGGCAGCGAGTTGGCGTTGAAGAGGCCTTCGATTCCCGTGTTTCTGATGTTGTTTTTGCAATAAGCGGCCATACTTCCGGAGACGCGATCGAAGATTTTACCGTTGAGATAAATATTACCGAGGGTGAGCTTCTGATTGACTGGAATGAATGGGCACATGGCGGTGATTATCTTGTTGCGGTATTCGACCTGGCCCAGAGCAGCGCAGAACCGATATATTATACGGAGGTGACCGACAGTTCCAACCAGGCAGAAGCGCTGTTTGATCCGGCTACGGAAACGATCCGGATCGACTTGACAGGCCGCCGCGGAAGCCAGAACATGCCGGTCAGGTCAAAAACCATCGCTATTGATAACGGCGTAGTCATCAATCCGGTGATCGGAGAACTGACCAATTCCAACCAAGCCAAGATTGAATATACTGTACCTAGGAGCATTACCGCCGAAGTTATCGTCAACGGCAGCAGTGAGATGGTGAATTTAAACGCAACCGGGAGTTTCTCGCTGAATCTTCCCGAGACCTATAATGAAGCCGAGCTGAGATATTCGCTGGATGATGAGAATGTCGTATACATCGAAGCATTTCAGGTCATTGTAGATAATATCCCGCCGGTTTTGCGTTTGCCGGAAAATAAAACTGCCCTCAGAGTTGATCTTGATGAATATGTCTTAGCCGGCGTCACTGAAGCCGGCACGGTTCTTTACGTGGATGATGTAGCTGTAGCCGTTAATGACGACGGAACCTTTATCCATACAGCTTCATTGACAGACGGCGAAAATATCCTTAACGTGACAGCAGCCGACCGGGCCGGCAACATAACGGCACAGAACGTGGTTATTAACCGGGTTAATGGCGGTGACGACTGGTCTGATGAAAATGGCGTCGGCTGGCTGCAGTTTGTCCGACGTTTTCTGCCATTCATCATTTCGTTAGTCAGTTCCCTGATCCTGCTTCTGACAATCCTCTTTCTCAGTAGAGGATATGGGAGAACGGCTGATAAAAAGCTATATGTCCTGAGAACAGTCAGAAACATAGCAGTACCCGTTGGAATATCGGGGTTTATAGCCGGCGGCTATTTCCTCTGGAAATATCTGACGCTGAGCCGATTATCAAAGAGTGAGGAATATTTTGCCCTCGCACAGCAATCGCTCGACGAGGCCTATGAGGTACTTCAGGATGCGGCTTTTGCCCTTCAGATGTTAAAGATTCTCGGTATTGTCATGGGAAGCTGTTTGCTGCTTGCTGTATTGTCGAATCTGCTTATTCAATATCGGAAGCGTCGCACTAAGGAAGCGCCAAGTCCGGATGAAGCAAATCGGGGGTCAGAAGAACCGTTGCCTGTCGAAGCCAAAGCAGATGAAATACAAACAGAAGCAGAAGAGGCTCCCATAGTTAGTGAAGGGCAGGGAGATGAATCGATAGAAGCTGTGCCTCAGGATCCAACCAAATATGTATGTCCGTCTTGCGGGGCAAAGTATGACAAACCAGTGAAATTCTGTGGAAAATGTGGTGCGGTAATTCAAAATTCTTAATTTACGTAACGAACATGCAGCAAAAAAAGAAAGGGAAAAATATGACAAATATCAAATGTGAAAACTGTGGTGCAGACATCCGCCCGAATATGAAATTCTGTGGGACTTGCGGTACGTCGTTATCTGAACGTCAAAAGGTGGACAACGGAGAGCCTGCCGCCGTCGGACAGCGGAAGAAGATTAAGCTGCCTGTAATTGTTATTGTTGTAATTATTGCTGTTGCAGGCATCCTATTTAGTTTTATTAAGCCCTCTAAGTATGAGCAGATAGCGGTATTGTATCTGGCACAGGATGAAGACAGAGTGCTGATCAATCCGGACAAAAATGGCAAAACTAAAATGACAATCGAAGGTTTTTACGTACGCCATCTCAGTTTTGACAGCAAGTCCGCCGCGGTGGTGGTCAATACCGGATCACCCGATGATGAAGAGTATTCCCTTTATTATGTTGCCGACAAAGTAACCTTTATAGCTGATGAAGTAAGTAATGTGATTATAGGAGAATCGGGCGAAAGTATTGTATTTACAAAAGAAGATGACGATTATACTTCTGAGCTATACATTTGGGAAGACGGAAAGACGGAAATGATAACTGCAGACTGTAGAAACTTCAGTTATTCTGTTTCGCCGGACGGTAAGACAGTAGCCTATAGTGTTTATGGTGAAGAAGAGGAGAAAAATGGAGGTTACTACTATAACGGGAAAGAAATATCGTTAGGCGAAGATGTTGATACTATTGCCATTTCTAATGATGCGAAGTATGTTTATTACGCAAAGAACGGATCTATCTATGTACAAAAAGGTGCAGAAAGGGGCTCCAGAAAAAAGCTTAGTGATGAAAGCGACGTTTTATTTTTTAATCATAATATGACGGATGTCATTTTTAGCGATGGGGCTGATTCTTATATCATTCATAATGGCGATGAGAAAAAATTGCTTTCCGGGACGTTTAATGGTTTATTGCTGCCGGAAGGTACGTCGCTGATATCAGATTTTGAGTCTGCAACATATGGCGTTACAGATTTTGCCGGAACATTTTATGTCGATGATGAAGACGATATTTATTACATTGACAGTAAATATGAAACAAATAAAGTTGTGAGCAATATAAATAAAGCGCAACTTATGGAAGATGGTAAAACGATTATTTATCAGAAGGGCGACAGCATCTATAAAGTAAATGGCACGAAAGAGGATGACGAAGATAAATTACTGGTTGAAGAAGGCGTCAGATATTTTATAGCTACATCTGATGGCAAGGCAATCTATTTCTACAATTCGGATGATGAATTGATGTATCAGAAGGGCAATAACAAGCCTGTCCAGATTGGCGAGGACTTGGAAGGCGATTTTGACGAGGAGATAACGTATGCTCGCTGGACTATATACAATGGAAATAAGTTATTTTATATCAGTGATGGTGAACTATTCTGGTCTACTGGCGATAAAGGGACAGACGTGGATTTGGATGGAGATATCAAATACGTGAATACGAAAGGAGGCATTTTATCTGTTGGGATAAGCGGTGATGCTAGTCTTCATTATTATCAATCAATTGATGGAGAAAACTTTCTGTATATAAGAGATTATTAAAAGTGAGAAAAGTCTTAAAAATTGATTTATCGGATATAGCCAATAGTGTTGACGCATACTGCAAAAAAATATATCATAATGATACAGCTTAAACAATATATCTTCTTACCATGATCATATAGCTACAATCAAGAGGTGCGGTATGCGGGAACTGGAATATCCTTTCGACAGTGAAACCATATTAAAGAAATCCAAGAAAATCAGGCGAGAGTTGCTGAACCAGTCGGCAGGCACTTCTTTGCTGATTAAAAAAATTGCCGTCCTAGGCGGCAGCACGACTCATGACATAGTGCGGATCCTGGAGCTGTTTCTGTTGAACGAAGGCATCCAGGCAGAGTTTTATCAGTCGGAATATGGACAGTACTGGCAGGATGCCATGTTTGACAATCCCGAGCTGATTGCGTTTGTTCCCGATATTATATTTATCCATACCACCTGCCGCAACATTTCGGTATGGCCGTCCTTTTCCGACAGTGCTGAAACAGTAGATGAGCTGATCCGCAAACAGGCCGACCACTTTACGGTGATGTGGGACAGGCTGCGGGAGCTCTGTCATTGTCCGGTTATCCAGAATAACTTCGACTATCCTTTTTATCGTCTGATGGGCAACCGTGAGGCAAGCGACATCCACGGCAGGAATTATTATGTAAACCGGCTGAATCTGTTATTTGCGCAGTATGCCCAGGAGCATCAGGATTTCTATATTCATGATATCAACTATTTATCGGCCGCATACGGTTTGGAGCGATGGTCCGCGCCGTCTTATTGGCATATGTACAAATATGCCTTGAATATGCAGGCGATTCCGGAATTTGCCTTTAACCTGTCCCATATCATCAAGTCGCTGTTTGGGAAAAATAAAAAAGCCCTGGTACTGGACTTGGACAATACGCTTTGGGGCGGCGTCGTCGGCGACGACGGACCGGAGCAGCTGGAAATCGGCTCGGAAACTTCCATGGGTCAGGTCTATGCAGAGATTCAGGCTTATTTGCGGGCGCATAAAGAAATGGGGATATTACTGAATGTCAGTTCAAAGAATGAACCGGAAAATGCCCTTGCCGGCCTGAAGCATCCGGACGGGATACTGAAACCGGAAGACTTTGTCCTGATAAAAGCCAACTGGGAAGCCAAGAGCAGGAATCTGCTGGAAATAGCCAAAGAACTGGAGATTCTGCCGGAAGCTTTGGTTTTTGTCGATGATAATCCGGCCGAGCAGGAGATTGTCCGCCAGCAGGTGAAAGGCGCGGCTGTCCCGGAGATCGGAGCGCCGGAAAGAACGATTCAGATCTTGGACCGGAACGGTTATTTTGAAGTGACATCCCTGTCGGAGGAAGACGGCAGCCGCAATGCCATGTACCAGGCCAATATCGCCCGGAAGCAGCAGGAAATTCATTACGGAGATTACCGGGAGTATTTATTATCGCTTGAGATGACGGGGACAATCAAAGCATTTGAGCCGCTCTATATGGCCAGGATTGCCCAGCTGACCAATAAAAGCAACCAGTTCAATCTGACGACAAAGCGGTTTACCCAGAGTGAGATCGAGCAGACCGCCGCCGACCGGAACTATATTACGCTCTGCGGCAGGCTGGCGGACCGGTTTGGCGACAACGGCGTGGTATCGGTGGTGATCGGGCGGATTGAGGAAGCGGTCCTGCATCTGGAATTATGGCTTATGAGCTGCCGGGTGCTGAAACGGGATATGGAATATGCGATGATGGATAGGGTGGCGGAAGAATGCCGGAAAAGAGATATAGCCGTGATCAGAGGATATTATTATCCGACGGCTAAGAATGCCATGGTTAAAGAGTTTTATGACCTTCAGGGCTTTGAAAAGATCAAGGAAGACGAAAAAGGAAATACGGTCTGGGAATATTTGATTCCGGAACCTTATGATAAAAAGAATCAAGTAATTACTTTAAAAAATTATGGATTTAAAGGAGAACAGCCATGAACAGGGAAGCAATCTTTGACCGTCTCAATATTATATTCAGGGACATATTTGACGATGAATCCATTACAGTGACGGACAAAACCACCGCCGATGATATTGAAGAGTGGGATTCTCTGGAACATATCAATCTCATCAACGCGATTGAGCATGAAATGGGGATGAAATTTACCATGGGCCAGGTGGTGTCGATGAAAAACGTCGGAGAAATGGTTGATGTCATAGCAGCATCAATTGGTTGAGGTTTCAGATGAACATTACCTCGTTTTATTTTTTGTGTTTTTATGCCGTAGTACTGATTTTGTATTACGCAGTACCGAAGCAGCTGCAGTGGCTGGTTCTGCTTGCAGGAAGCATCGCTTTTTACCTGTTAGGAGGAAGCGGGTGGCTGATCCTGTATCCGCTTGCAACTTCGGCAGTCTGTTTCGTCAGCGGATACCGGTTGTCCAAAGCAGAAGACGGGCGCAGGAAAAAAGCCTGGCTTTGCTTTTCCCTGGCAGGGACGCTGGGGGTTTTGGTAGTACTGATCTACTTTAATTTTGGGATTTATACTTATAATGGGCTGGTTGCTTTGTTTCAGGGGCGATTATTTCAGGGTAAACCGCTGGATGCCCTGCAGTTTTTGATACCGCTAGGGGTGTCATTTTATACGCTTTCGCTGCTTGGCTATGTACTGGATATTTATTACGGGATTGGCAAGGTGAGCACGAACTTTTTTAAGTTCACCCTTTACGGGATGTTTTTTCCGGCGATGATCTCCGGTCCGATCATGCGGTTCAAGGAGATGGAGGAAGAGCTGTACCGCCCCCACCCGCTTCGTTATGACCAGGTTACCAAGGGCCTGCAGCGGATGGTCTGGGGGTTTTTTAAAAAGCTGGTGATCGCTGAGCGGGCGGCCTTGATCGTGAATACAGTCTATGATGATTACAGCAATTATGAAGGGGCGTATTTCTGGATTGCCGCCGTTTGTTTTGTAATTCAGCTGGCGACGGATTTCTCCGGCTACATGGACATTGTTCTTGGCCTGGCGCAGACGTTTGGCATAACGCTGCCGGAAAATTTCCGGACGCCGTTCTTGTCGAAAAGCATTGCTGAATATTGGCGGCGATGGCATATGACATTGGGCAGTTTTATGAAGGATTATGTGTTTTATCCTTTGCTTCGTTCCCAGCTGTTTGTCAGGATCGGCAATTCTCTGCGTAGCGGCTTAGGCAAGAAGAACGGCAAGCGGCTGACAACCTTTCTTGCGATGTTTATCCTGTGGTTTACGGTGGGAATCTGGCATGGCGGCGGATGGAAATACATCTTGGGAGCCGGCCTGTTTCATTGGGGTTTTATTGTGGCGGGGGAACTAGTCGAGCCGGTATTTGCCCGCTGGATGAAAAATAAAGGCAGGGATCCGCATCATAAAGTGCTGGACGGCCTGCGTGTCTGCCGGACCTTTCTGCTGGTTACCTTGGCAGATGTGTTTTTTCGGGCGGACAGCGCACGGATCGGTTTTCGTATCTGGAAAAGCATGTTTTCGGTCTGGAACCCGGCAGTGCTGGTTGACGGGTCGTTGTTTACCCTCGGGCTTGACTGGATCGAGTTTACGGTCGGTGCCGTTTCGGTGGTGATCCTGATACTCGTTTCGTTGCTAAAGGAAAAAGGCGGCGGCATCCGTGACCGGATCGCGGCAAAACCGCTGCCGGTTCGCTGGCTGATCTGGTATGCTTTGTTGTTTTATACCATTTTACTGGGCTATTATGGCCCGGATTATGATGCGGCCGAGTTTATTTATCAAGGATTTTAGGTTAGATTGTATCTGATCGGTACGGATATGATTCAGTACGGACAAGACTTCAGTACGGATAGGAGATTCTGTGACAATACACCACATCGGTTACTTAGTCAAAAATATTGCTGCCGCGAAAGAGGAATTTAGTAAGCTGGGTTTTTCGGCAGTGAGTGAAGAGGTTTATGATCCGGCCAGGGTTATTGACATCTTATTTTTAGAAAAGGACGGCTATCAGGTCGAACTTATTATGCCAAGGGATGAAAGCTCCGTGGTGTACTCGCTGATGAAAAAGCATCGCAATTCTCCTTATCATCTCTGCTATGTCAGCAGTGAATTTGAGACTGAGCTGGAACAGCTTTGCCAGAACGGCTATACATTGATCGAAGCACCGCAGCCGGCTCCCGCTCTGGGAAATAAACGGGTAGCTTTTTTAATGAATTATAATATCGGCATGATTGAGATATTGGAAGCATAAGGTGAGGATACGGTATATGAAGATAGTAAAAGAATACTGGTACGGGATACTGATCATAGCCTTTCTGCTGTTTGCTGCCGGTGTTTTTATTGGGTTCGGCGAAGGGAGCTATATAGCGATCCATGACAATCTGGATTTATTTATCCCGCAGTATCGTATGATGCGTGAGGGCGGATTGTTTTGGGCCAGAAATGGGGAAGTTCCTTTTTTAGGCGGGGTCAGCAGGGATCTCCTGCCTGCTGAATTTTCTTTGTATACGATGCTATATATGATATTGCCGGATTTTGCGGCATATATTACCGGTTATTTTCTGAAAATCTTGATTGCAGTGGTTTCCTGTCATCTGCTGGCCAGGGAATGGTTACGGGAGGACTTCCGGAATTATCGGCCGATTGTCGGTCTGGCCGGGTTTGCTTATGGAATATTGAATCTGTTTCCTAATTTTGGCATCCCTTTTGCTACGATACCGCTGGCAGTTTTTGTGCTGCTGCGGGTCTATCGTGCGGAATCGGGTAAAAGTGCCGGGAAATGGTATCTGGCTTTGCTTTTTTACCCGCTGCTGTCATACTTTTCTTATTTCGGGCTATTTATTCTGGCTTATCTGGCCGCGGGAATCATTTGGCTCCGTATCAGGGACAAGAAAATCTGCTGGAAGCTGATTCTGGCCTTAGTGGTGCTTGCGGCCGGCTACATCGGCTGTGAATACCGCCTGTTCGGGCAGATGCTGTTTGGCGGGGAGGAAACGATCCGTGCTACCTTAGTGGCCGGTTCCTTTACTTTTAGCGAGATCGTGCGGGAAATAGCTGTGGTATGGTCACAAGGGATGTTCCATGCGGAAAGCGTGCATACCTGGCTGGTACTGCCGGTATGTGCGAGCTATTTTTTAATATTGAACCTCGGTTATATCAGAAAAAAGAATGGCAAAGCGATTTTTCACGATGTTTATAATTTGCTGGCCTTACTGATTGCATTTAACAGTCTGATTTACGGGCTGTATTATTGGGAAGGTTTTCGTGATGTGTTGGAGCAGCTTGTCCCGCCACTGACGGGATGGCAATTTAACCGGACGGTTTTTTTCAGTCCTTTTCTCTGGTATGCCTCATTCTTTCTGGTGCTGAAACGGATGTATGACAGCAGGCAGAAGTGGTGGAAGCTTTATGCCAATGTGGCGGCTCTGGCGGCTATTGCCGTAATACTGTTGTCGGGAACGAGATATAACGATCTTTATCATACCGGTTATCAGAAGGCATGGGAGCTGGTGAAAGGCAAAACATCCGATCAGCTGAGTTACGAAGCATTTTATTCGACGGAACTGTTTACGGCGGCCCGGGAAGCAATCGGTTATCAGGGAGAGTGGTCGGCGGCTTACGGATTTTATCCGGCGGTGCTCCAGTATAACGGGATTGCCAGTCTGGACGGGTATCTGGGATTTTATCCCCAGGAATATAAAGAGGCATTTCGGGAAGTCATCGCGCCGGCCTTGGACCGCATCCCGGCAAGCCGGGTCTACTATGATGAATGGGGAGCAAGGGTGAATCTTTATTCCGGAAATCATCCTTCCGTAATCAGCCCGGTCCGCAGCCTGCCGGTTACGGAAGACGAATTATATATGGATAAGGATGCCTATATGGCACTGGGAGGAAAATATATTTTTTCCCGGCTGGTGCTTAAAAACCCGGAGTCGGCGGGAGTGAGGCTGATTGCTAAACTGTCGGGAGCGGATTATAGTTCCCCTTATGATCTGTATGTGTATGAGACAAGATCATGATAGAGATTACTTGAAAATATGACTGAATAATGTTTACAGATGGGCAAAAATATGCTATGGTAAACATATAAAACAAATCGACTTATATTAAATTGTAAAGGAGGGTAGAGGTAAATATATAGAATAATCTAAGACAATAAATTGAATAGTAAGAAAAGTGTATTATTTCTTGAATTATGAGTAAAGTGAGTCAACTATAAAACAATTCACTTAATTGAATAAAAAATATAAGGGTTGTAACAAACAAAACATAAAAACTGATTTTTACATTCATTTTATTGATAATTTTGTAATGATTTTAATAGGTTGAACGTTAAACCTAATTTGGTAAAGGAGGAAACATGAGACAAAAAAAAGCAAGGTCATCCCATATTGCCAGAGCAATGGCATTTATTCTGTCAACCGTGTATTTTCTGTCAGCATCCATCATGCCGACCAGTGCCGCTGTAGGCAACGGAAACTGCGACCTGGTGGTAATCGACATCATTACCTCGCCGGCTAATCCGCAGCCGGGCGACCAGGTAACCTTAAGTGCGGTTATAAAAAACAACGGACCGCAAGCAACACCGGCAGACGTAAAACATGGCGTGCGATTCAGTATTGACAATCTGGACAATTACTTTTCCTGGAACGATCAGCATCGTGGCTCGATAGCACCGGGCGCAACCGTAACCCTGCAGGCTACGGGCGGTGTGAGCGGAACCACATGGACAGCGGGAAGCGGATCCTTCAAGCTGATCGCATGGATCAACGACGATTTATCCATCAATGAGAACAATACCAACAATAACGTGTATGAGGAGAATATCCAAATAAATGGCGGCAGCAGCGGCAACGGTTCCGGTGATCTGATCGTTACCGACATCACCACCTCGCCGGCCGATCCGCAGCCGGGGGATCAGGTGACTTTAAGCGCAGTTATCAAGAATATCGGCCAGGGAGCGACACCGTCAGGAGTTAAGCACGGTGTGCGTTTCAGCATCGATACCCTGAATAATTATTTTTCTTGGAATGACCAGCATTTTGGTTCCATAGCACCGGGCGCAAGCGTGACATTACAGGCGTCGGGCGGTGTGAACGGCACCACATGGACACCGGGCAGTGAAGGGTCATATGAACTGATTGCCTGGGTCAACGATGATTTAACTGTCCATGAAAGCAATACCAATAACAATGTTTATCAAGAAACCCTGCAGATCGGCGACGACGGCGGCGATGACGGCGGCGGCGATGACGGCGGCGGTGACAACGACGGCCCCAGTGACCTGGTAGTTACCGATATTATCATGACACCGGCCAACCCCCGTCCCGGCCAGGCAGTCACCTTGAGTGCAGTTATCAAAAATAACGGCGGAGCGACAACACCCGGTGTCAAGCACGGGGTTCGGTTCAGCATCGATACGCTGAATAACTATTTTTCCTGGAATGATCAGTATCTTGGTCCCATCGCGGCGGGCGCATCCGTAACCTTGCAGGCAACCGGCGGTGTCAGCGGGACTACCTGGACTCCGGCGGCAGAAGGCGAATATACGCTGATCGCCTGGGTCAATGACGGCAATCCCGGCCAATATCCGGTCGCCGAAAGTAATTATGACAATAACGTCTATGAAGAAGAAGTCAGCATCGAAGACGATCCGACCGGCGGGATCTGCGACTTGGTAATCGAATCGGTCGGCTACCGGACTTCCAGTCCGCGGGAAGGTGTGGAAACGGCCCTGACGGCAACTGTCAGAAACAATGGCGTCGAGCCTTCTTCCAAATTTAATACGGTAGATTTCTATCATGACGGCGTTTTCTTTGAAACAGTTACCATGTCTCCCAAGATTCAGCCGGGAGGGACTTTGGTTTTCACTTCGGAAGCCTTGGTAGAACTAGTGCTCGGCGACCATGTTATCTCCGCAGTAGTGAATAATAACCGTGTTTCAGAAGAAACAAATTATAACAACAATAATTTAGAAGCAACTGCTACGGTCACAGTAAGGCCTGATGATCCGGTCGTACCGACCCCCTCACCCGAAGATGTCGGGGCGGCGGTGCCTTATCACCGTTATGAAGCCGATGCCGGAACTTATGGCGGCGGCGCGGTTCTTCAAACAGCACCGTATTTTGAGCAGCATTTAATCGCTGCAGAAGCCAGCTGTCAAAAATATGTCAGCCTGCCTTCCGCCGGTTCTTACGTGCAATGGACGATCCGGGATGGTGGCGGCGGTGATGGCATCAACATGCGGTTTACGATGCCGGACAGTTCCAATGGCATGGGCCTTGACGGTTCCCTTGATATCTATGTCAACGGCACGAAGGTTTCGATAAACCGCTACGGCACCCGTTCTAATACCATTAATCTGTCGTCCTACTGGTCATGGCAGTATTTTAACGGCGACCAGCCTAGCGATGCCCCGGGTGGCGCCCCGCGTTTCCGCTTTGACGAAGTTCACTTTATGCTTGATGCCCCCTTGGTTCCCGGTGATGTGGTAAAGATCCAGAACAATGCCGGTGATCATATTTATGGAGTCGATTTTATTGAAGTGGAACAGGTTCCCAACATGGTAGACATTCCGGTCAATGCGGTGTCGGTAGAAGATTTCGGTGCGGTCGCCAATGACGGCCAGGATGACCTCGACGAATTCATGGATGCGGTTGCCGAAGCCAACCGCCTGAAAAAAGACGTCTATATCCCGGAAGGAAAATTTGAACTGGGTCAGATATGGCATATCGGCGCACAGGACATTACCATTACCGGAGCCGGAATGTGGTATACCAATATCCACTTTACTTCGCCCAATCAACAAAGCGGCGGTATCTCCGGTGAAAATGGCCGGGCCAGCAGCAATCTTGAGTTCGGTAATGTATACTTGAGCTCGATGCTACGCTCCCGCTACAACCAGCAGGCCGTGTACAAGTGCTTTATGGACAGCTGGGGACATGATTCGCGGATCTTCAATGTATGGGAAGAGCATTTTGAATGCGGTTTCTGGATCGGCGACTACAATTCACCTTATGAGATCACTTCCAATCTGCTGATCGAAAACTGCCGGATCCGCAACAATCTGGCCGACGGCGTTAACTTCTGTGTCGGTACCAACAACTCCACGGTCTTTAACTGCAGCGTCAGAAATAACGGCGATGATGCCCTCGCCTGCTGGCCGGATAATTTTGCCGGAGCAGGACCGGCATACAATAATACCTTCAAGTATAACACCATAGAAAACAACTGGCGCGCGGCTGCAATTGCTATTTTCGGCGGTTACGGCCACAAGATCCACAATAATTATGTAAAAGACAGCTTCAAAGGTTCGGCGATCCGTCTAAACACCACTTTTCCCGGCCATCATTTTGATAATATGCCTGAGGAAATCCTCTTTAGTGACATGATTATCGAAACATCCGGCACCAGCTTTGACTGCTACGGCGGCGAGCGCGGCGCCATTGATCTGGAGGCTTCTGGCGGTTCGATCAATAATATTACCTTTGATACCATCCTGATCAAAAACTCGCCGAGAAGTGCGATCCAGTTCTGCTACGGATCAGGATTCAGCAATATTAAGTTTAAAAACATTACTGTCGATAAAGTCGGCCTGGACGGGGATACCCATTCAAGGTTCTCCCAGAGCCATTCCGGAAAAGTATTATACTCGGCGACAAACAACGGCTCCGTTGATGTCTGTGATTTTACCATCCTGAATGTGGATCCGGAAGATTATGTCTTCATCCAGAATGGTTTCGGGGTGACCGGAAATGCGGCTCATTTATTTAGCTAAATGATGTTCTTTGTCCGTGTAAATACCTAGTATAAAACCATCCGCCGCTGTCAGGTTTGTATGACAGCGGCGGACGTTTTGTGGTCGGCATCGTATCATCATCGACTGATGTCTGACTACTCCAGATTCAGTTTTTTCTTAGTCAAGAAATACGTCAGATAAAATAATCCCGCTGTTGCCAAGCCAATTGCGACATAACCAATTATAATGATCGCCCAGAAAATGGTTAATGGATTTTCAACCTCATTTACCATAAATATGATCGGAAACATGGATGCAAATGATAGTACCTGTAAAATCATGGTGAATCCAAAATAGATTCCTACCGAGCTTATGATCCGGTACCGGTCGAACAGCTGTCCCAAAGCCGCACTGGCATACAACATGACAATCCCGAAAACATTTCCTAACAGATACATTCCCGTATAAGCAACTACGGTACCTACTAATGATATACCTTCCCTTCTCATACCATATGACAATTCTCTTAGCTCATGCCAGACAAGCGGCAGATCAATCGGATTTCCAGCCGCAGCACTCGCGCTGATCACAAGAAGAATAATACTTATCATCATCACAAAGATCGTAATCCAGTACCATAAGACCGACACAATCAGCTTTGAGACAATGAGCTGCAGCGGGGTGGCCGGCAAGGTATGTGTCAGGTATCCCTCGCTGCCGTACATGCTTCGGTAATAGCGGACCCCGATATAAATCATGATACCGACAGTCACGGCAAATACGGTTAAGCCGTAAGCCATTCCATAACTGGATACCAGCATAGAGGATATAAATTCATCAATCTGGACAGCAGTAAAGAGTAATAATCCCATAGAACCTATCAAAGTCAGGCACGGCATAAAGAGATTGATCCCGCCTAATATCTTCCATACCGCTTTCCATTCCTGTTTTATCAGTTTCCCTAACATACAAACACCTCCCTGAAATAAGCATCGACCGATTTCCCTTTATTGATCCTGATATCCTCTACCGTAGACTGAAGGATCACTTGTCCGTGCCGCAAAAAAATTACTTCGTCCAAGATATTCTCAATATCCGAAATAATATGCGTGGAAAGCAGGATCGTCGCATTTTCATTATAATTTGAGATAATTGTCTTAATAATATAATCCCTTGCCGCCGGATCCACGCCGGCAATCGGTTCATCCAGAATGAACAGATCGGCATCACGGCTCATCACCAGAATCAGCTGAACCTTTTCCTTGGTTCCTTTGGACAGCGTCTTTAGGGGAGCGTTCAAAGCGATATTCAGCGACTGGAACATTTCATAGGCCCGGTCTTTACGGAAATCCTCATAAAACTCCGCAAAATAATCTACCACCCCGCTAACCTTCATACTATCCGGAAGATAGGTTTTTTCTGGCAGATAAGACACTTTCTTTTTCGTTTCCACTCCCGGTGCATGGCCGTTAATGGTTAATGTGCCTGTCGTAGGTCTAAGCAGACCGTTCAGCATCTTAATCATGGTAGTTTTGCCGCTTCCGTTGGGTCCTAACAACCCGATGATCCGCCCCCGTGCCATCGCTAAAGTGATGTTATTGACAGCAACCGGACCGTTTTTGTATTTCTTGGTAAGATTTACCAGCTCGACCAGATTATTGTAATTCATTTCCATACCTCCCGTCATTATTCCGTCTCCTCCTTTAATAAGGATAGTATTTCTTCTCTGCTAAATCCTAATTCCTTCATGTTTTCCAAGAACTCCCCGATCTTTCCGGCGGCCAGTTCCTTTTGAATGGTTTTGATCATATCTATTTCCTCCGTCACCGATCTTCCGCTGGTTCTCTGGGTCACGATCAGCCCGCTGCGTTCCAGTTCACCAAATGCTTTCTGCATCGTATTGGGATTGACTCCCGCCGCTGCCGCTAGATCCCTCACACTGGGCAGCCTGTCTCCCGGAGCATAAAAGCCGGATACGATCTGCACCTGGATCCGCTCAACGATCTGCGAATAAATGGGACGGTCAGAATATAGTTTCCATGACATGTCAAGACCTCCTCTCTGATTATTTTGATTTAATCTAAAAAACTACTTTACAACTAGATGAAACTGTGTTATTGTACTAGTGTGCTAATCACCTAATACAATCATACACGTTTTTAATAAAAAGTCAACATATTTTTTAAAATTATTTTTTAAGTCATTGGAATTGAAAAATATTGCTACCGAAATATGTTATAATGAACAAGACCGACTCTGTTTTCCCTCATATAGAAGAAAGGAAGTAAAAATGTATGAAAGATATCGGCAATGAACCAACCAAAACCGAATTGGCTGAATATGAGGCAGTCGAATACGATCCTGCTCCAGCTACTCTGGTGGAAATCACGGATATGTGCAAGATTTACAACCCTGGTGAAAATGAAGTTCGGGCACTGGATCACATTGACCTTACGATATGTGAAGGCGAATTTGTAGCAATCATCGGTCATTCCGGCTCAGGCAAGTCAACCCTGATGAATATGCTGGGCTGTCTGGATGTGCCTACCAGCGGACAGTATTATCTTCACGGAACGGATGTGGCCGGCTTATATGATGATGAGCTTTCCGACATCCGCAATAAAGAAATCGGTTTTATTTTTCAGGGCTTCAATCTGATAGCCGGACTTACCGCCCTGGAAAATGTGGAACTGCCTCTTATCTATAGAGGCATCAATAAGCGTGAGCGGCTCTTCCTGTCGGAAGTAGCCCTGGAAAAAGTCGGACTGGCCAACCGGATGGATCATCGGCCGGCGGAAATGTCCGGCGGCCAGCAGCAGCGGGTAGCGATTGCCCGCGCAATTGCCCAGGCTCCGCCGATCATCCTGGCCGACGAGCCCACCGGCAACCTTGATTCCGCGTCCACAAAGGAAATCCTGCAGATTCTGCGCGATTTAAATGAGGAAGGGCGTACCGTTATCCTGATTACCCATAACAACGACATTGCTTCCCAGGCCAAACGTATTATCCGCATTATGGACGGGCAGATCGAAGAAGACTATTTGAATATCAATAGACAGGAGACCGAAGTGCTATGAAAAAAGAAAAAAATTGGAAAAAGAACACCCTGAAAGATAACATCACGAACGAGAACTTCCCGAACGAGAACTTCCTGAACGAAAGTACCTTGAAAGAAGAAAGCACCAAAAAGAAAAAAGGTAAAGAGAAAAAGCCTTTTGACAAAGCCAGGCATAAAAAAATCCGGAGAAGGATTATCTTTGGCTCCATTGCCGTATTCCTGATTGCGGTTTTTGCCTTAAGTACCCTCGCCCAGAACGGACGGCCCATCGTCTTGGCCGAGACGGCGACTCGGGGTGATGTGGAGCAGTTAGTGAACACCAGCGGCCAAGTATTAACCGAAAAAACTATGGTGTATTTTGCCAATGTTTCGCTTCCCGTATCCAGCATCAAGGTAGAACCAGGCGATGCGGTGACCAGCGGCCAGGTATTGATGACTTATGACGAAACTGCCCTGGACACTGAAATAAAGCTCAATGAACTGCAATTACAGTCAATAGCAGGCGGCTATGAGAATACCCTTCAGTCCAATTACGAAACCGTCAGCGACCTGAACGAAGCCAATACCAATCTGCCGGTATTGGACCAGCAGATAGCCGATACCGAAGCCTACATCAATAACCTGAATCAAAAGATTGAAACCAAGCAGGCTGAACTGGCTTTTTTTGGCACCCAGCTGCAGATTACCCTGCAGGAATGGTCGGACAAACCGAACTCCGAAGAATATGAAAACCTGCTGGCGCTCATCGAATACAACCGCTATGAACAGCAGTACAATGAAGAAATCCTCTCATGGCAGGACGAACTGGTAGTTTATAATGATATGTTGGCCGAATATCAGGAATACCGGGCCGAAATGAAATCCCAGCAGTCATCTTCAGAAGCCGGCCGGATCACCTCCGCATCCAAAAGCGAGCTGGATGCCAATAAAGAATCTCAGGATATCCAGACAAACCAGACGCTGGCGGAACTGGAAGCCGCCCGCTCCGGCATCACCGCCGAGTTTGCCGGTGTCGTCACCAGTGTCGATGTCACCGAAGGCACCACCACCACACCCGGCAGCCAGCTCATCACCTTGGTAAGTTCCGAAGATGTTATGGTGAAAATCTATGTCAGCAAATATGACCTTGAGAAGCTAAAGGAAGGACAAGAGGCCGATATCACTGTTGCCGGCAGTCTATATCAGGGCAAGATCAGCAAAATCAGCAAAATAGCGGAGAACAATCAATCCGGAACACCGGTGGTCGCCGCCGAAATTAAAATCACGAATCCGGACGATAAGATCTATCTCGGTGTCGAGGCCAGGGTAGAGATTCATACTGCCAAAGCCGACAGCGTCGTGTTAGTTCCGGTGGAAGCCGTAAACGTGGATCATGAAGGCGAATTTGTCTACATTACTGAAAATGACATAATCGTAAAACAGCCGGTGGTAACCGGGATTTCTTCCACTGATTTCATAGAGATCAAAGAAGGGCTGCAAGAAGGCGACAGCTTTATCAGCAATCTGCCGACCGGGATTTCCGAAGGAATGGCGGTAGATATCACTTTTAACTGACGGACTTACGCGTCCGGTAAATCGGGAGGGATTATGACACAGATATGGGAATATATAAAAATTGCCCTGATGAACATAAAAAATAATAAAGGACGCTCCGTACTGACGATGCTCGGTATTATTATTGGCATCTCATCGGTTATCATGATTATTTCGATCGGCAACGGCGTGAGCGGGGAAATCAACAGCGAACTGGATGCCCTCGGCAGCGGCCAGCTCTATATTTATATCGACGGCGGCACGGACGAGAATACGATTGCTTTTACCGCGGAAGACATTGATTATATCAAGGAAAAGGTTCCTAATGTAAAAGGCGCCACCTTAAGCTACAGTTATTGGGGCACGGTACAAGGACCCAAGGGAACGATTGAAGCCCAAGTGACCGCCGGCACCGCCGACTTGCAGTATACCGAAAATGATCCGATTATCAAGGGGAGTTTTTTTACCGAAGGCGATTACCTGAGCGCCAACCGGGTCTGCGTCCTTACGGAATCCGGAGCCAAAGCCATGTTCGGCAATACCGATGTCGTCGGCATGAGCTTTGACCTGACTCTGTACGGCACTACGCAAGAGCTTACCATTATCGGCGTGCGTCAGGATAATGCCTCGACGTTCATCAATATGGGGGGCGGAGATCAGCGAACCAACATCCAGATCCCGGCTACTGTGATGTCGGGCAGTTTTGGATTTTGGATGGAAGAATTCTATGAAATATTAGTAGTTGCCGATTCTCCGGCGGCCTCTGCCGAGGTTGCCAGTCAGACCGTCAAGTTAATGGAAAGCAAATACAATATCCGCGGGGAAAACCAGATTGCGGTACAGAGCTTTGCCGACGTAAGCGAACAAATGAATTCGATCCTGGGAACGGTCACCTTGTTTATTTCTATGGTGGCGGCTATCTCCCTGCTGGTGGGCGGCATCGGTGTCATGAATATTATGCTGGTCTCCGTCACCGAACGTACCCGGGAGATCGGCATCCGCAAAGCCTTAGGGGCACGGACAGGTTCGATCCTGACCCAGTTTCTGGCGGAAGCCGGTATTATTACCTTGATCGGAGGGATCATTGGGATTGTGCTCGGATATCTGGGAGCGGTTCTGGTGTGCAGTCTGGTCGGTTTTTCTGCCGAGGTAGAGGTTCTGACGATTTTACTGGCAACGGCTTTCTCGTCGGCGGTAGGGATTTTCTTCGGGATTTATCCGGCCAGGAAGGCAGCAAGGCTGAGTCCGATTGAGGCACTGAGGCATGAATAAAGGGAAAGGGGGTTTCTATGATATTATCCGAACTGTTAGCTACAGCTATCCAGCTTATCTTATTTATAATTGTCCCGTTTTTATGGTGGATATTCACAGCGCGGAAAACAAAAGCCTTTCCGGCCTGGATCGGCTTGATGCCGCCAAAAGTAGAAAAACCCTATAAATTAACTGTCACTCTCGTCTTAACATGTGCGGTATTGCTCGTTCCGGGGTTATCCATGATGCTGGCATTTGAAGACAAATCGATGCTGGCAACCGCCCGATTTGCGCAAGCGGGTGTTCCTGGAGTTGTTGCCGGATTATGTTATGCGTTTATTCAAACAGGACTGGCAGAGGAAGTATTGTTTCGTGGTTTTTTATGCAAGCGCCTGTCAAATAGATTGGGTTTTTTCGTCGGGAACACGATTCAGTCCGCTTTGTTCGGGCTGCTCCATGGCTTATTCTTACTGGTCGGCCTTTCCCTTCCTATGGGGCTTGCTATTATTATATTCTCATTCGCGGCCGGCTGGTTAATGGGATATGTTAATGAAAAATTGGCGGGGGGCTCTATTGTACCAAGTTGGATGGTTCATGGCGCCGTTAATACCGTTTCGGTAGCTGTTTTCCTTTTTGGCTTAATCACGCCATAGAGAAAAGCACTTTCAACTATTGATTTTGAGTGTGGCAGAGCCACAGAGGGAGATAAATATGAATATTGGAACCAATACCGAAGCAAGTGCCGTCGTGAGCACCGAAAACCAAATCATGGCACCGAACAAAGGATTTAACGCCTATACCCTCAAACTCATTGCCATCCTTGGTATGACGCTGGATCATGTCGGAATTGCTTTCGGGGACTATCTGCCACTGTTTGCCAAAAGCTTGTTATATGCCTTTGGCGGGCTTACCTTCCCAATTATGGCTTATCTGCTGGGGGAAGGATACCGGTACACCAAGAATTTCCGCAGCTATGTCCTTCGTCTTTTGATTTTTGCGGTCATTACTCAAATCCCCTATTCCTGGGCGCTGTACGGCCAGTTGAATATCCTGTTCACGCTACTTCTGGGGTTACTGGCCATCCGCTTGATTGAAAAAAGCAGCAGCAGGGTAACTTCAGTCATTGTTGTGATTATTTTTACCTTTGCCAATATGTTTTGCGACTGGCCCCTGATGGGTGTGCCGATGGTGTTGATCTATTATTACCAAAAAAATCCCTTGGCAAGGGTAACCATCCCGGTAATATTACCATATGTCCTGATCGGTCTTGACAGCGCCGCTCAGATTATGATAGGACAGGATCCGCTTATCGTTTTGCCGGAGATCCTCTATGTCGTGGTGGGATGCAGCCTTTCCATTCCTTTATTGTACCGGTATAACGGACAGCGTGGGAAACCGTCGAAATATTTCTTTTACATTTATTATCCGGCGCACCTTGTTGTCATAGCAGTGCTGCGAGGGCTGATTTTCAGTGACTGGGGCTGAGCGGTATACAGAGAATAGGGGAGGCTCGGGAGTATATGGAGAAAAGATGACCTGCCCCTTGCACTTTGTCAATTTTTTAGTATAATAAATAATGAGGTAGAAAGCCTACGTAGCAGAATGCCTGCTGCGCAGGCTTTCTTATAGGAAGCAGGCAGGAAGCAGGTAGGAAGTAGCTAGGAAGTAGCTAGGAAGTAAGAAGTAGGTAGGAAGTGAGGCAGAACATGGCTTTTGACGTTAAGATGACCTCGGGAATACTGTATGATTATATGCTGTATCATACTTATACGGGTCCATCCGGCTTGCTGGGGAACTGTATGGGGGCACTGATGGTGGTATTATTTTTTTATAACGGTAATATTCCGGCGCTGATCGGCGGTCTGGTGGTTCTGGCTTATACGCCATGGACGCTGTTATTAAAATCGAAACAGCAGATGCTCCGCACGGCTTCTTTCAATGAACCGCTACATTATGAACTGAGTGCTGAGGGGATCCGGATATCTCAGGGCGACGACACGCTGTTGCTTGAGTGGGACGGGCTTCATAAAGCGGTTTCTACCAGGCAGAGCATCATTGTCTATACATCTAAAGCGAACGCTTGTATTTTTCCCAGAAAGGATTTGGACGGACAGGCCATCGAAGTCATCCGGATGCTTTCGGAATATCTGCCGCCGGCCAAGGTTAAGATTAAGTTTTGATTGATTATAGTAGACAGGATTGCAGGCGGAAGTGCCCAAGTTTAGCCTGTGAAATGCATGGGATTAAGATGAATGAGAAAATCAAGGAATCCGGCAGTGCCCGGGAAACCTTTATGCTTGGCAGGGAAATAGGTGAAAAGGCGGTGCCGGGGAAAGTGATTGCCCTGATCGGCGACTTAGGCTGCGGCAAGACGGTTTTAGCTCAAGGGATTGCCCAGGGCTTAGGGATAGAAGACGTCGTGGGCAGTCCTACTTTTACTATTTTGCAGGAATATGAGAGCGGCAGAATGCCGTTTTATCATTTTGACGTCTACCGGATATGTGATGCTGCCGAAATGGACGATATCGGGTTTGATGAATATGTGTATGGGAACGGGCTGTGCCTGATCGAATGGGCCGACCTGATCGAAGCGATACTGCCGCCACAATACACTCGGATCACAGTGGAAAAGGATATGGAGCGGGGGTATGATTACCGCCGGATACGGATAGAAGAGTGTTACGAATGCGCAGATAGGATATGACGTAACTGTTCTGCAGGTAGAATCATTACGATTTGATATAACATAGAGGTTTACGAATTTGAAAGTAATAGCATTGGACAGTTCCGGCTTGGTTGCTTCGGCAGCGATTGCCGAAGATGATATTCTCATCGCGGAATATAACGTACAATATAAAAAGACCCATTCTCAGACGCTGCTGCCGATGCTGGATGCGATTCGGCAGATGACAGAGCTGGATCTGGCGACGGTAGATGCCATCGCCCTGGCGGCCGGTCCGGGTTCGTTTACCGGTCTGCGCATCGGTTCGGCAACAGCCAAAGGACTGGGCTTTGCATTGGAAAAGCCGCTGGTGGAGATTCCGACGGCGGATGGCTTGGCTTATAATCTGTATGGGTCGGCCGACATCGTCTGTCCGCTGATGGATGCCAGAAGAAATCAGGTCTATACGGGTATTTATCAATTTGTCAGATCAAGAGACGACATGCCCTTTCAATATAAGATGGATGTCCTGAAGCCGCAGGATGTTGTGGCGATCGAGGATATTGCGGGACTGTTGAATGAAATGGGTCGGGAAGTGATATTCTTGGGCGACGGGGTTCCGGTTTTTGCCGACCGGCTGGCAGAACTGATGAAAATCCCTTACGGTTTTGCCCCCGCTCACATGAACCGTCAGAGGGCAGCAGCGCTGGCCAGCCTGGCGCTTGTTTATCTGGCAAAAGGAAAAACGGTACCGGCTGAAGCTCATGTGCCGGTATACCTGCGTTTGTCGCAGGCGGAACGGGAAAAGTCAGCGCCGGCAATCGTCAGGCCCATGACCCGGGAAGATGTGGCGGCAGTCAGCCAGATTGAAGCAGAAGTATTTACGATGCCATGGAAGGCTGATGATTTTTTGGAAATGATTGAAGCTGATTATGCATATTATTATGTAGCGGAGATGGACGGAGAACCTGTCGGGGTGTGCGGCCTGCGCAATGCGGCGGGAGAAGGACAGATCACCAATGTGGCGGTAACGGCAAAGTACCGCCGCCGGGGGATTGCGCGGAAACTTGTCCGGCATATGCTGGAGGAAGCCGTCCTGGCCGGGATGCAATCCTACGCTTTGGAAGTAAGGGTCAGTAACCACCAGGCCATCGCGCTGTATGAAAGCCTTGGATTCAGACATGCCGGTGTCCGGCCGGGTTTTTATGAAAAACCGGATGAAGATGCTTTGATTATGCTGAAAGAATCAATAAGTAATAAAAAAACAAAAAAAATGTAAAAAAATACATTTTTGGAATTTTTTTCTAATAATATTCTATGTCTTTTATTAACTAAGTACCATTCCTTGGTACAGGATGGAACAATTACCACTGGATTTCGCGCATTTTTAATGTATAATGATAGTTGTGGGGTGTCGAAACAGCAGACAATATCGGGAATACAAGGAGGATAAGGATGCGTATTTATGATAATGACGGGGGAATCAATAAAAAATCTACTGTTTTATGCGAAAAAATTTTATGTAATAAATGTAAAAAAGAAATTAGGGTAGAGAATAATATCATAAAAGAAGGCATTTTCAGCGCCAGTCATCTTTTCGGTTATTTCAGCGGGAAAGATGGTGAAACGCACTCCTTTGATCTCTGTGAAGAATGTTATGATGAAATGATCGGGGAATTTATGATTCCTCCGGAAGTTACGGAGGCTACGGAGATTATGTAAGCCGGCAGGCGCAAATTACCGTGCTTTACAATGAGGTAACTATGTTAGACGTATGTTTATTAGGAACAGGGGGCATGATGCCGCTGCCGTACCGCTGGCTGACGGCCCTTATGGCAAGGTACAACGGCCAGAGCATTTTGATCGACTGCGGCGAGGGTACTCAGATTGCCCTTAAGGAAAAAGGCTGGAGCCCTAAGCCGATCGAGGTAATATGCTTTACCCACTACCATGCGGACCACATCAGCGGACTGCCCGGGATGCTTCTCACTATGGGGAATGCGGAAAGGACGGAGCCGCTGCTTGTCGTAGGACCCAAAGGCCTGGCGAGGGTGGTTTCGGCCTTACGGATGATTGCTCCGGAACTCCCGTTTGAAATTCTTTACCGGGAACTGACGGAAAACGAAGAGACGATCAGCGGTAATGGGATGGTGGATTTTAAAGGATTTAAGATAGAAGCTTTTCGGGTCAATCATAATGTAGTATGCTATGGTTATAATATTATTATCGAGCGGATCGGAAGATTTCAGGCCGATAAGGCGCTTGAGCTGGGTATCGGGCAGCGGTATTGGAACCGGCTTCAGAAGGGCGAAACGATCGAAACAGAAGCTGGGGTGTATACGCCGCAGATGGTTCTGGGGCCGCCCCGCAAAGGTATCAAACTCACCTACTGCACCGACACCAGACCGACTGACAGCATTGTCAGGAATGCGGCACGGGCTGATCTGTTCATCTGCGAAGGGATGTACGGTGAGCCAGACAAGCTGCATAAAGCGAGGGAGTACAAGCACATGACATTTTATGAAGCGGCGGAAATCGCCAAAGCCGCTGCGGTAAAAGAAATGTGGCTGACCCATTACAGTCCGTCCTTAATCAGGGCGGAAGAATTTATGCCTGAGGTCTGGAAAATATTTCCTTCGGCAAAGCCGGGAAAAGACGGTAAATCGGTTGAACTGGTATTTGAAAATGAAGTTAGTAATATGTAAAACAGGAGTAAGACGGGAAGGAGAAGCCTATGAAGCATATGAAGCTGATCATTGTAGCACTGTTTCTTGCGGCACTTGTGCTAGGCTACTTCTACTATCTTAACAGTAGAGGGGATAACGGGATCAAGGAAGTTGATGCCATGGCGACTAATGTTCAGGAAGTGATCATGAGGAACCTGGATAACCGCTATCCGCCGACGCCGAAAGAACTGGTCAGGTATTATGCTGAGATTACCCGATGTTTTTATAACGAAGAATACACCGAAGAAGAGCTGTCAGGAATGGCCGGGCAGATGTGGCGGATTTTTGATGATGAGCTAGCGGCACTCAACTCGCCTTTTGAAAGCTATCTTGAAGGACTGAAATCAGAAATACTTTATTTTGAAGAAAATGAGTACACGATTTCAAATTATGCTGTTTCTGACAGTATGGATGTGGTATATTTCGTGGAAGACGGCTTTGAATGGGCCAGGCTCCATTGCTTTTTTTACATCCGTACGGGTTCCCATGTATCGACATCCAACGATCATCACATGCTGCTGCGTAAGGATGCCGACGGGCACTGGAAGATTTATGGCTGGGTGCTTTTAGAGGAAACGGAAAATGATAACGGAGAATCATGAGTTTATGAACGATGTTTTGATATTGGCACTGGAAAGCTCCTGCGACGAGACAGCGGTAGCGGTGGTAAAGAACGGCAGGGACGTCCTGTCCAATGTAATAGATTCACAGATCAAGCTCCACAGCGAATACGGCGGCGTGGTTCCGGAAATCGCTTCCCGGAAGCATATCGAAAGGATCAGTCAGGTTACCGAAAAGGCCCTGACGGAAGCACAGATCAAGCTTAAGGATATTACGGCAATCGCGGTAACTTATGGCCCCGGCTTGGTAGGGGCTTTACTTGTGGGTGTTTCTTTTGCCAAAGCAGTGAGTTTTGCTTCCGGCATACCGCTGATCGGAATCCATCATATTGAAGGTCATATCAGTGCCAATTATATCGAAAACAAGGACTTAAGGCCGCCGTTTGTCTGCCTGGTCGTATCAGGTGGGCATTCGCATCTAGTGATTGTGCGGGATTACGGAGGATACGAGGTGATCGGCCGTACCCGGGATGACGCGGCAGGAGAAGCTTTTGATAAAATAGCCCGGGCGCTTGGCCTAGGGTATCCGGGCGGGCCGGCGATCGACAGCGTGTCGCGGGAGGGGAATCCGGAGGCCATTTGCTTTCCGCGGGGGAAGGTGGACGGCGCGGAGTTTGATTTCAGTTTCAGCGGATTGAAATCGGCGGTTATAAATACGATGAATTCTTCCCGGATGAAAGGGGAGGAAGTCAAAGTTGCGGATGTGGCGGCATCTTTTCAGCGGGCGGTGGTTGACGTGCTGGTAGAAAGGTCGATGGAGGCCGTGCGACGCTATGGCTTTCCTGCTTTTGCGATCGCGGGCGGGGTGGCCGCGAATACTTCGCTGCGGGAAGCGTTTCAGGCAGCGTGCGAGAAGGAACGGGTCGCCTTTTATCATCCTTCGTCGGGGTTATGTACCGATAACGCGGCGATGATCGGTGTGGCCGGCTATCATGAATTCCGGAAAGGTGTGCGCAGCGGGTACGATTTGAATGCAGTGGCGGATTTGAAGATCGGAATGAGATAAGAATGCGGTAACTATTCCGTAGGATGCAGGGAGTTATTATGCAAACATGTGCGATACTATTGGCAGCCGGCCAGGGGAAGAGAATGCAGAGCGAGGTGGCGAAGCAATATCTTGTTTTGCGTGAGCGGCCGGTGCTTTATTATTCTTTAAAAGCTTTTGAAGACGCCGAGATGATTGATTCGATTGTGCTGGTGGTCGGTGAGGGCGAGCACGAAGCGGTAATGGAAAAGATTGTTACGCCTTATGGCTTTACTAAGGTCAGAGCGGTTGTGACCGGCGGGAAGGAGCGGTATATTTCGGTGTACAACGGGCTTCAGGCGGTGACAGGTGATTACGTGTTCATTCATGACGGGGCGCGGCCGATGGTGGACTGTGAGATGATCAGAAGGGCTTACGAAGGGGTAAAAAAAGAACGGGCCATAGTCGTCGGCATGCCGGTTAAGGATACGATCAAGATAGCTGATGAAGAGGGCTACATCAAAGAAACACCTAGGCGGGAAACGCTCTGGGCAGTACAGACCCCGCAAGTCTTTGAAACGGAACTGGTCAGGAGTGCTTATCAGGCGTTGATGGATGACGAGCAGAGACGGACAGGCGGGAAGATGGCGGTTACGGATGATGCCATGGTAGTAGAGGCTTATAGCGGTGTCAAGGTAAAATTGGTCGAGGGATCTTATGAAAATATAAAGATTACAACGCCAGAAGATATGCAGATTATGGATGTTTTTGCCGCCGGCAGAGAATTTTAGGACAGAGTCGCTGATTCATCGGGAGATTTGCTTTATGTACGGTCTTGAAAAAACGGTGGTAAAGGATATGACAACCGGTACTCCGTGGAAACTGATCTTGGGGTTTTCTTTGCCATTGATGATCGGTAATATATTGCAGCAAGTATATACATTTGCCGATACTTTGATTGTCGGCCAGGTTCTTGGCATCAATGCGTTGGCAGCTGTCGGTGTGACAGAGTGGATGATATTTTTGATGTTTGCATCAATACAGGGGATCGTTCAAGGTTTTTCTATTATCATGGCCCAATGTTTCGGTGCCGGAGACGATAACCGATTTAGAAAGGCAGTTTATAATGGACTGTGTTTAGTTCTTGTAATAATGACAGGTTTTACGGTGACAGGACAAGTTATTGTCAGTCCGGTTTTAAGGTTTTTAAATACACCCGATGAGATTATTGGCATGTCAGCCGGTTATTTACGAATCTTGTATATGGGAATACCGTTGATATTTATTTATAATTATCTGACGGCTATCTTGCGCTCAGTTGGAAACAGTAAAATACCGTTGCAGGCGATCACCATATCTTCCATAGCTAATATTATATTGGATATCCTATTTGTATACCAGTTCGGCTGGGGCATCAAGGGCGCTGCAATAGCGACTTTGCTTGCTATCTTTATGTCGGTCATGTACTGCTTTCTTCAATTAAGAAAGTTTAGCGTACTGCATTTTCCCGAAGAAGACAGAAAAATAGATCTTAAAATCATGTCGTCAGAGCTGAAATTAGGGCTGATTATGGGTTCGCAGAATATCATTACATCCGTGGGAGGCTTGGTGGTTCAGTCCGTTATAAATGGTTTTGGCATAATTTTTATTGCCGGTTACACGGCAGCAAGTAAACTGTATGGATTGTTGGAAATTGCTGCAGGTTCATACGGTTATGCCATGAATACTTATGTCGGTCAGAATAAAGGAGCCAAGAAAAGCGATCGGCTGAGAACTGGCTTGCTGTCAGGCAATATATTGGGAGTCATCACAGCATGTGGGATGTCGGCTATTATGATTTTGTTCGGAAAGCATATATTAAGGTTCTTTATTGTCGGCAGTGCCGACGTTGTAGCGTTAGCCTTACAAAGTGGATATCGGTTTTTGCGGTTATTATCGGTTTTCTTCCCTTGTTTATATATGCTTTATATAGTGCGGGCTTGGATTCAGGGTACCGGGGATTCTTTCTGGCCGATGGTATCCAGTGTGGCACAGTTAATCATGCGGGTCAGCTGTGCCCTGATTTTATCAAGGTACATTGGTGCTGATGCGGTCTATTGGGGAGAAGTATCGGCATGGATCGGTGCTGATATTTTCCTGTATTTGGTTTATCTGAAAAAGTTTAAAAGTAAAACAGTTAATGTTAAACTTGTTGACATTGAGGGTGAACAGTAACTATTTAGAAAATATTTAGGTAAAATAGCGAAAAAAGATGTTGACACTACGGGGGATGTTTGTTAAAATAAGTTTTGCGCTATGCATGCGCCCGAGCTTGGAGAGGTATCGAAGTGGTCATAACGAGGCGGTCTTGAAAACCGTTTGTCCGAAAGGGCGCATGGGTTCGAATCCCATCCTCTCCGCTTCTTTTATATAATATAAAAGCTACCTGCGATTTATATTAAGATACTTTTCCGCAAGCAATTGATCAGATTAACTTGGAGAAGTACCCAAGAGGCTGAAGGGGCTCCCCTGGAAAGGGAGTAGGTCGTTAATAGCGGTGCGAGGGTTCAAATCCCTCCTTCTCCGTTGATGGTTTAGTATTATGAAAGCCAAGCTTTTATAATAGGACGGCCATGAGGCCGTGCTTGTTGGTAAGCCGTTAATGAGTTTTTCTAAGTTATAAGTATTGATTCGTAACTTGTTAGACGCACCTTGACAAATAAATAGTAATGCAACCCTGAAAAATTCAAAACGAATGATTCAGAAAACGAAGTTCAAAATGAGATTCTAAAAAGAGATTCATGA
>QMCD01000253.1_pt1 | contig 38146 bp, 35 predicted proteins | sample 1821841 | NCBI WGS metagenome assembly QMCD01 (sample SAMN01991225, study PRJNA193472) | Termite gut metagenome, whole genome shotgun sequencing project. | isolation source: worker | host: Macrotermes natalensis
CCCGGCCGGTTTGGCGCTCTCCGTGGAACAGGTCCAGGCGGAACTGGACCGCCGCCGTCCGGGCGCTTCCGACCTCTCCACGCCGCGCAAAGAGGCGGACCGGGTGGAGTTTTTATCCGGTCTGTCGGAGGGGGTGACCACCGGCATGCCGATCGGTTTTGTTGTCCGGAATACCAACCAGAACAGCCGGGATTACGACGAATTGAAGGAGCTATACCGCCCCTCGCACGCCGATTACAGTTGGCAGCAGAAGTACGGTATTCGCGATCACCGCGGAGGCGGGCGTTCTTCTGCCCGGGAGCACATTGCCCGTGTGGTGGGGGGCGCGGTAGCCCGGCAGGTACTTTTCCTATACGGTATTCAAATAGAGGCTTTTATCTCCTGCATCGGGGAGATAGGTATGCCTGCATCCCCCGGTGCTGTTGGCCGCCCCGGTCCGGAAATTACGGAACGGATGAATGCCCTGATCCGGCAGGTCAAGGAGGAGGGGGATAGTATTGGTGGCACGGTGGACTGCGTCATCCGGGGCGTGAAGCCGGGGGTGGGGGAGCCGGTGTTCCGCCGCCTGCAGGCGCAATTGGCGCACGCTATGCTTACCATCAATGCGGCCCGGGGTTTTGAGTACGGTTCCGGCTTTGCTGCGGCTTTTATGCGGGGCAGCGAGCACAACGATGCTTTTGTTCCGGCGGACGGCGGCATCCGGACGGCGACGAATCGTTCCGGGGGGATACAGGGGGGTGTGTCGAACGGCGAGGAGATTTTTTTCCGGGTGGCTTTTAAACCGGTGGCGACGATCGGTTGCCCGCAGGAGACGGTGGACCGGGAGGGCCGGGCGGTAACGTTGCGGGCCAAAGGGCGGCACGATCCCTGTGCAGTGCCCCGGGCGGTACCTGTCGTAGAGGCGATGGCCGCCATGGTCCTGTTGGACCTCCTGTTGGAACAGCGCACTACGCGGTTGTGATAGCAGCACCTCTTTCTCGACTTTTGTACTTTTTCCTTCTTTTTCCTTCCTTTTTCCACCCTCGCTTCGGCCTGTTGTTTCCGAAAGCGGGTCTCCGCTGCGGGTTTCTAAGCCGTGGCTTTCACTGGAATCCTAACCGCCTTCTTCCCTTCGGTCATTCGGCGCCCCTGCGGGGAGTACGGATTCCGGGCGTTCAGCCACAGCAAGAAAACAATTCGCAGCTCCCGCCCACGCTTTCGGAAACAACAGGCCTTCGCTTACCGGGTACACCATGCATCGTCCAGATCGTATAGCAGCTATTCCAGGTCTAAACAGATTAGTATCAATCATTTATCATCAGATTTGTTAAAATCTGTTTTGCGAAGTTTTTGAAAATTTACAATATGCTGATTCTGAATAACATACAAAAAAAACGTCACTTCGGGAGAAAAGGAAAAAAATCGCAAATCTCCGAAAAATCAAAAAAAATAGGTAGATTTGCAAAAATATCGTTCTTTGACATTTATAATATGCTGATAATCAAACACAATTTTAGAAGATAAAAGCCAAAAGTTCGCAAACCTGCCCGATCGAAAAAAAACAGATTCGGTTTGCGAACCTATTTGAAAAGGTAATCGACTGAGAACAAGATAGGTAGTCTACGCCGAGGTAAAAAACAGCAACAACTGACTGATGAGACAGGCCACATTTGCGAAGTTTTTTGAAAAAAGAGCGCAAATGGCTGAAAATCAAAAAACTGAAAGGAAACGTCTATGCCGGGTAATTTTGTAATGCATTGATAATTACAGGGATTACATCGGTACCCGCAGAAGTGGGATTGAGACAAGTTCCAAATGTTTCATAGCCATAGTTTAACAATAGATTACATCGGTACCCGCAGAAGTGGGATTGAGACTTCCAAATGTTTCATAGCCATATAGTATTAGTTTGATTACATCGGTACCCGCAGAAGTGGGATTGCGACAAATTAAAAGTGAAACATAAAAATATTTTGATGATTACCTCGTTACCTGCATAGGTGGGATTGGAACGGGTTCAAATGGTTCGCTTGGTAATCTGCCGGAAGGGTGGTCTAATCGTTTAATCAGAAAAAAAACACCCTTTCCCCCTCTGAAAACAAAAACAATCCCGTAGATTTCTACTACCGTCTGCAGGGCATCTGTGAAATCCTCGCAGACAATTACATCATATACAACCTTTCAAACCGGGAAAATAACCCCGCCTAATTAATATCCGAACGTATTCCGTAGGTATTCCGTGCGTGTTCCGTGCGTGTTCCAAAGGCAGAATAAAGAAAAAACGACGTATGAAATCCGCATACGGACAAGCGCCAAGGAATAAAAATTTGCCGCTCTGAAACCATTTTACTACTTTTGCACAAACCCGGAGGCTGTTCGTTTTTGAAGCAGGCTCCTAAAATTTAAACCGTATGGCAAGCATCAGAAGATTAAAGAAAGACATTGACTACCTGACTTTCTCCGTGATAGGCGACTGTTTTAACTACAGCATCGTATCGGGAAAAAACGATCCGAAAATCGGAGAGATCGTAAAAGAGATGGTCGCAACAAGGAACGAACTGCGCAACCGGGTTGGTCAGGGAACCTCCTCCAAAGAGAAAAAAGCGGTCCGGAAGTACTACACCTCCATTTTCCGGGATTTGCTGGAGAAGACAGATAAGGCCTTTACAGCGTTGAGCGAGTTGGTAAAATCAGCCGAATAAATGACAAAGAGCGCCGGACCGGCGCTCTTTTGCTATACACATGGAGCAGATCGATCTGAAAGGCGTCGGGAACATTTCGGTCCGGCGCGGGGCCCACATCCGCCACCTCTCCATCCGGATGTCTCCGGGGCGGGGCGTGTGGGTAAATGTGCCGTACGGGGTCAGCAAGCGGCAGGTCGAGCATTTTCTGGCGGAAAAAAAAGAGTGGATTCTCCGGAACAGTGCCGTGGTGAGCCGCTACGAAAAAGAGGCCGGCACGGACGTATCTGTCGGCTCCGACATAAAAACCAAACTCCATACATTAAAGATCAGGAAAGCGGAAACCCCCGAAGCTGCCTACAAAATGGAGGGAGAGGAGATCACGCTCTTTATACCCGCGGGTATGAACGCGGAGCGGGTCGAAAAAAGCATCCGGAACTTTCTGGCGGAGATTTACCGGCTCGAATCCCGGCAACTGTTGCCGGAACGGGTGCGCGAACTGGCAAAACAATACGGCTTCACCTACCGGAAACTCTCTTTCCGGAACAACCGCTCCAATTGGGGGAGCTGTTCGTTCAACAACAACATCCAACTAAACGTCCAATTGATGAAACTGCCCGACGAACTCATCGACTACATCATCCTGCACGAACTGTGCCATACACTCGAAAAAAACCACTCCGAAAAATTCTGGGCATTGCTGGGCTCCGTCTGCCCCCACTACACAACCCTGCGCCGCGCCCTGAAATCCTACCACACCCAACTGTAAGCGAGGCTTCACGGTTTCCGTATTGCATCCTCAGAGCGCAGATCTATACACCGAAGCGTCTGCGTGAACTCCACTTCGAAAAGCAACAAATTTTCATGTATTTGCTCTGAAAAACAGCTTACGACCGCATGAAAATACAGCGTAAAACCTTACCTTTGCTCTTTTAAGCAAACGGAATAGCATAACGTATGTTGCAAAAACAGCTACAAGAGATCAGGCACCTGCTCTCAGAAGTAAAATATCCGGGATCCTCCCGCGACATTGTCTCCATGGACATGGTACAGCAGCTAAAAATAGAGGGAGATACACTCTCCTTCCGGTTGGTGTTCCAGAAAAAAGAGGATCCCTTTGCAGCTGTTATCATCCGGAAAAGCGAAAACGTGATCCGGGAAAAAAGCCCCTTCCGGAACGTCCGGATAAAACCGGTCTACATGCAAGAGCAAGAACGTCCGCCCTCATTGGAAAAAGTGGCGGCGGTCATTGCCGTCTCTTCCGGTAAGGGAGGAGTGGGAAAATCCACGGTTTCGGCCAACCTGGCGGTTGCCCTCAGCCTGCAAGGCTACCGGGTCGGCTTGGTAGACGCCGATATTTTCGGCCCCTCCATCCCCAAAATGTTCGGCGTAGAAGCCGAACGCCCGGTCATAACCGAAGCCGACGACGGTCGCGAATACATCGTTCCGGTAGAGAAATACGGGGTCAAGCTGCTATCCATCGGTTTTTTCGTAGATCCCGATTCGGCGGCGGTATGGCGGGGACCCATGGCTTCCAACGCCCTGAAACAACTGATCGAACAGGGATTCTGGGGCGAATTGGACTACCTGCTGATAGACCTGCCCCCCGGCACCAGTGATATTCACCTGACCTTAGTGCAAACAGTCGCTTTGACCGGAGCGGTGGTGGTAACCACTCCCCAGCAGGTAGCGCTGGCCGACGCCCGGAAAGGCATCAACATGTTCGAATCGCCCGGCGTACAGGTACCGGTACTGGGATTGGTGGAAAACATGGCCTGGTTTACGCCGGCGGAATTGCCCCAAAACAAATACCATATTTTCGGAAAAGACGGCGGGCGGAAATTGGCGGAAGAGAAAGGCGTGCCGTTGTTGGGGCAAATTCCGGTCGTACAACACATATGCGACGGCGGAGACGAAGGCAAACCCGTTGCTTTGGATCCCGGTTCCGTCACCGGAGAAGCCTTTGCGGCGCTGGCGGAGCGTGTCGTAAAAGCTGCGGAACAGAGCGCCGGGGCCAGAAGGGTCCAGATAACGAAGGGAAATTAAAAGAACAGATGAGGCGGATAGATTGTATATGGTTTATAGGCTTGGTGCTCTTTTTATCCGGCTGTTCAACCAAAAAGAACAACCTCTTTACCCGGCAATACCACCAGCTCACCACCCGTTACAACGTCTATTTCAACGGCAACGAAGCATTGAAAGGAGGCGTGGAGAAAATGGAACGGAACCACCGGGAGGACTACACCAACCTGCTGCCCGTTTTTGTCTCCAACGACGAACGGACCCGCGCCTTGTGCCAGTCCGACATGAATTACGCCATCGAAAAGGCGGTGAAAGCCATAGACGAACACTCCATCACCGTCAAACCCAAACGCCGGAGAAACAAAGATTCCAAAAGCTACGAAAATTTCCGGAAACAAAAAGAGTTCAACGACCAGATCGCCAAATGTTACCTGTTGTTGGGGAAAGCCTATTTCTACAACCGGAAATACACCATGGCCGGCAACACCTTCCGCTACATCCAGCGGCAATACCCGGAAGACGAAACATTGCAGACCGAGGTACAGCTCTGGTTGTTCCGGAACCTCTCCGAACAGGAGCGTTACGAAGAGGCGGCCCCTTTGATGCCGCTGCTGGAAAGTGCGAAACTGGACCGGAAACAACGGGAAATGTATGCCGCTTCTAAAACCGATTTTTACATCCGCCAACAGCAATACGGCGCAGCGATACCGGCAGTGGAAACATTGATCCGGGAGTGTAAAAGCTTGAAAAGAAAACCCCGCTACCAATTTCTGCTCTCCCAACTGTACCTGAAAGAGGGACAGGACGCTTTAGCGGCCGGCATGCTGAAAAAAACGGTCCGGTTCAATTTTGATTACGAAATGGTCTTCAATGCCAAGATCAACATGGCGTTGGCCTACCGGGAGGGAGACGGCAGCGTGAAAAAACGGCTCAACAAAATGCTGAAAGACGCCAAAAACGAGGATTTTCAGGACCGGATCTATTACGCGCTGGCCTCCATCGAAGAGAAAGAAGGAGAACAGGAAAAAGCGATCGACTACTACTGGAAATCAGTGCGAAGCAGCGTAGACAACGACAACCAAAAATCCCTCTCCTTTCTGAAATTGGGAGAATACTATTACGGCAAACGGGAGTACATACCCGCCCAAAGCTGCTACGACTCCTGCCTCTTTTTTATGGATTCCCGCATCGACGGCTACGAGCCGCTGAAAGAGCGGGTAACAGACCTGACGGAGTTGGTGACCAACCTGAATGTGATTCAGCGGCAGGACAGTCTGCAGCGGGTGGCGCAACTGCCGGAAACCGAGCGGAAAGCATTGATCGACGAAAAGATCCGGAAAGTGCAGGAGGAGGAAGAGCAAGCAAAAGAAGCGGAGCAGTTGGCCATGCAGGAGCGCAGTTTCTTTATGCGCAATGACATGCTGGGGCAGCGTACACCGTACAATGTCCAGAACAGCGGCGGAGGGGAGTGGTATTTCTACAATCCCGTCACCATCTCGCTCGGGGAAAATGAATTTAAACGGAAGTGGGGCCGGCGCAAACTCGAAGACAATTGGCGGAGACAGAACAAAGCGATGGTGGACCCCAAAGAAACGGACCTGCTGGTCGTAGAGGGTGGAGAACAGGAAGAAGGGATCACCGACACCAAAAACGCCGCTTACTACCTGCAAGACCTTCCCCTGACGGAAGAGAAGATGGAAGCCTCCCGCAAAATGGTGGAAACCGCTTACTACAATGCCGGAGAGATTTACCTGTACAAATTCGACGACCCGGAAAAAGCGTTGGCCTGTTTCCAAGAGTTTATCCGCCGCTATCCGGAGAGTGCGAACATCGTTTCGGCCTATTACTTAGCTTATGAATCGGCCGGACAAGCCGGCAAACCGGCTGTTGCGGGACGGTACAAAGAGGAGTTGTTGTGGAAATTTCCGGAGAGCGATCTGGCCAAAGGATTGCAGGATCCCGCATATTTCCAAAAGCTGGACAGCGACTTGGAGGCGGTCAACCGGATGTACGAAGAGGCGTACGGTTATTACCGCGACGATTACTATCCCCAGGCGTTGGCCCTGAGTGAAGAGATCCTCCGGAAATACCCGGAGAACAAACTTCGCCCGAACGTACTGCTCCTCCGGGCCATGTGTATGGTCAATCTCCGTCCGGAAAACGAGGCCCGGGCCGCTTTGCTGGAAGTGGTCGAATCCGGGCCGAACCGGGAAATTCTCAGTGTGGTAAACGGAATTTTAACTTCGATGGACGTAGGAGAGCAACCGGTTTTATACACCGATGCGAACATGTCGGATGCCCGCTCCCTCCGTTCCACCCGGAACTGGCAATTTGACCGGGAAGAACAACCTTCCGGCCGCGAGGAGGAAAAAGAGAGCCCGTACCGACTCAACAAAGAGCAGGAACACTATGTGGCGATTCTATTGCCGGATAGCCTGAAAACGATGCAAAACCTGCAGATACAGGGACGATTGGCCTTTATCAATGCGGGAGAACAAGTAGCGCAGGGAACCAAATACGAAGTAAAGAAAGAGACGTGGTGGTACAAGACAGACGCATTGGAAATCGGCCCCTTTAAAAATGCAGAGCAAGCGTTGGATTACGTAAACCGGGTGGGTACGGACAAAACCCTGTTGAAAAATTTCCGGGGAAGGACCTACCGCTTGTTCGCCATCGGTGCGGAGAACCTGCCGGTACTGAAACGGATGAGGGACGTGGAGAAATATGTAGATTTCTTCATCGAAAACTATTTTACCGACAAAGCGCAGGGAGAGATCATATCCGGCCGGCAGGGCGCTACCGCTCACCTGTTTAACTTCGATGCGGACGAACGGCACGACTTTGTCTTGTTACTCCCTTTCCGGAGGGTCAACATGAACAGGATCGCAGACCAGGTACGGCAATTGGACCCGGCGTTCGGGATCTCCAGAGAGCGGTACGACGGCGATTTAGAGATGATGGTGGTGAAAAATATCGGAAATCAGGAACAGGCAATGGATTACCTGAACTCCGTTTCGAAAAACAAAGAGATCTTCGAAATGCTGAGAGGTGTCAATTACCGGATGTTTGTCATCACGCCGGATAACAGGACCATCTTGCAGGAACACCAGAATGTAGAGGAGTACATGCAGTTCTTTTCCGTCAACTACCTCAGTAACCAAAGTGCGGAAATCGGCGTGGAAGAAGGGGATTTTGTTTACAAGACCAACCTGCCTCACAAATTCGTGCTCTTTTACCCCAATCAAGTGGACCCGTTCCGGTTGAAGGCGGGCTTTGACGAATTCAACCCGGCCGGATTGACCCTGAACAACTACAAATACGACGATACCCGGGACATGTTGGTGGTTTCCGGTTTTGTGGACAAAGAAGAGGCGATGCGCTACTTCTACGCGGCAGTGGACAACCGGAGGCTGTTCAGGGATCTGAGAAATGCGGATTACCGGAATTTTATCATCACAGAAGGGAATCTGGATGTTTTGCGGAAAAAGGGAGAGATCGAGCAATACCTCCTCTTTTTCAAAAAATATTACTTAGACAATTAACAACTTGTGAAGTGGGTCATTGAAAATACCGGCCGGTTGGAAGAGGTAGCGGCGCGTTTTCTGGCATACACAGAAGGCAAAACACTTTTTGCCCTCTATGGGCAGATGGGGGTCGGCAAGACCACTTTTGTCAAGGCGGTAGTCCGGGCCCTGGGGGGGACGGACGATGTCAGTTCGCCGACTTTTTCCCTCGTGAACGAGTACCACATTCCCGGAGAGGGGGTGTTGTACCACTTTGATTTCTACCGGATCCGGGAGGTGACCGAGGCGTTAGACTTTGGGTACGAGGAGTATTTCTTCAGCGGAAACCCCTGTTACATCGAGTGGCCGGAAAAAATCGAAGAGTTGCTGCCGCCGGATACGGTTTGTTGCTACTTTCGGGAACTTCCGGACGGTAAACGGGAATTGGAGGTAGAATTTCCGGCCCTGTAAACGTAATAGAGAAACGTATGAGAATCACATTGTTTGTGCTGTCCGTCTGCTTGTTGGGAACCTCCTGTTCCTACCGTTACTACACCAAGCGGGGAGAGCGTCTGTACGAATCCGGAAGGGTCTACAAGTCGACAAATGCTTACGGAAAAGCGTTCAACAAGACCAAGCGGCCGGAACTCCGGAGCCGGGCTGCTCTGGCGGCCGGACAGGCGTGCGAAGGGATCAACAAAATACCGGAAGCATACGGATGGTACCGGCGGATGTCGCAGGCCGACAGAGAGTCGGGGGAACCTTTGCTGAAAATGGCGGAGATGAAACTCCGGAGCGGAGAGTACGAAGAAGCATTGGAAAATTACCGGAAATTCAACGACCTGTTCCCGGATGATGAACGGGGAACAAACGGGATCTCCAATACGGAGTTGTTGCAAAAGGAGAGCGACCCTTCCATCCGATACGAAGTAGAGATACAAAGGGAGTTAAACAGCCGCAACAGCGACTTCGGGCCGGTGTTCGATCCTTCTGCCGATCAGGTGCTCTACTTCACCTCCGCCCGGAAGATGGAGAACCGGAAACGGGGCAAAACCAGCCCCGTAACGGGTGATTTCTATGCCCATATTTACAAAACGGAATTTACCCAAGAGATTCAGAGGAGGGATAAAAAAGGGGTGATCAAAACCCAGCGTTTTCCGGAGCCGCGCTGGCTGAAGCCGGAGATGTTGCGGGATTCCATCGCTTCCAACCGGGACGATGGAGGGCTCTGTTTTACGCCGGACGGAAGTTCCCTCTATTTTACCTCGTCCCGCTCCATCAACCTGCGCAGCGAGGGGACCCGAATTTACAAGGCCGGCAAGGAACAGGACGAATACACTGGAGAAGAGAAATGGAACAGACTCTCCAAATCCGGCATCTGTGGGGATACCGTTTCCGTAGGACATCCGGCCGTTACACCCGACGGTTCGCGGCTCTACTTTGTTTCCGACCGGATCCCCGGAGGAATGGGTGGACGGGACATCTGGTACGTGGAAGGGGCGGATGGCCGGTGGGGAGAGCCGCAGAATGCGGGAGACCTGGTCAATACGGAAGGAGATGAACTCTTTCCCTCCGTCCGGGAAAACGGGGAACTTTACTTTGCCTCGAACGGGCACGCAGGCCTGGGTGGTTTAGACCTGTATAAAATTACGGAGGAGGAAGGGGTGAAAAGACGGGTACATCTGCCGCCTCCCCTGAACTCCTATGCGGACGATTTCGGGATCACCTTCCGCACCGGCCGGGACGAGGGATTTTTCAGCTCTACCCGGGGAGGGCGTACGGATGATATTTACCATTTTGCCTACATTCCCCAGAAACTGAAGGTACGCCTCCTGGTGATCAATAAAATCACAGAACTGCCGGTAGAGCGGGTAGAGATAGCCATTACGGCGGACGACGGAAGTACCGCCATGCTGGAAACAGACACCGCGGGAAGGGCGGAGATGGAGATGGAACCCCAGCGGGAGTATCTCTTTGCGGTGACTCATCCGCGTTACCTGGTCGGGAAAACCGAAGTGTCCACCTACCGGGAGCGAGGGGACCGTATGTACGAAGAGATTATAGAACTGCAACCCATTGAAAGACCGATCGTCATTCCGAACATCTATTTTGACCTGGGAAAATGGGATCTCCGCCAGGATGCGATGGATAATCTGCAAGAGTTGTTGACCATCCTGAAAGACAATCCCAACATTACCATTGAATTATCGGCGCATACCGATATGATCGGGGACGACCGTTCCAACCGGGAGCTTTCGGAAAAGAGGGCCAACGCTGTGGTGGATTACCTGATCGATCAAGGGGTGAATTGGGACCGGTTGCAGGCAAAGGGATACGGTGAATCGCAACCCCGGCGGATCGACGAAAAAGCCGCCAAGGAGTCCGGTTTCCTGAAACCGGGGGATGTATTGACGGAAGCCTACATCAATCGCTTGCGGGGGGATGCCCGGGAGACAGCCCTGCAACTGAACCGGCGTATTGAGTTCAAGGTATTGAATACCAATTACCGTCCGGGACCGAACTCTAAAGTACGTCCCGCACGGTCTGCAGCGGTTTCCGGCAACGGGACGCAGACAGCGGGCCAAACCGGGGTATCGCCGGCCGGCCGCTTACAGATCCGGGAACTGAAAGATGTCAAAGGCCATTTCTTTACGTTGCAATTGGGGGTATTCCGAAAAAAACCGACGATTATTGACCGCTTCAAAGTGGTGTTTACGGAACCGGCCGGCAACGGAACGCTCCGGTACACAACGGGTATTTACGATACCCGGGAAGAGGCGGCCGCTGCCGCCGGAGAATTGAAAGCGCAAGGAGTTGATTGTTTTATCAAAGAGTATACGAACAGATGATAGACAAGTATAACGAGAACACACAACGTATGAGAAAAATTCTTATAGCGATCGCTTTTTTTATTGCAGCCGGGACGACGCAAGCCCAGCATATGGATCTCCCCGGTTTCCGGGTAACTTTTCCGGATACCGGGTGTGAAGTTCAGAAGAGAGAGAAAGAAGTGAATGTGCCTGTACTGGGAAAAACGGCGGCAACCTCCTGGATCATGTACCGGCAAGAGGCGGAAAAACCTTTTCTCTATCTGGTCTCTTTTACCCGGTTCCCTGAAATACTGGCCAACTATTTGTCCATGGATCCCAAGAGCCTGAATACGCTGTTGCGTACTTGTCTGGAAGCTTCAGCTTCCAATTTCGGAGGAACGGACTTTACGTTTAAAGAGTTCTCCCACAACGGATACGAAGGTTTGGAGGCTACCTGTAAGATCAGTAATGGCGGTGGGGATTTGAAAGGACGGGTTTTCAAGTCCGGTACTATTATTTATGTGATTTGCGGTGGTGGTGCTCCTATCGATCTTTCTGAAACCGATAAATTCCTGGCCTCTTTTCAATTTAAAAAGTAAGAGGCTATTTGAATTGCGTGGGCGAGACCACATAAGGCTGTAAAAACTGCAAGATCGCAAGATTTCAAAAAAAGAGGCCTCTTTTTTTCTTTGTTTAAGGAAAACCGCTATATTTGCAAACTGAAAACGAGATGATTTTAATAAATTATTGAATATTAAATATTTAGAAAAATGACGAAAGCGGATATTGTTAACGAGATTTCGAAGACAACCGGAATTGAGAAAGTGGCCGTACAGGCTACTGTAGAAGCTTTTATGGAATCGATCAAAAATTCCGTAGTTTGTGGAGAGAACGTGTACCTGAGAGGGTTTGGTAGTTTTGTAGTGAAGAAAAGAGCAGAGAAGACCGCCCGGAATATCTCCAAGAATGTAACGATTAAAATACCGGAACACTTCATCCCCTCTTTTAAACCTTCCAAGAGTTTTGTCGGAGATGTTAAATGTAAGGTAAAAAAATAAGAAAGGAGTAGATTATGCCAAGCGGAAAAAAAAGGAAAAGACATAAAATGGCTACTCACAAACGGAAAAAAAGACTGAGAAAAAATCGTCATAAAAAGAAATAGTTTAAGTTTGTGAGTCAAAGGATAAACCTAAAGGACGTTGTTCTTTAGGTTTATTTAGTTAGTAAAATGGGAAGATATTTACCATGAATACCGAGTTAGTAATTGATGTCAGGACCGATGAGATCATCATTGCGTTGCTGCGGGAGAAGAAGTTGGTTGAATTGACGAAAGAGAAAACGAGCGTTCAATTCGCCGTGGGGGATATATACTTGGGAAAAGTGAAGAAGATCATGCCCGGGTTGAATGCTGCTTTTGTGAATGTGGGGTACGAGAAAGATGCTTTTCTCCATTATCTGGACCTGAGCCCGCAATTTCATTCGTTGGACAGCTACATCAAGCAGTGCATTGCACGCAAGGGGTTGCCGGTAGCCAAGCTGAAACTGGAACCGGAGATCAACAAGGTCGGGAAAATCTCCGACATCTTGACGACGGGACAGTGGGTAGCGGTGCAGGTGGCTAAGGAGCCGATCTCCACCAAAGGGCCGCGGCTCACTTCGGAGTTGAGTATTGCGGGGCGTAACTTAGTCCTGATACCTTTTTCGGAGAAAGTTTCTGTCTCCCAAAAGATCAAATCTCCGGAGGAACGTAAGCGGCTGAAGCGGTTGATCGAGAGTATCCGTCCGAAAAATTACGGAGTAATCGTCCGGACTGTCGCCGAAAGTAAAAAGGTAGCGCAGTTCGACAGTGAGTTGAAAGAGTTGGTAGAGCGTTTTGAAACGGCTTTTAAGCACCTCCGGGACATAGAGCCTCCCAAATTGATCTTGGGAGAGATTGACCGGACCAGCGCTTTTTTGCGGGATATTTTAAATCCCTCTTTTGAGCATATCTATGTAAACGATATCGGGTTGTGCAAGGAGATCAGGCATTTCCTCAGCACCATTGCGCCCGAAAAAGAAAATATTGTCAAATATGTCTCTCCGGAAATTCCGATTTTGGACCATTTTGGTGTGGACAAACAAATCAAATCCTCCTTGGGTAAGAATGTATCGTTCAAAAACGGCGCCTACCTGATCATTGAACACACGGAAGCGTTCCATGTGATCGATGTAAACAGCGGTAACCGGGCCAAGCTCGGAGACAATCAGGAGTCAAATGCGCTGGAAGTGAACCTGGCGGCGGCGGAAGAGGTAGCCCGACAGTTGCAGTTGCGGGATATGGGCGGAATTATCGTGATCGACTTTATCGATATGCAGCAGGCGGAAAACCGGCAGAAGGTATACGATAAAATGAAAGAGTGCATGGAGATCGACCGGGCCAAGCACACCATCCTGCCGTTGAGTAAATTCGGCCTGATGCAGATCACCCGCCAGCGGGTGCGTCCAGAGATGTCCGTTGACACCATGGAGGTTTGCCCGGTCTGTCGCGGAACCGGAAAATCGGAAGCAGCCATTCTGGTGATCGATAAGATCGAGAACCAGTTGGAGCACCTGATCAGCGAAAAGCGGTGCAAAGAGATCGTCTTGAAGGTGCATCCGTTTGTAGGAGCCTACCTGAAAAAAGGGTGGATATCCCTCCGTACCAAATGGATGTTCCGTTACCGGGTTTCGTTGCGTATTGTGGAGGTCTCTTCCTACTACATCTACGAATTTCATTTTTTCAATCGCTTCAACCGGGAGATCGAAGACAAATGAGTTTTAAGTGCCTTCAAACATCATTTTCGTCTAAAAAGAGTATCTTTGTGGAGTCATTTCATTAATTACTAACCTTCAGTGACATATTTATGAAAAAAGGATTGTTGATTTTTTGGGCTTGTATTTTGGGCTTGTTTTCGGCCAATGCCCAGCAGATAGAGAATCCGACCAAATGGTCGTACTCCGCTGCTGATCTGGGGAACGGTGAATACGAGTTGGTGCTGAAAGCAACGTTGACCCCTGGTTGGACTATCTACTCCATGTATACCCCGGAAGGTGGCCCGTTGCAGACCTCTCTCACTTTTGAGAATGCCGGTACCGGTTTCGAGTTGGTTGGGAAAGCGGCAGAGGGGGAACCCAAAAAGAAAATGGATGAGGTTTTTGGAGTAGAGGTATGGTATTTTGAGAACATATACATGATCAAGCAGAAGATCAAAGTGACGGATGCTGCTCTTGCAGAGATCAAAGGAGCGTTGGAATTTCAGGTTTGTCAAGAGGGGGTGTGCGTACTGTTCGATGAAGAATTTTCCATTCCGTTGCCCGGTGGCGCATCGGCTTCCAAAGCGGAAGTGAAAGCGGAAGAACCGGAAAGCCAGAGTGACGAATCGCTCTGGATTTTCTTTTGGGCGGCTTTTGTAGGAGGATTGGCGGCAGTGATCATGCCGTGTGTATTCCCGATGATCCCAATGACGGTATCGTTCTTTATGCACAGCGATGCCAACAAAGCCAAAGCCAAAGCCAAAGCGCTCTTTTTCTCCCTCTCCATCATTGCGATCTATACTTTTCTCGGAGTGATTATATCGGTATTGATCGGGCCGGATTTTATCAACTGGTTGAGTACGAACTGGATACCGAATGTATTTTTCTTTGTGATTTTTTTGGCTTTTGCAGCCTCTTTTTTCGGGGCCTTTGAAATTGTGCTTCCTTCGTGGTTGGTCAATAAATCCGATAAACAGGCCGACAAAGGCGGATACATCGGTGCGTTCTTTATGGCCTTTACGTTGGTGCTGGTCTCCTTCTCCTGTACCGCTCCCATTGTGGGAACCGTGTTGGTGGAAGCTGCCAGAGGCTCCGTATTGCGACCCATTATCGGTATGCTTGGCTTTTCCTTGGCGGTGGCCCTGCCGTTCGGTTTCTTTGCCTTTTTCCCGTCCAAATTATCCAACTTGCCGAAATCGGGAGGTTGGCTGAACTCTGTAAAGGTCGTATTGGGCTTTATCGAAGTAGCGCTCGGTTTTAAATTTTTGATGGTGGCCGACCAGGTGTACCACTGGGGATTGCTGGACCGGGAGATCTACATTGCCATCTGGATCGCCAACTTTACCCTGATGGGACTTTACCTGATCGGTAAGATTCGGTTCCGCCACGACAGTGACTTGGCCTATGTAGGGACGGGACGTTTGGCTGTCGCTCTCGCCACCTTTACCTTTGTGATCTACCTGATCCCCGGCATGTTCGGAGCGCCGTTAAAAGCATTGGCCGGTTACCTGCCTCCGCAGGAGACCATTGACTTCGACATTAACCGGATCGTGCGTGACAACGCCCGGGAGATCATGCGCAGCGGTGTGGCTGTCGGCGGGAGTGCCCGGACAGACGCCTCCGCAACACCCTGTGAGGATCCGAAATACGCCGACTTCCTGCATTTGGCCCATGGTTTGAACGGCTATTTTGACTACGAACAGGCCTTGCGGTGCGCCCAGGCACAGAACAAACCGCTTTTCATCGATTTTACCGGACACGGTTGTGTGAATTGCCGAGAGATGGAGCAGTCCGTATGGTCTGATCCCCGGATCCTGTCCATGCTGGAAAATGAGTACGTGGTTGTAGCCTTGTATGTGGACGATAAAAAAACGCTGCCCGAATCAGAGTGGTATACGTCCGAGTACGACGGCAAGATGAAAAAGACCCTGGGTAAAAAGAATGCTGATTTTCAGATCAAGTATTTTAATTCGAATGCACAACCCAACTATATTCTGTTGGACAGCCACGCAGAAGGGAAGGACTTGGAAAAGTATGTTCTGATGCCTGCCAGGGGACACGACTTGGACCGGGATGCTTTCTACAACTTCCTGAAACAGGGACTTGAGGAGTACAAGAAAAGAAATCAGTAATAAAACGGGAGCTGGCTTTTCAGCCGGCTCCTTTTTGTATGGGAAAAGTAGTGGTTTGGGTACTGTTGCTTTCGTGTGCCGTATGGATGGGATGCGGAGGCAGGGAGAAGGAGAAACCGTTCCGGTATTTCCGGAACTACTCCCGTACCTTTAACGACATGAACCCGAAGCATTTGGGGGCGGCTAAACAGTGGGGTGTCGAACCGCTTTCCGGTCCGGAGGCCATCCGGAAGGCCGGAAGAAAATTGGAGGAGGTGGAGGATTGCCGTTGGTACGAAGTCGACCGGTTGACCCATTCGCATCCCTATCTGGTTCCCCGGGCGCACCAGTTGTTGAAGCGTATCGGGGCTGGTTTTCGAGATTCCTTGGATAAGAAAGGATTGCCCACGTGCCGGATTGTTGTGACGAGCGTTCTCCGGACTGGCGAGACGGTGAAAGATCTCCGTCGGGGCAACATCAATGCCAGCGCCAATTCGGCCCATCTGTACGGAACTACTTTTGATATTGCCTATGCCCGTTTCAAAGGAGCCTCTTCCGAAAAAACAGAGTTGGATAAATTGAAATCCGTTCTGGCGGAGGTATTGCGGGATTTTCGTGCTGGCGGGCAGTGTTATGTGCGCTACGAGTATAAACAGGGCTGTTTTCATATAACGGTGCGATAAATTTACTATCTTCGCACTTCGATTTTTTTAATGAAATACATACTGATTCATGGGTTTACAATGTGGAATTGTCGGATTGCCGAATGTCGGAAAATCGACTCTGTTTAATTGTCTGAGCAATGCCAAGGCGCAATCGGCTAACTTTCCGTTTTGTACGATCGAACCGAATATTGGGGTCATTACAGTGCCCGACGATCGCTTGAACAAATTGGTCGAGTTGGTGAAACCGGTCAATGTGGTGCCGGCGGTGGTGGAGATCGTGGATATTGCGGGTTTGGTGAAGGGGGCCAGCAAAGGCGAGGGGTTGGGGAATAAATTCCTTTCCAACATCCGAGAGACCGATGCTATTATCCACGTATTGCGCTGTTTTGACGACAATAATATCGTTCACGTGGACGGTTCCGTCAATCCGGTCCGGGACAAGGAGATCATCGATACGGAGTTGCAATTGAAAGATCTGGAGACGGTGGAGAGCCGTTTGCAGAAAGACGAGAAGCGGGCTATGACGGGTGGGGACCCGTTCGCCAAACGGCAGGTGGAGGTACTGTATCTCTATAAAAAAGCGTTGGAGCAGGGATTGTCCGCCCGGACGGTGGTGTTGGACGATCTGCAGCGGGAAGCGGTCCGGGATTTGTCCTTGCTGACCAACAAACCGGTGCTGTATGTCTGCAACGTGGACGAGGCTTCGGTGGTGGCCGGAAACAAATACGTGGAGATGGTGCGGGAAGCGGTGCAGGGCGAACAGGCCGAAGTGCTGGTGATTGGGGCGGACATCGAATCGGACATTGCCGAATTGGAGACCTACGAGGAGAAACAGCTCTTTCTGGAAGATCTCGGTTTGCAGGAAGCCGGCGTGAACAAACTGATCCGGACAGCCTATAAATTACTGAACCTGCAAACCTACTTTACTGCCGGGGTCAAAGAGGTGCGGGCCTGGACTTTCCGGAAAGGCATGAAAGCGCCGCAGACGGCCGGGATTATCCACACCGATTTTGAAAAAGGGTTTATCCGGGCGGAGGTGATCCGCTACGAGGACTTTGTTGCGCTCGGTTCGGAAGCGAAGTGCAAGGAGGCGGGAAAGATGGCCGTGGAGGGCAAAGAGTATGTGGTGCAGGACGGGGACATCATGCACTTCCGGTTTAACGTATAAAAGTTCGGTTATTTTACCTCATATCCACTACTTCCACATTCGGGTGCTGTTTCGTGTCGAATGTGAAAAACGTGTCGGCCGGGATCGGCTGTGGCTGTTTCATGGAGTGCACTTCAATAATTAAGTTGGTGCCGTCTTTTCCGAAGGTGGTTACCTTCTGGATTTCGGAAGTGGCGGTTTTTACCCAGATCCCGATCTTGGAAAAATTCTTTTTCAGGTCTTCCGGATACAACTCGATGTAAGCCGTTCCGTTGGTGGTAGCCACTAAGTTCTGTTTGAACCCCCGGTTGTGTATATCGAAGATTTGGGTCGGATTGAGCATCTCCTCTGCTTCTTCCGACGGATCTTTGATGTTTACCTCTTCCACTTCGGGCATGTAAGTATAGATATCCTTGCCGTCGTAGTAGTTGATGACATCCATGACGTCAATCCTGTATAATGCACCTTTCATGTAGGCTTTCCCTTCGTGTTTTTCCCGGAAATCTTCGGCTGTGTTCTCCATGGTTAGCGTGAACGCGATCTCCATAGCCGGCCACTCTTTTATTTTAGCGGCAGATTTGTCTAAAATGGTTTTGGCGTCGTTTTGTGCCGTCAGTACCAGTACAGGCAGCAGTAATATCAAAGTCAACAGGGTTCGCATAGCAGTTTGTTTTAAGATCGGTGCAAAGTTACTAAATTTTTTACGTAGTTTTGCAGGTAAATATACCTGTTACAAAAATGATACCACTCTTTATAAAATTCGGCTTTTTCGATGTATTGGATATATTGATGGTAGCTTTTATCATCTTCCAGGTATACCGTTTAGTCAGGGGAACAGCGGCCATGCACATTTTGGTTGGGATCTTTCTGGTCGGACTGTTGTGGCTGTTGGTACGGGCGTTCAACATGGAGTTGATGACTTCCATCATGAGCCAGTTCATCGGGGTCGGGGTGATTGCATTGCTGATTGTTTTCCAGCAGGAGGTGCGCCGGTTTTTGCTGCTGATGGGGAGTAAGTACAACCTGCAGAATTTTGTGAGTTTGGAGGGGTTTTTCAAGAAACCGGCCATTGCGGAGGATGTTTCCGAGGCTATTGCAGATGCCTGTGATTACTTCTCCGCTACACAAACAGGCGCGTTGATCGTGATCGCTCAAAATACGGAACTGTTCGGTTATGCCCAGACCGGCGTACTGCTCAGGGCCAAAGTAACCACAGAGTTGCTGGAAAATATCTTTTTTAAAAATTCACCTTTGCATGACGGCGCCGTCATCATTGCAGATAATAAGATCCTGGCGGCCCGTTGCATCCTGCCCGTATCGGACCTGACCAACCTGCCCGGAAGCATGGGACTTCGCCACCGGGCAGCTTTGGGACTTAGCGCCGTGAGTGATGCGTTGGTGGTGGTGGTTAGCGAAGAGACCGGCAATATCACTTTTGTAAAAGAGGGCAACTACAAGGTGCGGGTCACTCCGGATAATTTGCGGCAATACCTGCGCAAGGATTACTCCGGATTCGTTGTCAAATAACAACCGGACAGAGATCGGTCAGCCACTTTACGAGCCGAAGCTGAAGAGGTGGATGTTTTCGTAGATCAGGCCGATAAACCCGGTAAACAAAATTCCCAGACAGCATATAGTCAAACTCAGGCGGGTATAATTGTCGGAGCGAAAAGGCCTGATGGGATTTTCGTTTTTATTGATAAACACAGCTTTGATGACCCGCAGGTAGTAAAATAGCGACAGAACGGTATTTAGCAGGGCGATCAGCACCAGTACATAAAATCCCTGTTCGGCAGCGGCGGCAAAAATAAAGAATTTGCTGAAAAAGCCGGCAAAAGGAGGGATGCCTGCTAAGGAGAAGAGCGCGATCATCAGAACAAAACTAAGGCGCGGATGGGTGGTATAGAGCTCATTGTAATCGTCTATGGTGATTTTTCCGGAGCGCTGTTCGACGATGGTGATGACACCGAAGGCAGCTAAATTGGAGAACATGTACACCAATACATAGTATACTAATCCCGTCATTCCCAAGGCGGTTCCGCTGATGCCCCCCAACAGGATATAGCCGGCCTGCGAAATGGAAGAGTAGGCTAGAAAACGTTTCAGATTTTGCTGGCGGATGGCGAACAAGTTTGCCAGTGTGATGGTGATGATGATAATGCCGTACAGGAGGGTTTGCCATTGGTGGATCAGCCCGCCGAAAACCTTGTATAGGATGGTCATCAATACAAAAGCGGCCGCTCCTTTGGAGACCACGGAGAGGTAGGCGGTGACGCCTGTGGGGGCGCCTTCATATACATCCGGCGTCCATTGGTGAAAAGGAACCAGAGAGAGTTTGAAAGCGAGGCCTGCCAGAAAGAGCACAAAGGCCACCAGTTGCAGCGGAGTGCCGGTGACGTGTGCCGGAATGTCGGTGAAATAGAGCGTTCCGGTGGTTCCGTAGATGAGGGAGATGCCGTACAGGGAGAGTCCGGAGGCGAAGACTGCGGAGAGAATGTATTTGGCCCCCGCTTCGGCTGAACCGTTGTTGTATTTGTCAAAGGCCACCATCGCAGCTAAGGGGAGGGAGGCGGTTTCCAATCCGATGACAAACAGCAGGAAGTTGCCCGCGGAGATCATCAGGTACATGCCTAAGAGGGTGGAGAGTGTCAACAGGTAAAATTCGCCGCGGCGGATGACCGTCTTTTCGCTTTCCAGCCAATTCCGTGCCTGCAGGAATACCAGCAATGTGCCGATGTTGAGAATGGTCTTCACGATGTTTCCCATGGGAAAATTCAGGTACATACCGCCAAAGGCGCTGCCTTCGGTACCTGTACCGGGAAGGGCGTGCCAGACCGTATGGAGCCCCAGCAACAGGCAGGCCACCCATTGGAAATGTTTCAGACCCTTTGGGGAACCGAACAGGTCGTAGATCAGCAGGAGTACCATAACGCCAATCAGGGAGAGCTCCTCTTGCAGGTATGTAAAATTTGAAAAATCCATTTGTATTGCGTATCAATGAGGTTATTGAAGGTGTTCAATGATCGGTGACAGGCTCTCTCCGATCATGTCGGACAACCAGAGCGGGGCCACTCCGATGCCGGCAATGGCGGTGATCAGCAGGATGGCGGTGAGCCGTTCGTGCCAAGCAGCGTCCGGGAGTTGCAGGTACTCCCGGCGAAGGGGGCCGTACAGCAATTTGCCGACTGTCCGTAAAATGTACACGGCGGTGGCGACAATGGAGGTACAGGCAACAATGGTAAAGATCCGGTGGAAGGTGTCCGCGTGTTGGAAGGCTCCGACAAAGATGGTCATTTCGGCTACAAACCCGCTTAATCCGGGCAGTCCGAGGGAGGCCAGACCGGCAATAACATAGCAGGCTCCCAGGAACGGCATGACCTTCATCAAGCCTCCCATCTCGCGGATGTCCCGGGTGTGGGTGCGTCCGTAGATCATACCGATCAGGGCAAAGAAGAGGGCGGTCATCAACCCGTGGGAGAGCATCTGCAGGATGGCCCCGTTCATGGCGGTTTGGTTCAGCATCAGGATAGCGAACAGCACCAATCCGCAGTGGCTAACGGAGGAGTAGGCGTTGATGTATTTCAGATCGGTCTGGACGATGGCCGAGTAAGCACCGTAAACAACGCTGATACCGGTCAGGATGATAAAGATCCAGGAGAGCTCCTGGGCGGCCTCCGGCATCAGGTAAATAGCTACCCGGAAACAGCCGTATCCCCCCAATTTCATCAATACGCCCGCGTGCAGCATGGAAACGGCCGTCGGGGCCGATGCGTGGCCGTCGGGCGACCAGGTGTGGAAAGGAAAGAGGGCTCCCAATATGCCGAACCCGGTGAAAACGAGCGGAAAGAGCCAGCGTTGCGCCTCTACCGGAAGGCCGGTGCGGGCGATCTCCAACAGGTTCATGCTGGGAACGCCGGCTGCGGCGGAGAAGAAATAGATGCCGAGTATACCGAGCAGCAGCAACGCAGAACCACCCATCAGCATCAGGGTCAGCTTCATGGCGGAGTACTCTTTTTTACCGCTTCCCCACACGCCAATCAGCAGGTACATGGGGATGAGGGCAACCTCGTAAAAGAGGAACATCGTAAAGAGGTCCACGGAGATAAAAAAGCCGAACACGCCGACGGAGAGCAGGCAGAACCACAGGAAGTACTCTTTTGGCAAGAATTCGGTCTTCCAGGAAGCGAGAATCCCTGTAAACACAATGATGGCGGAGAGGAGCAGCATGGCGACGGATACGCCGTCTACGCCGACCGAGTAGTGGATGTGCAGCGGGGCGTACCACACCGTGTCGGCGGTAAAGAGCATTTCGGCCGTCTGCCCGGCGCTTCGCTTTCCCAAATAGGCAACGGCCAAACCGATGGCCAGCGCCAGCAGGAGAGAGGCCCCGACCGTCACTACGCAACGGATCTGTTTCAGACGGGCCGCGAAGAAAAGGCCGGCCATCATCAGCAGGGGGATCAGTACGAACAGGGATAGTATATTCATAGGTTTTTGATTTTCGAGGGGGTTAAACCAACAGAACTCCCAGGATCAGGAGCAGGGTGCCGCCAAGGGTCAGCAAGGCGTATTGCTGGACATGCCCGGACTGCAATCCCCGGATAGCCAGGGAGAGTTTTTCCGTCAGGGACGCGGTTCCGTTCAGGGCCCCGTCGATGATGTGGCGGTCAAACCAGGCGATCGGCCGGGAGATGCCGTTGAAAATAATCTTTTTGGTGACGAACAGGTAGAGCTCGTCGATGTAGAACCGTTTGCAGGCAGCGCGGTACAGGCGCGGGAAGGCGGCTGTCAATCTTCCGGTGGCGGGATTCTCCTTCCGGTACAGGAGCGTCGCCAAACCGATGGCGGTCCCGGCAATCGCCACGCTGGCCCCGGCAATTTTCCAATCCAAATGGATGGTGTAGGTCGCACCGTCGTTGGTAACAAACCGGCCGAATGGAATAAACCCGGCGACCAATGTGATACAGGCCAGGAAAATCAAGGGGGCAGTCATGGAAACCGGCGCCTCGTGCGGGGCGTGTTCGTTGGGTCCATAAGAAGCGGGACTCCCCCAAAAGATGCGGTAATAGAGCCGGAACATGTAAAATGCCGTCAGGGCTGCTGTAAAACTCATGACCGTGCCCAATACCGGGCTGAAGTGAAAGGCGGCGGCCAGTATCTCGTCTTTGCTGAAAAAGCCGGAGAAGGGAGGGATGCCCGAAATAGCTAAGCAGGCGATGAGAAATGTCAGGTGGGTAATGGGCAGGTATTTGTGCAAGCCGCCCATCCGTGCCATCTCGTTGCTGTGCACGGCGTGGATAATGGCGCCGGCCCCCAGGAAGAGCAACGCCTTGAACATGGCGTGTGTAAAGAGGTGGAACAGGGAGGCCATGTATCCGAGCCCGTCGTGCCCGCCCATACCGGAAACGCCCAGGCCGACCATCATAAAACCAATCTGTGAGATGGTGGAGAAGGCCAGCACCCGTTTAATGTCTGTCTGAACGCAGGCGACAATGGCTGCGTAGAGCGAGGTGATTGCCCCGACGACGGCGATCCCGGCCAGCACTTCGGGGGCTTCTGCGTGGTAGACTGGAAAAAGGCGGGCTACCAGAAAGACGCCTGCAACAACCATGGTGGCGGCGTGAATGAGGGCGGAAACAGGGGTTGGGCCCTCCATGGCGTCCGGTAGCCAGATGTGCAGCGGAAAGAGGGCGGATTTGCCGGCCCCCCCTATAAAGATCAGCGCCAATGCCCAACTGATCACGGAACATCCCAGGAAGGTCGTGCCGGCAGCCCCGGCAAACAGCCCGCTGTTGCCGGAGGTTAGCAGGTCGAAGTCGAATGTGTGGGTGTAATACGAAAGCAATAGAATGCCGATCAGGAAGCCCAGGTCGGAAAAGCGGGTCACAATAAAGGCTTTTTTGGCGGCGGCTACCGCTTCCGGTTTGGCGTAGTAGAAACCGATCAGCAGGTAGGATGACACCCCCACCAACTCCCAGAAGATGTACATCTGGAAGATGTTGGTCGCCATCACCAATCCCAGCATGGAGAAGGTGAAGAGGGAGAGGAAGGCGTAGTAGCGCTGGAATCCCTTTTCGCCTTTCATATACCCCAGACTGTAGAGGTGCACCATCAGGGATACGGTGGTGATGACCACGAGCATCAGCACGGAAATGGGATCTAACAGGATGCCCATGTCGATGTGGAGTTCCTCCGTAAAACGGAGCCACTCTACGTTGAACGGGACGATTTTTCCGTATACGCCTGCTACCCGGGCGGTGAAAAAATAGTGTCCGGCCGCCAGGAAGGAGAGCCCGGCGGACAATGCCAGGGAGAGCGTTCCGATGCCGCCGGCCGCGGCCGGTTTTAATTTTGTTCCCGCCAGTCCGATCAGCAGAAAGGAGAGGAGCGGCAGGAGTGGAATGAGGAGTGTATATTCCATAAGGTCAATCTTTCATCCGGTTGAGGTTTTTGATCTGGATGTTCCGGATGTTCCGGTAAATATTTATAATGATGGCGATAGCGATGGCTGTTTCGCAGGCGGAGAGGCCGATGGCGAACAGGGAGAAAAAGAATCCTTCCAACTGTTCCGGAAAGAGGTAGCGGTTGAAGACGGCAAAGTTGATGTCGACCGAGTTCAGGATCAGTTCAATGGAGATCAGAACGGCCAACAGGTTCCGCCGGGTGATAAAACCGTAGATCCCGGCGAAAAACATGATGGTGCTGATCACCAGGTAATATTCCATTTTTATTTCCATAGTTGTACGTATTGCAAATACTTATCTTTTCCGGGCGATGACGATTCCCCCGATAATACAGGCCAGCAGCAAAACCGTGATGGCTTCAAAAGGTAACAGGTACTGGTATTTCCCGGTCCCCATCAGAGCGTTCCCTACCGTTTTCATCGGTAATTCACCTCCGGAGAGGCGGGAGGGAGCAAAGGTGTGTGTCAGGGTCAGGAAGATACAGATGGCCGCTCCGGACAACGCTGCCACCAGTCCGGCCACCATCCGGCTGTTTTTCAGTTTGTGCGCCCGGTCGCCGGACGGGCTGGTCAGCAGGATGGAAAATACAAAAAGAATGATGATTCCTCCCGCGTAAATGGTCAACTGTACGGCTCCCAAAAAGGAGTAGTTCAACTGGAAATAGATCCCGGCCGTGGCGAACAGCACAAAGAGCAGGTAGGTTGCCGACCGGAGAATCCGTTTGGTAGTGACGGTCAGTATGGAGCAGACCACAATAACGGTTGCCAATATGAAAAAAACAGCGTCGTGGAACAAATGGTTCATGGCAATGGTTTGTAAGTTATTGATTACCGGCCGGTGTTTGCGGTGTGGGTGTTGTTTGTGGCTTGGCTGCCAGCCGGGAACCCTTCCGGTCCAGGCGGCGGAACAGTTTCTCGCGGGTAAAGACCGCGTGTTCAAAGGTCGGCAGGAACCGGATTGCGTTCTGCGGGCAGGTCTGTACGCAGAGTTGGCAAAAGATGCAACTCCCCAGGTCGTAGTGCCAGGCTGTCAGCACCTTTCTGTTTTTCCCCGTTTCATCGGGCTGTACCTCCGAAACGATCCGGATGGTGGCGTTGGGACAATTCATTTCGCATATACCGCAGGCGATGCATTGGTGTTCGTTCCGCTCGTTGTGTGGTAGCACCAATTCGCCCCGGAACCGTTCGGCTATTTTCAGGGTGGCCCGGTTCTCCGGGTATTTTTCGGTCACCTTCTTCCGGAAAAAGATCCGGAGGGTGGTTCTCATTCCGGTTAACAGCGACTCAAGCCCGCTGAGAAAACCGTGTATGTAATTGGGAGTACTCTTCATGTCCGGCTGTTAAAAATGAAGTTTAAAGACCACCACAACGACCATCAGCAAAAGGTTGAGCAGGTTGAGCGGAAGCAGGTACCTCCATTCGAGCCGCAACAACTGGTCGATCCGCAAGCGAGGGAATGTCCACTTGAACCACATGATGATAAAGATGACGACGGCTGCTTTTCCAAAGAACCAGACCACGGAAGGGATATGATCCATCACCCGGTTAAAGCCCTCCCAGCCCGCAACGTGCAGCGGCATCCAACCGCCGAGGAAGAGGGTGGAAGCCACCGAAGCTACGATAAACATGTTCAGGTATTCGGCTAAGTAGAAAAATCCGAAGTGCATCCCGGAATATTCGGTGTGATATCCGGCTGTGAGTTCCGAATCTGCTTCGGGCAGGTCGAACGGCCCGCGGTTGGTCTCCGCTGTTCCGGCCACCAAGTAAACGACAAAGGCGATGAGGGCCGGCAGGTGTCCCCGGAAGATAAACCAACCGTCGGCCTGGTTCTCCACAAGGATGGAGAGTTGCATGGTACCGGCGAATACCACCATCGTCAGGATGGAGAGGCCTATGGAGAGTTCGTAACTGATCATCTGCGCTCCGCTCCGCATGGCCCCGATGAGGGAGTATTTGTTGTTGCTTGACCAGCCGGCCAGCAAAATGCCGACGATGCCGATGGAGGAGACGGCGATGAGGAAAAAGATCCCCACGTTGAAATCCAACACCTGCAATCCTTTGGCAAACGGGATGCAACCGAAAGCCAGCACCGAGGCGATGATCACGACGAACGGTGCCAGATTAAAGAGGAACCGGTCGACGTGGTTGATGTCGATCAATTCCTTGATCAACATTTTGATCATATCAGCAAAACTCTGCATGAGTCCGAAGGGGCCTACCCGGTCGGGGCCGATGCGGCACTGGAAAAAGGCGCATATTTTCCGCTCTGCATAGATCAGTACGAGTGCGATGAGCGCATATCCGGCCAGCAGGCAGAGCCCGATCAGTACAAATTCAGCCAGTATAGCTATTTCTGCCGGCAGAAAGCTCCGCAGGAATTGGTCTACCCACTGTGTGACAACGGTAAAATCAAACATAATTCAACTCTTTATCTGTCGATATCGGGTACAACGTAATCCAGGGTACCGCCGATGGCGATCAGGTCGGCGATCTTGTTGTTCCGGGCCAGCAGGTCAACAACCGATACCAAGGGCAGGCAAGGGGAGCGGAACTTGACACGGTACGGGTATTTCTCTCCCCGGCTTTCCATGTAGACCCCGAACTCTCCCCGGCTGGCCTCTACGCTTTTGTAGTAAGCGCCTTCGGGCAGTTTAACGATGGGTTTGGCCTTGACCGCAAAATCGCCGGCCGGGATGTTATCTGCCAACTGCTCCAGGATCCGCAGGGACTCCTGCAACTCTTCGATCCGGACGGTATACCGGGCAAACGAATCCCCTTCGGTATGGACGATCTCTTTGAATTCGACTTTGTCGTAAACCCCGTAAGGAGATTTTTTCCGGACGTCGCAGGCCCAGCCGGAAGCCCTGCCGGAGGGGCCGGTCACTCCATAGGAGATAGCGGCTTCCCGCGAAAGGACGCCGATCTGTTGCATCCGTTGACGGGCAATGATATTTCCGGTAAATATCTGGTGGTACTCCTTCAGCATGGGAGGCAGGTAGACTAAAAACTCCTTGATTTGACGGACCAGATCGGGTTGGATGTCCGCTGCTACCCCTCCGATGACGTTGTAGTTTTGGATCAATCTTCCGCCGGTGGTCGCCTCCAGCATATCCAACACCTTTTCCCGGTCCCGGAAGCCGTAAAAAAAGGCGCTTAGAGCTCCCAGGTCCATACAGAGGGCCGACCAGAACAACAGGTGGGAGGAGATCCGGTTCAGTTCGTCCATAATGGTCCGGATGTATTTGGCCCGTTCCGGCACTTCAATGCCCAGCGCCTCTTCGATGCAGAGGCAGAGTGCATGCCGGTTTTGGTGAGCCGACAGGTAATCCAGCCGGTCGGTCAGCGCCAGCATTTGTGGGTATGTGAGGCTTTCGCACATCTTCTCGATGCCCCGGTGGATGTATCCGCAGTAGACGTCCAATTTTTTGACGTTCTCGCCTTCCAGCGCTACCCGGAAGCGCAGTACGCCGTGTGTGGCCGGGTGTTGCGGCCCGATGTTGACCACGTATTCGTCCTCTTCGAACAGGATGTGTTCTTTTTCCCGGATCTCTCCCTCGCTGTCCTCTTCGAAGGAGAAGGTGGCGTCCGGCGTTTCGTCGCTCTCCAACCGGACCGGATTGTTGTTGTCCCCGGCGTCATAGTCCTTGCGGAGCGGATATCCTACCCAGTCGTTCCGCAGGAAGAGCCGCCGCATATCGGGGTGGTTGATAAAGTGGATGCCGAAAAAGTCGAACACCTCCCGTTCGTTTAGATCGGCGCTCTTCCAGACATCGTATACGCTGGGAAGCTCCGGATTCCGCCGGTCGGCGGCGGCTATCCTGACCCGGATGGCGTGGCGGTGTACGGTAGATTCCAGTAAACAGACAATTCCCAGCGCGTCGCCCCAATCCATGCCTGTCAGGCAGGCTAAGTAGTCAAAGTGCAACTCCGCTTTGTCCCGCAGTTGCCGGGCAAATGTGTGCCAGACAGTCGGTGGCACGCTGATGGTTGCCGGGTTTTCTTCCTCGAAGGAAGCTCCTTCCGGAAGAATGGATTTTATCTCTTCTGTCAGCATTTTTTCTCTTTTCGGTTGACGGAGCCGATGAATTTTTCCACCTTGATCTTCCGTTGCAATTGCATGATTCCGTACAACAACGCCTCCGGACGGGGAGGGCACCCCGGTACATAAACATCTACCGGAATGATGGTGTCCACCCCTTTGACAACGTGGTAGGAGTTCTTGAAGGGTCCGCCGGAGATAGCGCAGGCCCCCATGGCAATGACGTACTTGGGTTCGGCCATCTGGTCGTAGAGCCGTTTCAGTACGGGGGCCATTTTGTGTACGATGGTGCCCGCCACCACAATAAAGTCTGCCTGGCGGGGACTGGCGCGGGTCACCTCAAACCCAAACCGGGCAAAATCGTAGCGGGCAGCCCCGACCGCCATGTATTCAATGCCGCAGCAACTGGTGGCGAATGTCAGGGGCCACAGCGAATTGGCGCGCCCCCAGTTGATCAGATCGTCCAATTTCCCGACCAACACATTGGCGCCTGCTGCGTGAAGCTGTTCAAGATATTCGTTATCGTTGAACTCTTCGTATTTCATCGATTTGATCTTTATTTCCATTCCAACGCTCCTTTTTTCCAAGCGTATGCCAACCCCAGTACCAATACCAGCAAGAAGAACAGAATACTGATCAACCCGCCGGTCCCCAGGTCTCGGATGGTAACGGCCCACGGGAAGAGAAAGACGGTTTCCACGTCGAACAGCAGGAACAGGATGGCGAACAGGTAGTACCCTGCTTTGAATTGCATCCGGGCGCCTCCCCGGGTGGGAATCCCGCACTCGTAGGCTTCTCCTTTCTGTTTGTTGTAGGAACGGGGAGAGACAAGCCGGGCGATTCCCAGCGCGGCTACGACCAATACAACGGCGGTGATCAGTACGACCACAAATAATGTCAGGTTCATGTTCTGTAAATTGAATACACAATGGCCCCTGGGTCAGCAGGGGCCATTGTTTAGTTCAGTTCCTTGAGGATCTTTTCAACATCGCCGGGGACGACGCGGCCGTACACTTTCTCTCCGATCAATACGACGGGAGCCAGCCCGCAGGCCCCGACACAGCGGAGGCTGGAGAGGGAGAATTTGCCGTCGGCGGAGGTTTCGCCTACATTGAGGCCGAGCGTCCGTTTAAATTCATCCAGTACCTTTTCAGCCCCCCGCACGTAGCAGGCGGTCCCCATGCAGACGGAGATGGGATGTTCCCCTTTCGGGGTCATGGTAAAGAACGAATAAAAGGTGACCACCCCGTACACTTTGGAAACAGGGATTCCCAGTTTACAGGCTACGATCTCCTGCACTTCGCGGGGAAGGTATCCGAATATGCTCTGCGCCTTGTGCAGCACATTGATCAATTCTCCGGGCCGGTTTCCGTGTTCGGTGCAAACCTGTTCCAGTTCTTTGATTTTATTTTCAGCTAATTTGATTTCAGACATGGTAGGACTGTTTATTTTTTACAAAAATAGTGCGTGTGCAACAGATGGTGCGCTTTTTCGCTCATCGGTTTGCCCAAAAACTCCTCGTACAGCTTGATGATGTCCGGATTTTCGTGCGATTTGCGGAGCGGTTTTTCGGCGTCTTCCCGGTAGAGGGCTTCCGAACGCGCTTTCAGCAGGCTGGAATCGCCGCGGTGCAGGGGCTGTCCACCTCCGCCGATGCAACCGCCAGGGCAGGCCATGATCTCAATGGCGTGGAACTCCGATTTGCCGGCACGGATCTCTTCCAGCAGTTTCCGGGCGTTCCCCAAGCCGTGGGCGATGCCGACATTTAGTTTCGTCCCGTTCAGGTCAATGGTTGCTTTTTTGATGTGTTGCAACCCCCGTACCGCTTCAAACTCTACTTTGTCCAATTTCTTGCCGGTGTAGAGTTCGTAAGCTGTCCGCAAAGCCGCTTCCATCACGCCGCCGGAAGCGCCGAAGATGACGCCGGCCCCGGTGGATTCACCCAGGGGACGGTCGAACTCTTCGTCCGCCAGCCGGAGAAAGTCGATGTTGGCGCGCTTGATGAGGGAGGCCAGTTCGCGGGTGGAGATGGAGTAGTTCACATCCGGATCTCCGTTTACCTGGAACTCTTCGCGGGCGCACTCGTATTTCTTGGCCAGACAGGGCATGATGGAGACCACGACGAGGTTTTCCCGCGGTATGCCCATCTTTTCCGCCCAGTACGTTTTGGCGATCGATCCGAACATCTGTTGCGGGGAGCGGGCCGTGGAGGGGATGTCCAGCATATCCGGGAAGTGGTACTCAAAAAAGTTCACCCACGCCGGGCAGCAGGAGGTCAGGATCGGCAGGCGGACGTTCTTGTCCCCTTGCAGGAAAGCGCTGACACGTCCCAGCAGTTCGGTGCCCTCTTCCATGATGGTCAGGTCGGCGGCAAAATCGGTGTCAAACACCTTGTCAAAACCCAATTGGCGCAAAGCGGCCGCCATTTTTCCGGTGACGGAAACGCCTGCCGGCATGCCGAACTCTTCGCCTAAGGCGGCGCGTACGGCCGGGGCGGTTTGTACAATGACCGTTTTTTCCGGGTTGTTCAGGTCGCTCAGCAAGTGGTTGGTGTGGTCCATCTCCGTCAGCGCACCCACGGGACAAACTGCTACGCATTGTCCGCAGAAAGTGCATTCGGAGTGGCCCAACGGTTGGTGGAAAGCTGTCGAGATCACGGAAGAGAATCCGCGGTTCACGGCCCCCAATGCTCCGACGGTCTGCACCTCGTTGCACATCATCTCGCACCGCCGGCAAAAGATACACTTGCCCATGTCCCGGATGAGGGACGGGGAGGTTTCGACGGTGTAGCTGTTCTGTTCTCCGGCAAACGGGATCTCCCGGATCTTCAGCTTAACGGCCAGGTTTTGCAATTCGCAGTTGCCGGATTTCGGACAGATCAGGCAATCATTGGGGTGGTCGGACAGGATCAGTTCCAACACGGTTTTTCGCGCATTCATCACCCGGAGCGTGCTGGTCTTTATTTTCATCCCATTTTCGCAACGGGTGGCGCATGCCGGGGCTAAATTCCGGCGCCCTTCCACCTCTACCACACACAAGCGGCAGGAGGCCGGAAGGTTGGTGATGCACATGTTTTCGAGGTTCATGTAGCAGAGGGAGGGAATGTTGATGCCGATCCCCTTTGCTGCGTCTAAGATGGTCGTTCCCGGAGCGACCTCGACGGGACGGTTATCTATCTGTAAAGTTATCCTGGATTCCATAATTTTATACAACACTGATGGCTTTAAATTTACACTTGTCAATACAGGTACCGCACTTGATACATTTGGCCGTATCGATGAAATGCGGTTCTTTCCGTTCACCGATGATGGCGTCCACGGGACAGTTGCGGGCGCACAACGTACAGCCTACGCACAGTTTCGGGTCGATCTTATAAGACAACAGGGCTTTGCACTGGCCGGACGGGCATTTGTGGTCGCGGATGTGCGCCACATATTCGTCGTGGAAATTTTCCAGCGTGGAGAGTACCGGGTTCGGGGAGGTTTGTCCCAGACCGCAAAGTGCCGTATCCTTGATGACTTTGCTCAGGTTGTCCAGTGTTTCCAGATCGTTCATGGAACCTTTGCCCTCTGTGATCCGGGTGAGGATCTCCAGCAGGCGCTTGTTGCCGATGCGGCAGGGCGAGCATTTCCCGCAGGACTCTTCCACGATAAACTCCAGGTAGAATTTGGCTACGGCTACCATGCAGTCGTCTTCGTCCATAACGATCATACCGCCCGATCCCATCATGGAACCGGCTGCGATCAGGTTGTCGAAATCGATCGGGGTGTCCAGGTGTTTTTCCGTCAGGCATCCCCCGGACGGGCCGCCGGTCTGTACCGCTTTGAATTTTTTATTGTCTTTGATGCCGCCGCCCACTTCGTAGATCACTTCGCGCAGCGTGGTACCCATCGGTACCTCGATCAATCCGACGTTGTTGATCTTTCCGGCCAGGGCGAACACTTTTGTGCCCTTTGATTTTTCTGTGCCTATTTTGTTGAACCACTCGGCCCCTTTGGTCAGGATGACCGGGATGTTGGCCAGCGTCTCCACATTGTTTACGTTGGTCGGTTTCCCGTTGTAGCCGGATTCCGCCGGGAAAGGCGGTTTGGTGGTCGGTTCTCCGCGTTGCCCCTCCATGGAGTGGATCAGCGCGGTTTCCTCTCCGCACACAAATGCTCCCGCCCCGTAGCGGATCTCGATGGTAAAATCGAAACCGGTGCCCAGAATATTCGTTCCCAGCAACCCGTACTCTTCCGCCTGCCGGATGGCGATGCGCAATCGTTCGATGGCCAGGGGATATTCGGCACGGATGTATACCAACCCTTTATCGGCGCCGATGCTGTACCCGCAGATGGCCATGGCTTCAATGACGGAGTGCGGGTCGCCCTCCATGATGGAGCGGTCCATAAAGGCGCCGGGGTCCCCTTCGTCCGCGTTACACACCACGTATTTCTGGTCTGCCTGGTATTTCCGGGCGAACTCCCATTTCAGGCCGGTCGGGAAACCGCCGCCTCCACGTCCCCGCAGGCCGGAGAGTTTGATTTCCTTTATCACCTCTTCCGGTTTCAGTTCGGAAAGGCATTTGGCCAAGGCGGCGTATCCGTCCCGTCCGATGTACTCTTCGATGTTTTCGGGATCGATAAAACCGCAGTTCCGCAAAGCGATCCGCAATTGTTTTTTGTAGAACCCCATGTGTTTGGAGTCGCTGACGGCGGTTTTCCGTTCGGGATCCTTGTACAGCAACCGTTCTACTTTGCGGCCTTTGATGATGTGTTCGCGTATGATTTCCGGGGCGTCTTCCGGTTTCACCTGCACGTAAAAGGTGTTGTCCGGCATGATCTTTACGATCGGCCCTTTTTCGCAGAACCCGAAGCAGCCGGTGGCGATGACCTGTACTTCGTTGTCTAAATGCTGTTCTTTCAGACTCTCCTGCAATTTTTCGATGATGTTCTGACCGGCTGAAGCCCGGCAACCGGTACCTCCGCAGACCAGAATATGCATTTTATAACTCATGGGTAAATGATATTTTGAAGTTCCTGTTTTGCTATTTGATCCCTTCGATGGTGTCGTAATTGGCCGGCAGGATGCCCTCTACCAATTCGTCTTTTTTCAAGTATTTCTGCGTGATCTCTTCCGCTTTTTTGGGAGTGACATGGCCGAATACGATCGGTTCCTTGCCGGGCTTGGTGATCTCTACGGTCGGTTCGTACGAGCAGTATCCCATGCATCCGGTCTGTGTTACGACCGCCCGGATCCCGTTTTCTTCCAGATGGTCCAGAAACCAGGCCATGGTCTCTTTGCTTCCGACCGAGATGCCGCAGGTGCCCATGGCTACTTTGATCTGTACCATATTTTCGGTATTTTCACTTTTTTCGCGCAGGTCTATTTTAGCCTGTACATGGTCTCTGATCTTTTTCAGGTCGGCCAGTGTTTTGATTTTATCCATATATTTGATTTTCAGTGTTGTTTTTCAATGTTTTTTTGTGTTACCGCTCTTCGCTGATCTCCGAAACATTTTCCGCGATCAACGTCCGGATGGCCCGGACGATCTCCGGATCATTGAGCGGTACGTTTCCCAACAGCTCTTTTACTTCCCGGGTATCGAACAGGTACTCCCCCTTTCCGGATGTGTGCCGGTAGAGAAACTCCCGCTCCGGGTTGGCAGCCGCCAGCAGGGCGATCGTTCCGGCCATGTCTCCCAGAGGAGGGCGGTCGATGTGGGAATGGGCAAAAGAGGCTTTGAGCACCGTTCCTTTTCCCAAGGCGGATTCTATGGTGACAGCGCCGCCTGTGCGTTCCGCATTCTGTAACAGGAGCGGTATTCCCAAACCTACCTTGCGGACCGTCCGGCTGGTGTAAAACGGGTCCCGCACCCGCCGGAGGGTCTCTTCGTCCATCCCGCTTCCGTCGTCTTCTATCCGCACGGTCAACCGGTCCCTGGCAAGGTCTTCTTCCAACTCAATGTCGATCCGCAGAGCATTGGCCCTGATGGAGTTCTGGACGATATCCAAAATGTGCGAAGAGAGATCTTTCACTTAAACCACTTTCAATTTGTTCTATTTTGGGCCGGTTGGCCTCTAAAAAAGAATAAATCGCCTCAAAATTAGTTTAAATTTGAAGATGTACAACGATTGCGTTCCGGAATTTTCGGCGTATTCCGGATTTTACCGGAAACATCCCTTTTGTAGCGCCTCCCGGATCCGGTAAAAATCCGGTTGTTCCAGCTCCAATTCGATGGATGTTTTACCGATGTCCTGCGGATAGTGGGCGTCGGAGGAGCGGGTAAAACGGTACTCTTTCAGGTAGGGGTGTTGCAACAGGAAATCCTCCGGCGTAGTGTGGGCGCTCAGTTCCAGCGCTTCACAGCGGAGGCCGGACGGTACAAATCCCAGCTGAGATAATATGCTGAAACGCTTTTTGTCGATGTGGGCCGGGATAAAGATCCCTTCCAGCCGGTGTACCTCTTTTTCCAATTCTTCCATGCTTTGGTCGATGGCGGAGAGCAGTGTTTTTTCCTCTTCGTACAGGATGTTCTCTTCTGCGTCTACCACTACCTGGAAACCGAATTTTTCCGGTTTGTTCGGAAAGGGAGGCAGGTGTAGGTCCAGATATTCCTGGAAGCGGGAAAGCCGCTCGTTGTCGGGTAAAAAAACCAAACAATGGATCTCTTCGCGGGTGGTTACCTCGGCCCCCGTCAGGACAAAGATCCCTTGTTCCGCTCCCAACTCCCGGATCAGTGGGGCTTGCCGGGTGGAGTTGTGGTCGGTGATGCCGATGATGTGCAACTGTTTCTCCCGGGCGGCCCGGAGGATGGCGGCCGGGCTCATGTCCAGATCGCCGCAGGGGGAGAGGGTGGTGTGTATATGCAGGTCGGCGCGTAGCATTAGAGGGGCGGGGCGGATGTTGTGTTTTTCAGCAGTTCGTAAATTTCGCCGGTGATCTCGAAAGCCTGTTTGCCGGTCATTAAAATGGGGAGTCCTTCCGCTTCGCTCTCTTCCCGGGCCTCCTCTTCCGGCTGGTATCCCTTTACCAGCACAATGGCCGCCAACTCTTTCAGGGAGGCGATGGCCATGATGTTTTTGTGTGTTTGCAAGGTGATCCAGACCTGGCCCTCTTCGGCGTTTCCCATGACGTCGCTCAACAGGTCTGAGGCGTATCCGCCTTTGATCTCCCGGTCCAGGCCGGATGCTCCGCAACAAACTTCCAACCGGAGTTTTTCCGCTAATTCCGCTACATTCATGTGTTTGTGTTTATTCTTTGTCTTTTTTGTTTTTGTTCAATTTGTCTTTTCCCCAGATCTTCGCCAGCAGTTCGGTCGACTCTTTCGGTGTGATCTGCCCGTTTTCCGTCAGGATCTTCTGCCGGAAGATGCATTGGTCCAGTTTGGCTTTTCCCTGTACGATGTCTTTGGCCAGGGCTTCGCAGGAGGGGGCCCCACAGGCGCCGCAGTCGATCCGGGGAAGTACCTCCAGGATCCGGGTGATCTTCTGCATCTTTTCCATGGCGACCAACCTGTTTTCGTCTAATTTTTCGATGGAGCGGGGATGGATCTCGCCGGTCAGTTGGATCTGGTCGTGCAGGAAATCCCGGTAGAGGGGCATTTTGTTTACGGTCACATAGTTGTTTTTCCGGTAGATGTCTATCCGTTTGTGCAGCCGTTCGATGGTCAGAAAGCGGTTGTTGGCGGTCAGTACGCCTCCGGCGCAGGAGTGGTCGCAGGCCCGCAATTCCAGAAAATCGATCTCCGGCAGTTCGTCGTTTTCCAATTTTTCCAGGATCTCGATGACGTTGTGGATTTCATCGATGCAGAGGCAACGCCCATCGTAGTGGGAAGCCTCTCCGCCGGTCAGTGTCCAGTTGATGGATTCCGGCGGCAGGTGGTACTGTTCCGGTACGGGAACCACTGCTTTGTCTTTGTTTTTTTTCAGGGCCAGCAGGATTTTGTTGTACATGAAATCCATGTTGACCACCCCGTCTACGGAGGAACGGTCTTCTCCGACGGGGCTTTTGATAGCGGCGATCTTGGCGGCGCACTGGGTCACGAAAAAGACCCCGATGTCGGCTTCGGGGATCCCCTGGTCGATGAATTTTTTCCGGGCGTAGATGGCGGCGGTGTCCATTACCTGTTTTAGCCGGATGATGTGTTTGATCAGGGAGGGGAAGCGGACCTGTATCAGCCGGACGATGGCGGGGCACGAACTGGATATAAAGGGTTTCAGGTGTGCGTTTTTTTTCATGTACTCCCGGGTCTCGTCTGCGATGATGCCGGTCGCTTTGTCGACTTCCATCACGTAGTGGAACCCCATGTTGTGCAGTTCGGAAAAGATCTGTTCTTCGGTTACTTCTTCGGGAAACTGCCCCATCAGTACGGTGGGGATCAGAATGACCCGGTATTTGAATTGGAAGATTTTGTTGAAGTCGTCCTGTTCTACGATGATCGCCCGTTGCGGACAGCTTTTCAGGCATACGCCGCAGTCGATGCAGGCTGCTTCGTTGAGTACGGCTTTTCCGTTCCGGATGCGGAGGGCGGAGGTGGGGCATACATGCATGCAGTGTGTGCAGCCGGTACAGGCTGCTTCTGTGATCTTTAGTGCATGGTAAAACGCTTCCCCTTCCATGTTGTTTCGGTTACAGGTGGATGATCATGGTGACTGTGGTACCTACGTTGATTTTCGATTCAATGTTCAGTTCGTCGCAGTTTTTCCGGATGTTGGGAAGTCCCATACCGGCCCCGAAACCCATGGCCCGGACTTCCGGTGAGGCGGTGGAATACCCCTCTTGCATGGCCCGGTCGATGTCCGGGATCCCCGGCCCTTTGTCGGCAATGACCATTTCAATGGCGTGGGGTTTGATCCGGACATGGATCTGTCCTTCCCAGGCATGCGCCACTACGTTGATCTCTGCTTCGTACAATGCTATCACGACCCGTTTGATCAGGGCGTTGTCCACGTTCAGTTGTTTGAGGACCTTTTTGATGTTGCTGGAGGCAACCCCGGCGCCGGAGAAGTTTCCTCGCTCTATGGTGTAGTTGAATTCCATGTTTCCGGCTGTTAGTAAATAGATTTCAACCCGGCTTTGTACAGTTCGCCGCAGGTTTTGAACATGGTGTGTTTGCACTGCAGGAGCACAATGCCGCTCTCCCTGGCGATCTCCATCATTTCCGGGGTGATCGGTTTGTTCCGAACGAACAGGATCGAGGGAATATCGGATAGTTCGGCGGTCCGGATCACCTGGGGATTGGCCAGGCCGGTGATCAGGATGGCGTCCGTTGCGTTCAGCCGCAGGACATCGCCCAGCAGGTCGGCGGCAAATGCCCGGGCGATCTCCCAGGATAGTTTTTCTTCTCCGCAGGCTACTGTCAGGTCCAACAGCTGTACAATATTGTTTAGTGTCATGTTTTGGGTGTATTGTGGCGACGAATATAGTAAATAATTCCGGGAAATAATCTAAATTTTTGTTGTTGGGAGTTTTTTGTCTGTATAGATCCTTCTCTGCCTTTACTCTGCCTTTAGTATACTGTCGTTATACCGTCATTATACCGTCGTTAGACCGTCCATAGATCGGCGTTATACCGTTTGTAGATGGTGTATAAATCGGTGGGGTGTTGTATTTCCGGGAGATGTGTTGGGGGAAGGTATTTTTTATCTCCGGGATGCCGGTTTGTGTGTAATATACGAGATTTGTTGCGTTTTCACAAGGGGGGATGTAGATTTTTTTTGCGGGATAGCTTTTGCAAGGGAAGATGTTGATTCTCCTATTGTGATAAGTGTGGTAAAAATGAAGAATGATATATCTGTAATGTTTGGTTGCAATCACAGGCCAGAGATGTTGATGGAGAGAAGAGAATTACGACCCAATCGCTGCTCATAAATTGACGATGAGGCCGACAATGCCTCGATCAACACAAAAGCTGCCGACGAATCTCCAACGGCTATTAACGACTTGATACGAAAAATCACGAGTCATTTTTAT
>QMCD01000319.1_pt1 | contig 38105 bp, 32 predicted proteins | sample 1821841 | NCBI WGS metagenome assembly QMCD01 (sample SAMN01991225, study PRJNA193472) | Termite gut metagenome, whole genome shotgun sequencing project. | isolation source: worker | host: Macrotermes natalensis
CGCGCGCCCTGGAGCACCGGGACGCGGTGGCAGACGAAGAGCGCCGCGCGTATTTGGCCACCAGTGCGGCCAGCCATGTGGGCGCTTTTGTGGGGGGAATTGCCGCCTCGGTGGACACCCCCGCTGTACCCACCGGTTTTGAGGGTTTGGACGCGGCGCTGGACGGCGGGCTGTACGAGGGATTGTATGTGGTTGGGGCTATCAGTAGCCTTGGGAAGACAACGTTTATATTGCAGATGGCCGACCAGATTGCCAAACAGGGGCGGGATGTGTTATTCTTCTCTTTGGAGATGGCGCGCAGTGAGCTGATGGCCAAGAGCATCAGCCGCCTGACGTGGGAATTGTGCGGGGGCGAAAGTGCTAACGCAAAAACCACGCGCGGTATTACCGATGGCAAACGATACGCTGGGTATTCTCAAAAAGAACGCACCATCATCCAGCAGGCGGTGGCAGCTTACGAGGCGTTTGCCGGGCGTTTGTATATCTGTGAGGGCGCGTTTGACACCGGGGCGGACAAGATAGCCAAGACCTTGGCGCGGCACGTGAAGCTGACCGGGCGCGTACCGGTGGTGATGATAGACTATTTGCAGATTTTAGCCCCCGCCGAGCCGCGCGCCACCGATAAGCAGAACACTGACCGCGCCGTGTTTGAGCTAAAGCGCCTAAGCCGGGAATACAAAACGCCGGTGGTGGCAATATCGTCGCTGAACCGCGAGAATTATACGGCGAAGATGAGCCTTGCGGCGTTTAAGGAAAGCGGCGCAATTGAATACAGCAGCGATGTGCTGCTGGGCCTGGAGTTTGCCTTGCCGCAGGGGGCGGAAAAGCTAACACCGGATTTGCTGGACGAGGCGAAGCGGCAGAACCCGCGCCGGATAGAGCTGAAGGTGCTGAAAAACCGCACCGGGGAGAGCGGCGCGGTAGTGGATTTTGTGTACTGGGCGCAGTGGAATGGGTTTGGGGTGTGGGTGCACAAAGGGAAAACGGTGCGGCGGTGAGCCGGGAAACTATGAAAAAGACGCTGGCAATTATTATCCCGCATTTAGGGTTTGGCGGACAGGAGCGGATAGCTGTTACAGCTGCCGAGGGCCTGAAGGATGAGTATAATGTTGTTATTTTAGTATTTCAGCGCTGGGAGACGGAAATTCCAGTTGAGGATATACCGGTTGTGAACTTGAACCTTCCTGCCCGATCGTCTCTGCTTGCGAAGATTTGGCAAGTGCTTCGGCGAAACTGTGCGTTGCGCCGCTGTAAAAGGGAACTGCGCATAGACATTGCCCTTTCGGTGGGGGATATTGCCAATGTGAGCAATGCGTTTAGCCGCCAACGTGAAGCGGTGGTGCTCTGGGTGCACGGCCAGGCCTCTGTACCGCGGGGCTTTTGGAGGTGCTTAGCAAGCCGCCGGGTGTACAAGCGGGCGCGGCGTGTGGTGTGTGTGTCGGCACAATTGCGGAACGATTTGGCCTATGCCCTAAAGATGCCCATGCAGCGCTTTGACGTGTTGTATAACGGTGTGCCTTTAGAACGTATCCGCGAAAAGGCACAAGCACCGGCGGCCTTACCGGCTGGCCGGTATATTCTGGCAGTGGGGCGGCTGGAAGATGTAAAAGGCTACGACCATTTGCTACGAGCATTTGCTATTGTTTGCCAGCGGGTAGCGGATGTGGTTTTGGTTTTGGTTGGTGACGGCAGCAACCGGGCTTGCCTAGAGGCGCTTAGCAGTACGCTGGGTTTGGCCGACCGTGTGGTTTTTACCGGTCTACAAAGCAATCCCTATGGCTACATGAAACGCGCTGAGCTGGTGGTTTTATCGTCTTGCTTTGAGGGATTCCCCATGGTTATTTTGGAGGCGATGGCTTGTGGGACACCGGTGGTTTCGGTGGCTTGCCCCAGTGGGCCGAGGGAATTACTGGCCCGCCCCGATGAAGCCTCGCCGCAAAACAGCCCCGCCTTGTGCACGTATGGGGTGCTTACCCCGCCGTTTAGCACTTGCCGCAACGTGGAACACGCTGTGGAAGCATTGCTTGCGGAGGGGTTGCTGCTGTTGTTGGAAGATTCGGCCCTGCGCGCATGGTACGCTAAGCGCGCCGCTAAACGGGCGGAGGCCTTTTCCGACACGCGGTTTTTTGAGGGGCTGCGTGCGCTGTTGGATATCTAGGGCAATGTAGCGGCGGGTGTGGTACGCCTTATTTCTCCATCATACCGCCAAATATTGTTTTGAAGATGATGTTTATATCGAAAGAAAAAGACCAATTGTAGATATAGTATAGGTCATGATTGATGCGCTCTTCAATGGAGGTGTCGCCTCGATAGCCATTTATTTGAGCGTAGCCCGTGATACCGGGCCGTACTTGGTGGCGGGCCATGTAATAGGGTATTTCGTCGCGGAAATGGTCTACGTGAAACGGGATTTCCGGCCGGGGACCCACCAGACTCATATCTCCTTTTAAAACGTTAAAAAATTGCGGAAATTCATCAATGCTGGTTTTTCGGATGAACCGGCCAAACGCCGTGACGCGCGTATCACCCTTTTGACTCCAGGCGGTGTTTTGTTCTGTGTTTACGCGCATAGAACGGAATTTGTACATTTTGAAGGTTTGTTTTTTTCTGCCCACACGCTGTTGGCCGAAAAAAACCGGCCCTTTGGAGGAACACTTGACCCCAATGGCGGTGAAAAGCAGTATCGGGGAAAGCACTACCAGCAGCATCGCCGCCGCAAAAATATCGATGCTGCGCTTAAGAATGCGGTTTAAAAGACTGTCCAGCGGGGACGCGCAGATGTTGTATATTTGGACGGTATCGATGCTGTTGACCTGTGGCGCGGAGGCGGAGAAAACATATTGGGAGAAATAGGGAATAATAGAAAACCGCTGGCCGTGGCGGTTGCACAGGGAGATGGCTTGGCGGGTGTATCTGGCGTCGTTTTCATCAAGAGCGATAACGGCTTCATCGTAACTGCATAGCCCCAGCAATTCGTCCAATTTACTAAGCTGTCCCAGGCAGGTAGCATCTGCTAGGCTGAGGGTGGGGCTTTTATCGGGAGTAGACAAAAAGCCGGCCAAATGATAACCAAGATACGCATTTTTTTGGATGGCGGTATAGTATTGTGCCGCCAGATTGCCACTGCCGATGAGAAGGACGTGGCGCAGGTTGTGTTTTTTGTTGCGGAGATTATGAAGGATACACCGCACCATAAGATGCTTGCCGGTGATGAACACGGTGCTGAGGATAAAATAAAATACAAGCATCCAGCGTGAAAAATCGAATATCCGCCGGACAAAAAAGACAAGGGTTAGCAGCAATATGTTTACTATGTTGGCGCGAACAACGGTAGAGATGTCTTTGGGATAGCGCGTGAGACGCTTGGGCGCATAGAGCTTTGATATTGCGTATAGCACAATGGAGAGCAACGCGTTGACAAGGCTGATGTCGAGGTAATCGGCAAAGGGCTGAAAGGTGACGCTGTCGTCAAAGAAAAAAAACCGTATCCTGTACGCCAGGTAAAACGCGGCCAGGTTGAGGATGCCATCCACAAGAGCGGCGGCGATGCTGATACTGCGCATATTTTTTTTGACCATATGCGCCTCCAATAACCTTTTGTTATCGTTAGTATAGGGGTGGTGCCCAGGTATGTCAAGTTGCAGTGTTTGCGTTGCCACTATTAGACAAACCCCTGCCGTCATGCTATAATTTTCGTGTTTGGATATAAAAGGTTGGGTGGTTTGCTAGTTTGATAGAGGTAAGGAGTGCCATGGATACCAAGCCAAAGCCGTCGCGCGTAGTGGACGCCAAGGGAATCTTGACCGGCTTGGGCATTAAGGAACTGCTGGGTTATCGCTATTTGGCGGGTCTGCTTGTAAGGCGGGAATTTTTGGCTGTTTACAAGCAAAGTGTATTGGGGCTTGCCTGGTTTGTGATTAGCCCGCTACTTACCAGCCTGGTGTTTACCCTTGTTTTTGGGCTGGTGGTGCAAACGCCCACCGATGGCTTGCCGTTTTTCCTGTTTTATTATTCCGGGCTGGTGTGCTGGAATTATTTCGCCATTGTGATGGACAAAACGGCACGAAGCTTTACGGAAAATATTGCCGTTTTCAGCAAGGTGTACTTCCCGCGCCTGGCGGTTCCGGTGGCGGCGGGGGTGTCTTACGGCGTGTCTTTTCTTATTCAGTTTGTGGTACTGGCGCTTTTAATGCTGGCCAGCCCCTTGCTGGGTTTTAGCACCGGGTGGCATTTTACGCTATTGTTGGCGCCACTTTTGGCACTGCAAAGCGCTTTGCTGGCAATGGGGGTAGGGATGCTGATTGCCAGTGCTACCACCAAGTGGAAAGACTTGATTTTTATGCTGGGCTTCATCACCCAGATATGGATGTATCTTTCCCCCGTAGTATATACGGCCGACGCCGTGCCGCAGCCGTTTGGGACACTGCTTGCGATAAACCCAATGACAGCCGTTATCGCAAATTTTCGTAGTCTGGTTTTTGGCACGGGCGGTTTTAATTGGCTTTTGCAAGGTTATAGCCTGGCCTTTACCGCGGGTGTTTTGCTATTGGGGCTATTTGTGTTTCGCCGCGCGCAGCGCACCTTTGTAGATACAATCTGAATGCAGGACGAGGACGGGAAAAGCCATGGCAGACAACGCGATACGTGTGGAGCGTTTATATAAGGAATACCGGTTGGGTGTGCTAAATAAGCATGCGGTACGCGCGAGTTTTCAGCGCCGGTGTGCGCGTTTACGCGGCAAAAGTGAAGCAATTGGCACGCCGGTGTGCGATAGCCAGTGCTTTTTTGCGCTGCGTGATGTTTCATTTGACGTGGCGCGAGGGGAAACGCTGGGGATTATTGGCAGCAATGGCTCGGGGAAAAGCACTTTGTTGAAAATATTATCGGGTATTACCGTGCCGACGAAGGGCCGTGCCGAGATATGGGGGCGTTCGGCCAGCTTGCTGGAGGTGGGTACGGGCTTTCATCCTGAGATGACCGGCCGTGAAAATGTATACATGAACGGCGCTATCTTGGGGATGAAAAAACAGGAGATACACCAGAAGTTCGATGAAATTGTAGCGTTTTCTGAGATAGGACAATTTATAGATACCCCGGTGAAGCGTTATTCCAGCGGCATGTATGTGCGCCTAGCCTTTGCGGTAGCCGCCCACCTAGAGCCGGAAGTTTTGATGGTGGACGAAGTGCTGGCGGTGGGCGACGCGCGTTTTCAGCGCAAGAGCATTGGGAAAATGAACAGCGCCAGCAGCGAGGACGGGCGGACAGTGCTGTTTGTAAGCCACAACCTGAGCGCCATACGTGGCTTGTGCAAAAAATGTATATGGCTGCATAAAGGAGAGCTGATGGCGTATGGCCCCACCCAGGAGGTGCTGGCGGCTTACATGCAAGACGAGTGCACACAGGGGGCTTTTGAGGTGTGCTGGCCCAACCGGCACACTGCGCCTCAAAACAGCGTGGTGGTAGTACACCGTGTTTTTTTAGGCAACGCACAGGGCGCGGTGTTACAAACACTGACGTGCGAGAACACGTTTTTTTTGCACATCGATTTTGAAGTGATCACCGCGCGTGAAAAAACCGGGTTTACATTTAACCTGTTTTGCGGAGAAACCAATATTCTTGCCTTCAGCAGCTTGAGCAACACACAGGGTGCTTGGTACGAACAGGCCAACCCACCCGGACATTACCGTACCGCATGCGAGATTCCCGGATTATTGTTGAACGCGGGGGTATATTCCATTGGGATTAACCTGTTTGCCGAAAACTACAAGCATTACGCAGAATTTAGAGATTTGTTGCGCTTTACGGTAAGCGATTCAACAAAAAGGCGGGGTGATTACTACGCGCCTATGGAGGGGGTTTTCCGCCCCGCTTTGCACTGGCATACCCAACCGTTACCCAAGGAGGATACCTGATGCCGGAGAAGAAACCAATGGTGTCTATTATCATTCCGGTATACAATGGCGCCGATTACTTGGCCGGGGCCATTGACAGCGCGCTGGCCCAAAGCTACGAAAACCGTGAAGTGATTGTGGTAAATGACGGCAGCACCGACAACGGCGCCACGGCGGCGGTGGCACAAGGCTATGGGCAGCGCATCCGTTATTATAAAAAAGAGAACGGCGGGGTGGCCACGGCTTTTAACCACGGCATTGCCCAAATGCACGGAGAGTATTTTTCCTGGCTTAGCCACGACGATTTGTACAAGCCCGACAAGGTGCGGGCACAAATGGCGCTCTTTGACAGCCTGCCGCAGGATACCATTTTGTATACCGGATATGAGCTTTTTTACGACGACGATAAAACGGCTACCGTGCCCATTCGATTTGAAGACCGCTATGATATAACGGATTTAGACATCCCGTTGTTCCCCGTGTTCCGCGGTATTGCCAACGGCTGCACCATTTTGTTTCATAAGAGACATTTTGCGCGGGTGGGGCTTTTTAACCCATCCCTGCCCACCACACAAGATTATGATTTGTGGTTTCGCATGTTCCGCGGGGCAAGCGTGCACTACTGCCCGCAAACCAACGTGCTGATGCGCCAACATAAGGGACAGGGCACCAAAACCATCCCAAACCACCTGGAAGATGCCAACCGGCTTTGGATATGGATGATGGGCCAGGTGACCGATGCGGAAAAGGCGTCGGTTTCGGGTACGCCGGAATTGTTTTACAGGGATTTAAGCGCCTATTTGGCACAGACATCCTATAAGGAAGCCGCAGAATATGCCAACCGGCAGGCACAAACCGAACAAATGCGCTGGCAGTACCTGCCGCAGGATGAGGCGCAACGGTTTACCTACCACTTGGTGAAGCAGGTACAGCGCCTGCGTGCCAAGCTGGATGCCACCGAAAATCCGGGCCATGCCAAAAACGGGCCGGTGAACGACATCCAAATAATGAATAGCCTAAGCTGGAAAATAACCGCGCCGCTGCGGGCGGTGCATCGGCTGTTTACGCGCGGCGGGCGTTAAAGGAGCATTGCTGTATGTTTAATCCGATGGTGTCTGTGATTATTCCGGTGTACAACGGGGTCAAATATCTGCGGGGCGCTATTAACAGCGTGTTGGCACAAACGTATGAAAACCGCGAGATACTTGTAATAAACGACGGCTCGGACGATGGCGGCGCCACGGCGGCGGTGGCAAAGCGCTACGGACGGCGCATCCGCTATTTTACAAAAGAAAACGGCGGTGTGGCCTCCGCCCTGAACCTGGGACTTGAGCACATGCGAGGCGATTATTTTGCGTGGCTTTCCCACGATGATTATTATCTGCCCGAAAAGCTTGCGCACCAGATAGCGCATTTAGAGGCTTTGGATAAAAAAACGGTTATATACGGCAGCTATAGAATGAAGGAAGAGCCCGGCGGTGTGCGCAGCACCGCACCGCTGCAACGCATGTATGCCGCGCGACAGCTGGCCACCCCCTTGTTTCCCGTTTTTAGGGGTTTGGTAAACGGCTGCACGGTGCTGATACACAAAAGCCATTTCGAACGGGTGGGCAGTTTTGACCCGTCGCTGAGAACCACCCAGGACTACGACCTGTGGTTTCGCCTGTTTCGCCAGGCGCCGGTAAGCCATTGCCCTCATGCCGATGTAGTGGTGCGGCTTCACCCCGGGCAGGGCACCCGGCAAGACCCAAGCCACGCGGCCGAGGCCAACCGGCTGTGGGTAGAAATGGGCCGGCAAATAACCGATGCCGAAAAGGCGCAGGTGGCGGGAACGCCGTACCATTTTAACCGCATGATGGCCGATTATTTAGGTGGCCGCGGCACATTGGACGAGGCCGCCGCTTTTTATAAGCGCGAAATGGCGCATGCACGCCAAAACCAGAATGACGGTGCACTGGCTGCGGCAATAGCACATAGTTTTGACGCCCTGTGCGAAAGCTTACCCCAGGCGGCCCGGCGTGCGTTCACCGGAGAGCCGGCGGAGGGAACGATGGCCCGTTTGGCGCGCAGCGTGTGTTATGACGGGTTACGCGCCACATGGCGGCGTGGGCGGGAAACCCTGGGGTAACACTGCTGGACTACACAGAAAGGGGCGGCCAAAATGGAACACCATAGTCCGCAAACCGCGCCTTCTGGCCCATTGGTCAGCATCATCATTCCAACCTATAACGATGCCGCCCTGTTGCCCAACGCCATCAACAGTGTTTTAGCGCAAACGTACCCCAGCACCGAAATAATTGTTGTGAACGATGGCTCGGACGATGGCGGCGCCACCGATGCCGTGGCGGGGGGTTACGGCGAACGCATACGGTATTTTGCCACCGAAAACCGAGGCTCGGCCGCCGCCAGAAACCTGGGGATAGAAAAGGCAACCGGGGCGTACATTGCTTTTCTGGATGCGGACGACTTTTTTCTGTCGCAAAAGATTGAGAAGCAGCTGGCTTATATGCTGGAGGGCAGTTATTGTTTTTGCCACACTTCTTATGTGCGGCGCAACGCGGGCACAGGGGAAGAAAGCAAGATAACAACCAAAGCGTCAAGTGGAAAGGCATTTCCTGGAATTATTGAGTGTTGCCGTGTTGCCACCCCGACGGTGATGGTGAAACGCGATGCACTGGGCACCCTGCGATTTCCCGAGGATTTTACCATTGGCGAAGATGTTTGCCTGTGGATAGATCTTTCGTTCCGCTATCCGCTTGGCCAGATAGACGACGGCCTGACGGTGGTGGTGGTGGATGAGGATACCACGGCGCTATCCGGTGAAAAAAGCGTAGTGGGTTATTTGAATATCTTGCGGTATGTGTACCAGAACCCGGAATATGCCAAAAATATACTGGAAACAGACTATTTGTACCAGGATTTACGCAGGATGAATATCTTGCGCCTGGGCCTGTCTAAGAGAGAAAAGCGGCAAATTGGCCGAAAGAAGGTGCGTAAAGTTTTGCTGCATATTTATTACGCGGTGTTAGATACTGCCATTAGCTTATTCCACATGCTGTTCCCGGGATGGGGAAAGTAGCTTTTCACATATCTTTTAGGAAGGAGGCGAGCGACCATCAACGGGCCGGCTATTCTGTTTTTTAATCATTTCTGGCTAACCGGCGGTGTGGAACGGGTTGTTTCCACGCTGGCTAACCACCTGTGTCAATCCTATCAGGTTCATATCCTAATACAACTGCCTATTGTGGAAAACACCTTTCCGCTGGATGAAAAAGTCACGTTCTTCTCACTGAAAAATTCTTCATCCTGGGTAGAAAAATGCATTCGCTACATTGCCAGAAACAACATTCGCCTGGTGATTGGTAATTCCAGCATCGTTTTGGATGGCTTGCCTTTCTATCAGCGCCTGACACAGCAGGGTATTCCCTATATCATTTGTAACCACGAGAATTTTTTCTACCCCATCCGGCACGAAACCACCGGCTTTGGCGCACAGCGCAAGGCATTTTTACTACCCGCGCAGGCGGCCGTTTTTCTCACCTCTTTCAGCGAGCGCGTTTACCACTGCCTTGCCCCCAATGGCGTATGGATACCCAACCCGCGCCCGTTTCAGCCTGACAGCGCGTTTATGCGCCCAGAGCCCAATAAAGTGCTGGTTGCCGTTGGCCGCTGGAACGACCCGAATAAGCGGGTTGACCGGATATTCCGGGTTTTTCGGCTGGTGCTGAACCGGGAAGCAGATGCCAAACTGTACGTGGTTGGACCGGTGGATTGGGACGCGGTGATACCCGGCGAGGGCGGCGTCACGCTGGAAATGGTCTATAAACTACAAGCATTCCCCGAGAGAAGCGTTGTTTTTACCGGGCAAACAGACCATGTGGAAAATTATTTCAAACTGGCCGATGTAAGCCTAATGGCGTCGGAAAGCGAAGGATTTGGCATGGTGCTGCTGGAAGCTGCCGCCTACGGGGTGCCCTCTGTCCTTTTCGAGATACACGGGCTTGAGGATATCATCACCCACGGCGAAAACGGGTTTATCTGCCCGCAGGATGACGTACAGGCGATGGCCTTGTGTGTTCTGCGCCTGTTTGAGGACAAGGTGCTGTATCAAAGCATGCGCGCCAAAGCCCTTCAAATGGTATCGCGCTTTTCCCGGGAAACGGTGTGCGAGCGCTGGGGGGCTCTAATTGAGGCCGTATTGTCCGGCCGACCCGATTTGGCGCCCTTTCAATCGCCTTTTAACTTTACAACAAAGGAAGCGGCAGCCATCGCCAGAGAATATCAAGCCGGTATTGAAAGCTGTTCTTTGGGCTGGCAGCAGCGGGATGATGAATTGCGAAAAATTAAAGCCTCGCCGCTGTTTCGGCTTTTTTTGCCCTTGTTCCGGCTGATAGATAAAATACGCAAATGGGTTAAACGGGGGAAACGCACATGAAAGCATTGGTTACCGGTGGCGCGGGGTTTATTGGCTCTAATGTGGCGCAATACTTGATTGGCAAGGGCCTTGAGGTGCGGATTTTTGACAACCTCTTCTCCGGCCACCGTGAAAACATAGCCGAACTGAACGCTGAGTTTATCCGGGCCGACATCCGTGACGCAGCTGCTGTGGAAAAGGCCTGCGCGGGTTGCGGCGTTGTTTTCCATCTGGCGGCCAGCGTGGGGCGGCAAAAATCGCTGGACAATCCGCAGGAAGACTCTGAAACCAACCTGCTGGGTACGGTAAATGTGCTGGAGGGCATGCGCCGGCAGGGGGTGAATAAAATAGTCTATTCCTCTTCTGCCGCCATTTTTGGTGAGCTAATAACCCCTACCATTGATGAAAATCATCCGCAAAACGCGGATTCGCCCTATGGCGTGAGCAAGCTGGCGGCGGAAAAAATGATTTTGGCCTACGCGCACATTTACGGCATTACGGGCATTTGCCTGCGCTATTTCAACATCTATGGGGAAAACCAGCGCTTTGATTTGTACGGGAACGTGATTCCTATCTTTGCCAAGCGTATTATAGAGGGCACACCCATTACCATTTACGGCGACGGTGAACAAACGCGGGATTTTTTGAACGTGCGGGATGTGGCCCGAGCCAACTGGCTGGCCTCGAACACCGACAAAACCAATGTGTACAACCTGGGCAGCGGCGGCAGCGTTACCATTAACCGGCTGGCGGAGATGATGCAGGCATACGCGGGTAAGCCGGTAGGTGTGCAGCACCTGCCCGAACGCCCGGCCGATGTGCGCCATTGCAAATCCGACATAAAAAAGGCACAGAACCAGCTGGGGTTTTCCGTGACGGTGGATTTACAAGCGGGGCTGCAAAGCTACCTTAAATGGTTTTCTGCGCACGTCATGTAAAGGGATGTTTATGCGGAAAAGGATAAAAACCCTTTGGGCCTTACTTGCAGCGCAAAGCTGCAAAGCCATGGTTACGACAATGCTTTGCACCTTGGCGCTCTTGCTTTTGCCGGCCGGCATATCCGAAGCCTTGGATTTCTTTGCCGGGGCGGTGCGTGTGTCCGCCATTATGACGCAACCGGTATCCGGCGAAACCGTATTCGTCGTCCGTTATACCGACGCGCAAGAAACCCGTACGGTGTCCATGGCAACGCAGGGGGAGGGCCGCTACACGGCGCGCGTTCCCAAAATGGCAAGCAAAGTGGCTGTTTGCATCCTTTTTGCCGATGGCCAACCGGATTTGGTGGTAACCGATAAAGTGTCGATTAAACATCCCTTTCAAACCGACATGCTGCTGCCGACAGCGGCCGACAGCTTTGACTTGTCGCCACCCGAGGCTACATTTTTCTATCAAGGCAAGATATCCGCCTACAGCGAGGTATCCCTTGAGCCTGTTATCGCCTTCCGGCACTTTCAGGTGGATGCTACGCGGGCGCAGAGCCAGCCGGTGCGGCCGCGTTCACTGGCCGGGTTTGCCGCCCTTGCGGTGCTGGTTGCGGCTTTTATCATCCCCAGCAAAGATTATCGGGCGGCTTGGGCCAGGCTGCGCCCCAGGCGTTTTAGCCTAGACGAAACCCAAAAGCACGGTCTGTTTATGGCCACTTATGCGCTGCTTGCATTCGCGGCTTTCAGTTTTATTGCCTCTTTCATCCCCATTTTTTGCGTATGGTGGGCACAGGCGCAAGTATACCTGCTAACCCTTGTGCTAACGCTGTACTCGTCTGCCGTCATTTCTGCGCTGTATCGCCCAAAGCCTGGCAGAAAGCTGGTAAAAACCAAATCCATGGCACTTTTTTTAACGCCCATGCTGCTGCCAGTGCTGCTTTTGGGCCTGCGGTATAGCGTAGGGTTTGATTATTTGTACACCTATGTGCCCGGATACCGGGCGGCTGCTATGGGTTGGCCACACATGGAAGACCCTTTGTTTGGGCTTTTAAATGTGGCGCTAGCCAAAATGGGTTTGGGAAGCGAAAGTCTTTTTGCAGTGTGTGCCTTTATCACCGTTTTTGCGTTTGGCGCGGCAATAGCCAAAAGCGCCGCCCTGCCGCTGGTGGGCCTGTTTGTGTACCTGCTGGGCGGGCAATACTTTATTGCTTACAATTACGTAAACCAGTGCCTTGCCATTGCCCTGCTGATGCTGGGCTACGCGTACCTGTTTGAGGGGAAATGGTATGTTTTTACCGCGCTAACGCTGGTGGCAGGGTTTTTGCATAGCGCCGTATGGCTGGGGTTTATATTGCTTCCTTTGTATTATGTCCGCTTGCACCCCTATCTTCTAACGGCCGTGGCGGGCGTAGCACTGGCGTTGCAGGGCCTGCTTCGGCAAGGGGTGCTTGCCTTGCTAACCAACTTCGGCGGGTGGTACGCGCAGTATGTAAACAGCAGCGAAACCTTTGCCTACACGCAAAACTACGCATTGTTATTTATTGTTTCGCTGCTGCCAACATTGGTTTACGGGCTTTTGCTGGCAAAAAGGGCCGGTAAAAACAAGAAATACCGGCTGCTGTACGCTGGTGTTCTTTTGGCGGTAATGCTGCATTTGATATTAGAGCCCATCGTATCGAACACCTACCGAATTGCCTATATTTTTAGCGCTACCGCTGTTTTTTTTATTCCTGAAATACTTTCACTTATCCAAACCCGTAAATATCGTATTGGTGCGGCCGCCGCCATGCTGCTGCCCATAATCGCTTATGCTTTTTACCTTGAGTTTGCAGAGAACTATGGGATGATCATTCCCTACCATAGTGTGTTTGGATAAAGCGTGGCGCGCTTAGAGGATGTAATTTCCCGCACCGCGGGGCAAATGCAGAGGGACAGCATGAAACAAATCACCGCATCATCTGCAATGCAGGCCGGCAAAGGGGTTCCCCCATGGCACAAGCTTGCTTTTTACGGCTGCCTGGTGTTGTTTACCGCGTTTGCAGCTTTTGACGTTTTCCATAATCTTTCGTATGGCGGTGTTATTTACGAATGGGACGAGGCGCGGCATGGGGTAAACGCCTATGAAATGCTGCGCAGTGGGAACTATATGGTAAACACCTATGCTTATAGCCCGGATTACTGGAACAGCAAACCCCCACTGAGCCTGTGGCAGATTGCCCTGGCCTACCGTCTGTTTGGCTACAACACCTTTGCGTTGCGCTTTTTTTCGGCTTTATATCTGCCCATTATTGTGGCAAGCGCCATGTGGGTGCTAAACCGCTATACCGGAACTGTTTGCGCCATTACCACAGGCTTTCTGTTTGCCACCACCGGCACGCGGTTTACCCATTTGTTCACTTCTGGTGACCCGGACGCGCTGTTCTTTTTGATGTGCTATGCGGCCTGCCTGTTTTTATACATTGCTTATAAAGAAAAACCGCCCTTTCTTGTAGGCGCGGGCCTGTGCACCGCCTTTGCCTTTTTAACAAAGGGGTCGCACGTGGTTAGCCTTTTTGTGGTTATTGCCGTTAATTTAGTGATGACGGGCATAAAACGCCGGTTTTCGGGCAAACAATTGGTTGGGTACTTGCTGCTACCCATGGCCGTGCCGGTGCTGCTGTGGGTTGCGCTGCGTTTTTCGTTTGACGGGCTGATGTTTTTTGAAAAGATGCTGGTACAAGACACATTAAACAGGGTAGGGGAGGCCATTGAAGGCCACACCGGCGGACGGCTGTTTTATGTGCGCGAGATGGCCAGGCAGCTGGGTGCCCCCTTGTTTTGGAGCATGGTTGTTCTTAGTCTTCTTGGCCTTATTATCGTTATATTCTACAGAAAAGGGAAAACTGCAGACGGTGTTTTTGTGAGCGTTTTTGGCACCATGGCCGTAACACCGCTCATTCTGTTTTCCCTCTCTGCCACCAAACTTACATGGTATGTATATCCTTGCCTCATCGGTGTTTATTTCGTGGTTGGCTATGCGGCGCAGCAGGCGTTTGCGCTTTGCAGGGATAACAAAAATGTCATCGGCCTAACGGCCTTGGCGGTTTGCTCGCTTGTGCTTTTGGGGGGCGGATTTGTAAAGCCGTATGCGCAAAACATTAATACGGTAACAAGCATTATGACATCCCAGGGCAACCCTTTTTCGCAGATGGATATCACGCCGGAAATCAAGTTGCTGGTGGTAGACGCGCAGGGAAACCCCACCGCCTTGTTGCAAAGCTGGCTGCTGCAAGCCTATTTTTCGGGGTTTGAGGTTATTTTGCATGGCATGGATGCTTACACGTCAGCCGAAGAGATGGCTGTTGTTCTTAGGCATACCGATGACCAGCAACTGAATGCGTTCAAAGCGGCTTATCCTCAACTGGAGCAACTGGCGCTGGGAACGGATTACGCGGGGGTTGGTTATGCGGTGTTTGGGGGTGGTTGAAATTTGTTATGCAAATAGATATAATGTAAAAGCAGTGAAAGCCACCTCTATTCAATTAATATGCTTTCCTACGTTTTTTCGACACCATCTACTCTGCGCGATTTGCTGTAGGCATGCTTTCTCATAGTAACTCAACCATATCCGTATAGAACGTAGCTATCCTAGATTTAAGGAGAGTGCATTGAACCAGGATTATCAGTGTGATATTGGTTATATTATTCTTACATGGAATTCTGAAAAAGATATTGAGGCATGCCTTAATTCCATATTCCAAATCAAAATGTATCGTGCACACATTATTGTTGTGGATAATGGCTCTACCGATCACACAAAAGCGATAATTGATGAAAGCAAACGAAATATGCCATCACATTGCTCCATGGTTTACTTGTGTTTTCAAACGAACATAGGAACCACAAAATCACGCAATGCCGCATTGAAAATGGTGCCCACCGGAATACCTTTTGTTTGTATACTGGACTCCGATACCATTGTAAATGAGTTGGCTATTAGTATATTAATAAACACACTTGAGCAGCATACTGATTATGGGCTTATTGGGCCCAAAATGGTCACAAGTAATGGTTATATTCAAATGTCTGGTCGTAATTTTCCCACCTTACCGACGAAAATAATGAAAGGAATACCTCTTCATAGTATCCAAAGAAGGGCGGAAAAATATGAGATGCCTGCTGTACAGCAGGACGGAAACCTTTACGCTGTGGATTATCTGATGTCTGCTTGCTGGCTTTTCCGTAGCGCGCTGCTTAATGAAGTGGGTTATTTGGACGAAAGCATATTTTACGCACCGGAAGATGCAGAGTATTGTATTCGTGTGTGGGAAAAAGGTTATAAGGTTGCCTTTTGCTCCGAAGCGACTATTGTTCATGAATGGCAGCGTCTGTCTAAGAAAAAACTGTTTAGCAGGCATAATTGGGAGCATATAAAAGGGCTCTTGCATACGTTTAGAAAGCATCGGTTTCTATTCACGGCCAATCAATTACGGCGACGTTTGGGGATAACAATATGACGTTGGAAGTCTTAATATCAACAATGGGCCAGAAGGACTCGCATTTATTGGCAAACATGCATCTTCCCTGTGATGCCATCGTTATAAACCAATGCGGTAAAAATGGAATGTGTACCATCCAGCACAACGGCCATAGGGTATTGTGGATTGACAGCAATGACAAGGGCTTGAGCAAGAGCAGAAACTTGGCCATACAACATGCTACAGCGGATATTTGTTTATTAGCCGATGATGATATTGTTTACAGAAAGGACACTGTGTGTACCGTCTTAGGTGGTTATCAAAAGCATCCGCAGGCGGATTTCATTACATATCAGGTAGAAGGCATAGAACAACCATTTAAGTGCTATTCCCCCAAAGAGGCCCGGCGATTTTGGCTGGCAAGCAACAAATGCTCATCAGTAGAAATTTCGTTTCGCAGAGCCAGGCTGCTAAACAGTGGCATACGTTTTAACGAACAGTTTGGGAGTGGCGCGCAGTATAGCCTAGGGGAAGAAACACTGCTGCTGTGGCAAAGTATATCGGCCGGATTAAAGCTATGGTACGTGCCGCATTGTATCGCACAGCTCCATATTGGGAACTCTACATGGTTTAACGGGTTTACTGACACCTATCTTTATAACAAAGGTGCAAATTTTGCCGCAATGAGCCAATGGATGTCTTCTTTTTTGAATTTGCAATATGTGCTTAGAAAGAGGCACTTATTCAAAGAGTCTTTAAACATTTTTCAAATGCTTAAAGTCGTCCACTCAGGACAACGCTCTTATATCAAAGGTAAGAATGGGGATGGGAATACTGAAAACACATAAGTCTTTTGATGATGCTAGAATCCGGAAGTTCCCTATCCTATTCTGGTTTTTATTGGTGTTTGGGTTCATTTGTGTATTTAATGGACTGGGAAGCGCACCTTTTTTAAGCCAGTTTTCCGTGCGGCCACATCACATTGCAGGGTTGGTTATCTGTGTGTTCTTAATCCTCAAGCCCACTATTACTCTTCCCCCTATAAGTATATTTTTGTTTTGTGGTGTTTCAATCATCACCACGCTAATCAACCTTCAAGCGTGGGGGGTAGACAATCTTATTTTTAGTTATTTATGGGGCGCTGTGGCTGTTTTGGCTGTGATGAATTGCTATAGCCAGTTACCGCGGGAGTTTCGAGAAAAGCTTATGGTGCTTTTGGCAATAGCTGTATGGGCTGTGGTAATTTGCAAATGGATAGCGCAAGCAGATACATATGTTGATTTTTTTCAACACAGGCAAACAGCAAAGCCCCGGATGCTTTACTTTTCTGCCGGTGGCTTAAACCTTGAGGCGACATGGCTGTCCCTCTTGGGTTTGTTTTTGCTAAAGTATCCGCTATTTCAGGGAATCTACCTAGGGACCTCCTTGTTCATTTCTGTAACGTATATGAGCAGAGTAGGGATGGTCGCATGTGTCTGCGTGTTGGTTTGGAGCATGATTCACAGCAAAAGAAAACTTGCACTGGCATTGACCTTTGGTACGTCACTAACAGCAAGTTTCGCGGCTTTTGTATTACTCACATGGTTACTATCAGTTTTGAACAACGCTGTCGGCCTGACACCGGTTACCCAAATATTTGAAGAAACAGGACACAGGATAACTGCGGACGCCCGTGGCATCCGTTCGCGCTTTGACATTTGGGAAGCAAGTTGGGAAGCCTTTAAGCGGCAATGGTGGGGGTATGGGTCCGGAAACGCAATGAAAGCCGTTCAGGCCATCGAGAACATGCAGGCTGTTCCAACTTTATACACAGAAAACAACGTTCACAATCTATACTTGCAGGTACTTCTGGATGGTGGTATCATAGGACTTGCGATTTTCGTGTTCATGTGTGTGCGGCTAGTTGCAAATAACATAAAAAGCCTAGCTAAAAATCCTTATGCCGCTTTTTTACTTCTCTATTGTGCTATTGCACTTCTTCAGTTTAAAGGTGCAGATGCACCAATGGTTTTTGTGCTTGGAATGTATCTAGTACAGGATGAAGGCAACACAAGAAAGCTCATAACATTTAAAAATCCCTTTTCTTCAATTCATGCTATAAAATCTGCATAAAGAATATCAGTCAAGGTAACTGCGAGTCCTGTAACGAACAAGGAGAATGTGTGTGCGAATAGTCTTTGTAGTTCAGCACTTCTACCCGGATGACGATTCTTGTGCAAATCTTGTAAGAAATATGGCCCATGAATTCATTTGCAAGGGTTGCTCTGTTAAGGTCTTGGCAACACGGGGTAGTAGACGCGTCCCAAAACATGAATACCACCAAGGTTATGATATCCACCGTGTTAACGACCCGCATGTTTTTTCGCTACAACAGTGGAAGCGTGAGCCTATTCGAACATTACCGTTTCTTGTGAAAAAGGTTGTGAATAAACTTATTCGCTCAATCTGTGGCAAAGATCAAGACCCGGTTGTTGAGAATCGATTTTATAGAAAACTACTGCGTTTATATAGCGATGAGCCCTTTGATGTCGTTATATCCGTAAGTGCCACGATAATAACGAGCATGGCTGCTTACAAGCTGAAAAAGAAACATCCGGGCGTGTGTTGGTGCTTTTATATGGCAGACCCCTACACCACAAACCGGCTGTTCCCTGAAAAAGAGAAAAAGGCACGTGAACAAATTGAAAACAGACTTATTTCTGCTGCGGATGTGACTATCACCACTCGGTTTGTACTGCGCGAAAAAGAAAACACCCCTGGTTGGCCACGCGATAGAGTATACGCACTGGAGTTCCCGAATATACGCGAATTGAAGCCAGACAGATATACCAAAGCAATACTACAAAAGAAGAGTGAAGACATCCTTATTTTCTTTGCTGGTCGTCTTGAGAAAGCTATACGGCCACCTCAGCGCACCATGGATATGTTCACCTTAATACGGAATCCTCGCATCAAGTTCGTGGTGTTGGGAATAGGGTGCGAGGATGTTTTAGAGAAATATCGTGAAGAAATGCCAGAGCGACTGATTCTTCTTGGACAAAAACCTTTATATGATAGTTTATCCACGTTACTGCTTGCCGATGTGTTGGTTAACATTGGCAATACTGTAGAAAACCAAGTACCCAGCAAAATATTGGATTATTTGAGTACAGGAAAACCAATTATTCATATTCGCCAAACAGAAAACTGCCCTGTAGTGCCGTATCTATCGAGATATCCCAACGCACTTGATATCGCACCGGAGGAGCCATTACAAGATGCCGCCAGCCGGATGGAGCGTTTTATCACTTGCAACGAGAGTGTACCTTCGATTGAATATTCGATGATAAAAGAACTGTATCAAGAGAGCACCGTAGAATATGTTGCCAATAGGATTTATACATTGCTGCAGCTGTGTGTTGGTTCTAATCAAGGAGATTAACACTTTTGTTTAAAAAAATGAGCTACATCCTTACACATCACACCAAAGTTAAGCTATGCTTCTTATTGGTGATGACAATCGGAAACGCCTTTCTTGAACTTGCCGGTGTTGCCACCATTTATCCTGTGCTGGACATTATAATGAACCCGGATATAATCTATCAAAACGAGATATATACATGGTTGATGCACTCATTCAAACTCAGCAACAGCGAACAGTTTTTAATACTGATTTGCACACTGTTAATAATTGTGTATGTAATTAAAAACCTCTACTATCTGTTTTTAATACGTTTTCAGTTTCATGTAATTTACCAGGATGAAGCCAATCTTTCAAAGCGGCTTCACAACATTTACATCGATCAGGACTATTTGTTTCATGTTTCACACAACGCCTCCGAATTAATCACAAATATCAATGTAAGCACGATACATTTTTATTCGACACTATTAGCCCTAATACACATCTTTACGGATGGATGTATGGTATTGGCGCTTGGTGTTTATCTGTTTTTAACCGACCCACTCATTTCCCTGGGAATTGTTATTGTTCTGGGGCTAAGTATGGGTTTGTTTATGTTGTTCTATCGGCGCAAATCCAAGAAGATTGGCGCACAAATGCGGGAAGCCAATTATCAAAATCAAAAAGTAACACTTGAAGCATACAATGGGATTAAAGAGATTAAAGCCTTTCATAGAGAAGATTTTTTCAAAGCAACGTTTTCTTTATGGCGCTCCCGTCTGGCGGAAACAAGAGAAAAGCACTTGTTTTACACCGGAATGCCAAAACCTATCATGGAGTTATGTGGTATCAGTGCGGTATTGGTTTTGCTTATTATACAGATTAGTGTTGGCGTTGACTTACAGTTACTTATTCCATCGTTATCGGTAATGGCATTTGCAGCTATGCGGCTCATGCCGGCAATAAGCCGCATAGTGGGCGATTTGAATAACATTGTGGTTTATAAGCCTGCAATAGATGCCTTATATGAGAATTTTTTGCAAGCAGAAGTATTGGAAAAACAACGTATTACACAAAGCCGAAACTTGCACACAACTCTAGACTTACAGAAAGAAATTGTTGTGCAGGACATCTGGTTTCGTTATCCGCAAGGGGAAACAGATATACTCCAGTCTACCAATTTGGTTATTCGTAAAAGCGAGTTTGTGGCATTGGTTGGTCCATCCGGAGCTGGCAAATCAACATTAGCCGATATTATTCTCGGCATTATTCATCCTCAGCAAGGAAAAATTCTATCTGATGGAGTGGATGTGCGTCTAAATTTGGATCAATGGCACAGAATGGTGGGATACATCCCTCAAAGCATTTATTTAATGGATGATAGCATCCGTGCAAATGTAGCATTCGGCTTCCCACCGGAAAAAACTGACGAGAAGCAGATTTGGGCAGTGTTGGAAAAAGCTCAGCTTGCAGAGTTTGTTAGACAATTACCCGATGGACTGGACACACGCGTGGGCGACAGAGGCGTAATGCTTTCGGGTGGGCAGCGCCAGCGTATCGGAATTGCCAGAGCACTGTATACCGATCCGGATGTTCTGGTTTTAGACGAAGCCACCAGCGCACTGGATATCGAAACAGAAGAAGCTGTAATGAATGCAATTGATAGCTTCAAAGGAGAAAAAACATTGATAGTAATAGCACATCGCTTAACAACGTTGCGAAACTGTGATCGGCTATTTGAGGTGACAGAGCAACAGGTGATAAGCCACAACAAAAGCGGAATGATTGATTACATCGAGAGGGAAAGTCAAAAATGAACCTATTGATCGCACCGCTACGAACAAGGCTTTGCTACAACGCGTGTGGAAAACTTCTGGAATACTACAAACCCCAAAAGACAATTTTTCTATATTGGGATGCGCCTGTAAAAGACCTAGATTACTGTAAGAAGAACCCTGATAGAATCCTATGGGCGCCTCCTTACCCATATATATCTGAGGGCGACTACAGCACCCTTCTTAAAGATGATGAAATAATCCCTGTTGACGCAGCAATTTTGGGAGCATTTAGTCCATACTTGGAAATGGCATTGCAAATAACTGGCCGTATACGTTATGGACAAGTATCCTATCATGAAAGAGTGCAGTGTATTCACTGGCATATTGCCTGTGTGAACGGTGTATTGGAAAAATACAACATAGACCAGTATATATCTTTTGATGTACCACATTTTATTTCCGATTATGTTATTTATGCAATGTGTAGGATTATGGGCATATCAACATCAATTTTGTATTCCGCCCCCATTGCCGGCTACACTTACGCGATTGAGGATCTGAGCGCACACAGTAGGCAAGTTAAAACTATCTATGAAAAACTGGTTTCTGAATATAAAGGCATACCCGAGAGTGCTATCGAACTACCTAAGGATTATCTTACAGTTTACCAAAAATATACACAAGATACTTCAAATTGGACGCCCTATTATATGTCCGAGAAGGTCGCTAAATACAGAGGCAGCCGAAAAAGTCTTATCCATGTACTGTCACGCCCGGAGAATAAGCAACCAATTCTAAGAATACTGAAAAAATACTATACAGTACGTCGACAAATCCACTTAGGGAGAAGATATCGGAATAAATGGAATCGCTTAAGTGAACTTGTTAATCTACAAGAGAAGTATATATATGTTCCGTTGCATCTTCAGCCAGAAGCCACCACTATGCCCAATGCAGGTTATTATGCGAATCAAGAAATGTTGATTAGAATGTTGTCTAAAGCCTTACCCAATGATGTATATATCTATGTAAAAGAAAATCCTAAGCAAACGTCGCATTTTAGGGATGCCGATTACCCGAAACGCTTAAAAGCTATTCCAAAGGTAAAACTGATATCCACCAGTTTTGATACCTATGCACTGTTGGGAAAATGCGTAGCGGTAGCATGTTGCTCTGGTACAGCACTTTGGGAGGGTTTATTTCGAGGTAAGCCAGGATTAATGTTTGGTAGTTTCATTACTCAATACGCACCGGGCATCTACTCTGTGCATACAAACGAACAGTGCCAACATGCCATTGACGACATTTTGAAGCGGGGTTCTGCACACACCATGCGCGACCTAAAGCTTTTTATGTTGGCACTGAGTAAGGTTTGCTTCATGGGCCCCATTCACTCAGAGGACATTTTCCCCTATGAAATTGACGAAGAAAAGCGTTCAAACAATATTTTTAACGCGTTAGTAAGAATGATTGACAGAAAATGATATAATCAGTTTGTAGAATAAGCGAGGTGTGCCATGCAGCATGTTGATTATTTATTTATATATGAAGTAAAGGCACGTGAGATGGAGAGCATCTTATTGTTGCGCTATGAGTTGGAAAAACGCGGATACACCGTTGCGTTTGTAAATAGTTGGTACAGCATCTTTCATGAGCCACCAAAAATTAAAACGAAGGTATTGGTTATTTCTGCTGGATACAATACCGATGTCATCCACTATTTTGCCGGGCTTTCGGCCGGATTTGATGCAATAGTAAACCTGCAATGGGAGCAGATTCTATCTAAGGATAATCAATGTGGCGATAATTCCGTATACCGTATAGGAGGCTTGGCGTTAAAAATCATTCATCTCTGCTGGGGTGAAGAGAACCGCAACTTCTTAGTTAAAGAGTGCAATCTGCCAGATAGCAACGCCTATATCACAGGTTCGGTTGTTTTGGATTTTGTAAGACAAAGCTTTGATGGATACTATTTGCGTAAACACGAATTACTCCCTCAATACGGTATTAATCCAAAGGAATTGTGCGTACTTTTTATTTCTTCATTTACACTAGGTGATTTACCAAGAGAGGAGTATGAAAGAGTTAATGTAGGCAACGATACGGCACTACACATTGAATGTGAGATAGAAACAAAGGGAATTATCTTGGAATGGTTTACAAAAGCCGCCTTCGAAAACCCAACCGTCCAGTTTATCTATCGCCCACACCCGGCAGAAAACCTTGGCGGGGATTTGAAACTTTTAGCAGAAAGGCATAATAATTTTCATGTTATCACCGATTATCCAATCAATCAATGGATTGTAGCGGTTGACAAAATTTACACATGGTACAGTTCCAGTATCGCTCAAATCTATGCCGCGCAAAAAAGCTGCTATATTTTACGCCCTGTCAAATTGCTGCCGCATCTGGATATCCCTAGTTATATGGGTTGTTCCAGTATAGCCACAGAAGAGGGCTTTCTGAATTCGTTGAGCATTTCGGACGAATCTGATTTCCCTGTTAGCTCGGATATATTTAAGGGGATTTATAGCATTCAAGATGAACCATCTTACCTTAGAGTGATCGCTGTTTTGGAAGATGTGTTGTTATGCCAACATAAACAGGACATTGTAATCCATAGCTTCAAAAGGCATTGTTTTTGGCGTAGAGTCAAAAAAAACAAAATAATGCGAGCACTGTACAAAGCTGGGCCGTCACAGCTCTTGATGTTCATTGCAGGGCATACTTCTATCCCGTGGAGATGTCTTGAAAAGCAACGTCAAAAGATTAAACAACGTATGCAAAATCCAGCAGATAAACAAATCCACGAACAGTACCAGCAGCAAAAAGCACAGCTTAATTTTGTGCGCGAGCAAGAAATAGAGGAAGGATTGAAACGCTTAGAAAGAATACTTGGATAAATAATTGTTCTTTTATAACATTGCATCACAAGGATGATAATTATGCATCAAAACGGAATGGGCATAAATCCCCGCACTGCCATACAACAACTTATTGGTGAGCAGGGTTTGCAGCGATGCAAAAATAGTTACCCTTTGGTGGCTTTATGTTGCTATCGTATTTCTACAAAAGGGGCATTACCTGTGCAGCAAGAGGGGCTGTTCACATATGACGGGGTTAATCCAGCTTCTTCTTTTTGGAAGAGAACGTTAAAAACCTTGCTTCGCCTTCCACTGTATGTCCTTGCCCGTGTTGCCTCTGGTAAGCGAGCCAGCAAGCAGGTCACTACGTTGTTATCCGATACATTTCTTCAGAATTCACGCTATCATTCAACCCTGCGAGAAATGTCTGAATTGCATCATTGCTCAAATTTTGTGGCATATCAGAACATCCGGTTATGTCGAAATATTTGGCAAGCGCTTCATAAGGCTCTTGGCAGGGATTTTCCAAATATACATTTCCATTTCCCCCATGCGTTTACGTTCGTTGGTAGGAAACTGCGCAGGGCAATTCTCGAATTACACTCATTCTTGTATATATTGGATAGTGACAATAGAGTTGTGGCGGATGAGCCTGAAAAAGGCTGGGCACTTTTGGATACACTTGAACGCGAGTTTACATTAAGAATGCAGTTTTGGGAAGAAAAACTTAAAAAACATAGTATCAAAAAGTATATCACCATCAACCAGTTTAATGCAAAAGATGTATTGATGATAGTTGTTTGTAAGCATCTGGGCATAAAAACGACCCAATTTGAACATCACGCCTTTCAATTTGGCCGCGTCATAATTGATGATACGAGATTAAACTACACATGGATGTTTGCTGATGAGTACATTTGCTGGAACAAAGCAGAATTAGAATTGCATAGAAAGCATTTTGTTTATGTGAATATGGTAGACGATAAACTGCCCGTAATCGTTATGGGAGGGAATCCAGAACTTACCTATGACCGTGCAATAATGCTGGGAAAGCAAATACCGGTGCGCCGAAGGGCAACGTTTATGGTACCTCATTTTCCGGTAGGGTATTGGGGAAATGATATCACGAAAGACGCCCATACATGGAAAAAACGGGTTTTCACCCAACTGGCTAAGCTTTCTGAAAGGGAGCATATAGAAATCAGGCTTCGGCACAATCCAAGCGAGTATCCGGAGATAAGGGGAGAAGACAGTGAACTGGCTGCAAAACTTGGATTTACTGTAAGTGCGGGAACACAGGAAACGCTAATGGAAGATGTCTTTTCCAGCATTGTCGTTTTTGGACTGTTTACCTCTGTTCTTGGTTTGGCGGAGATACTTGGGCGGACGGTGTACAGGATAGAAGATTTGGATCCGGTATATCAGCATTATGCGTTTGATTCGGATGTTATTGATGTTACCGTAGAGCAGATTGGGGGACTTATGATGCCTGAAAAAACCTATACGCGCCCTATAAAAAAAGAGGACTTTCTAGATTACGATAAGCTTACCAATTGAGTGTCCTCCACTAAGAATTCATGGCCATTAAAGGAAGAGACCGTGGCCAGCCAACAAAAAGGAGTTGCATATTGAAGCTTGCAATACACGGTGGCGAGCCTGTTCGCCAAACTAAAATATACTATGGTCGTCAATATATTGACCAAGCAGACTGTGATGCTGTAAACGCAGTGATGCTGGGCGATTTGATTACCACTGGCCCAAGAGTAAAGGAACTGGAGGGACGTCTGTGTGCGTTGTGTGATGTTAACTACGCATCAGCAGTAGCCAACGGTACTGCCGCGCTACATGCGGCGTGCTATGCTGCCGGTATAGGGCCGGGTGACGAGGTAATTACCACTCCGATGACCTTCGCCGCCAGCGCGAACTGCGTTTTGTATTGCGGTGGAACACCGGTTTTTGCCGATATAGACCCGACGACCTACAACATCTCCCCTGCAGCTATTCGCGAAAAAATTACTTCCAGAACAAAGGCCATCATCGCCGTAGACTTCACCGGCCAAGCCGCCGACCTTGCGCCTATACGCAAGCTTTGCGATGAATACGGATTGGTGCTCATCGAGGATGCGGCACATTCTATCGGAACCAAATACAATGGGATTCCCGTTGGAAGCGTTGCTGACATCACAACCCTTAGCTTTCATCCAGTAAAAACGATCACAGGTGGTGAAGGTGGGGCTGTCCTAACAAATTCGCATACATATTATCGGCGAGTAGATTTATTTCGCACACATTGTATCACGCGGGATGTGGACGATATGCATAATAAAACCGAAGGCTCTTGGTATATGGAGCAATTAGATTTGGGTTACAATTATCGTCTAACCGATTTTCAAGCCGCCCTCATTGTCAGCCAGCTTGATAAGCTGGATAGATTTGCGAAACGTCGCAAGGAAATTGTGCGCCGTTACGATGAGGCTTTTGCTACAGTTCCCGGTATTATTTTGCAAAAAGAGATCCCTCAATCCGATACTGTGCGGCATCTATACATTATTCAGCTTGATCCCGCTGTGTTAAATTGCACCAGGCGCGCCTTCTTTGACGCGATGACAGCCGAAAACGTGGTTCCCATGGTGCATTACATTCCGGTATATTATCACCCTTATTATCAGCGGCTTGGCTACACCAAGGGCCTATGCCCCTATGCAGAAGCCCTCTATGAAAACATTATGAGCATTCCTTTGTACTACTCCCTTACGGATAAAGATGTTGACGATACTATATTAGCAGTAAAAAAAGTGGCCGCGCATTATAAAAAGCAAATGGTAGAATGATCATGATTTTATGCATTGGAACGGCACAATTTGGGATGGCTTACGGAATTCGCAGGCAAGGTAGGCCAGCGTGTGCCGATTGCATTGCCATGTTAGATTATGCAACTCAAAACGGTGTCACTGGTATCGATACCGCTACGGCTTATGGAAATGCCGAAGAAATTGTTGGTACATTTATTAAGCAAAATACCATTTCAAGAGAAAAAATAGAACTCATTTCCAAATTACCCCCCAATCTATTGGATAGGGTAACGCCTAAAGAATATGGCAATGCTATAAAGCGAGCTTTGGTGTCATCTTTGAAGGCGCTTGGTACAGAGTATTTAGATGCATATTTATTACACAATGCCCAGTATGTAAGCAATGATGACGTTTTAGAGGCCTTTGCTAAATGTGAGCAAGAGGGGATGGTTCGAAAGGCCGGTGTTTCTGTATATACCGTGGAAGAAGCCCTGGCGGGTGTGGAGAGCCCCTATGTGAATGTATTACAGCTTCCATACAGCATTTTTGATCGGCGTATGGAGGATGGCGGTATTTTTACCGCCGCACAGAAAGCGAATACCACAGTTGATATTCGCAGCGTGTTTGTACAAGGGCTAATACTCATGCAAGAGCAAGAAATCCCTGCTTTTCTTTCTGACGTAAGGACTGTTTTGCATAGGCTTGACACATTGTGTATGCAACATGGTTATAGCCGCGTTCAAGTGGCGTTACAGTTTGTAAAAAGCATGTCAATGCTTAATCGGCTCGTGCTGGGGGTCGATGGGCTTGAACAACTAAAAGAGTGCATCACTGCTTTTCACCAGTCCATTCCGTTAGACGATATGAAACATATATCAAGCGAGTTTTCACATCTGGACGCCAATATCATAAGCCCGAACTTGTGGCAAAAAGATTGAGGGGGAGGGATTGAGCGTGCGGCTATTAACGTATCTGGAACTACAAAAAACCTACATCATCGCCGAGATGAGCGCGAACCACGCCGGGAAACTGGATAACGCCCTTGCCATTGTGCGCGCGGCGGCCGGGGCCGGGGCCGATTGTCTTAAAATACAAACCTATACCGCCGACACCATGACCATTGACTGTGACAACGACTATTTTAGGATTAAGGGCGGCTTATGGAACGGCTATACCCTTTATGACTTGTATAAGGAAGCCGAAACCCCATGGGAATGGCATGCGGATATCAAAGCCGAATGCGAGCGGGTAGGAATCGATTTTTTGTCCACGCCATTTGATAGCACCGCCGTGGATTTTTTAGAAGCACTGGGTGTGGAATGCTACAAAATTTCTTCGTTTGAACTGGTGGACATTCCGCTGATTGAGTATGCGGCGTCTAAAGGCAAGCCTATGATACTATCCTGCGGGATGGGCAGCCCGGAAGAAATACAGGATGCGGTGGACGCTTGCCGCCGACAGGGCAATGATAACATTGTACTGTTAAAGTGTACCAGCGAATACCCCGCAAACTTTGCCGACATGAATTTGGCCACCCTTACCGACATGAAGGCGCGTTTTGGTGTACCTGTGGGTCTTTCGGACCATTCTATGGGCAGCCTGGCCGCAGTGGTTGGGGTAAGCTTGGGTGCGCAGATAGTAGAAAAGCATTTCTGCCTTTCACGTGAGATTAAGAACCCCGATAGCGCCTTTTCCATGGAGCCTACGGAGTTTGCCAAAATGGTGGAAGCAGTTCGGCAGGCGGAAACCATTAGGGGCTGTGTAAGTTATGCACTGACGAAACAGGAGAAAGCGTCGCTTGTTTTTCGCCGCAGCCTATTTGCTGTGAGGAATATCAAAACAGGGGAAGTTTTCACAAAAGAAAACATGCGTTGCATACGGCCAGGGCACGGGGCGAAACCAAAGTTGTGGCGTCAACTAGAAGGCAAAATGGCCAACGTCGACTATTGTGCCGGTCAACCAATGCATGATGTTGATGAGGAGGAAAAATGCACCGACTAACTTCTTCTAGGATGATATTTGATGAAATAACCCCAGCTGATGCACCGGAACTGGTTGCATGGCGGTCAGATCCTAATGTGATTCGCTATTTGAATGAACCAGTGGAAATCACACTTGAAAGCCACACTAAGTGGTACTACGAGAATTATCTTAATGACCCAACCAGGGTCGATTTCATAATGAAAGACAGGACAACCCAAACAAAAATTGGTACGGCAGGGCTGAAAAACATCGACAATATCTTACACACCTGTGATATCTCCTATATGATAGCTAACGCGGACTATTTGCAAAAGGGATATGGTAAAGAAGCTAATACTGCTTTATGTAAGTGGGCCGCCCACTTGGGCCTTAAATCAATTTTTGCTGTCATCCATACAGATAACGTCGCTTCGAAAATGCTGATACTTAAGATGGGGTTTCAGTATTTATCCACCGAAAATGGGTTTGAGCGGTATTCTCGTTCGCTTCACCAGAGCCCATGATTAAGCAGCATATTCATACCCAAGGTAATGCCATAATCATATCCGGCCATGTGATGCGCTGCCTAAACCATCGTTTAGGCAATGGGGAGGCACAATGAAAACATACACATTGGCAATGATTGGCATGGTTGAGGGGAATGGCCACCCCTATTCTTGGAGTGCCATTTTTAATGGGTATAACAAAGATAAAATGGCGCTTTGCCCGTATCCGGTCATTCCCCAATACCTTAACGCCATTGCACCGGAAAACTTGAAAATCCCCAATGCGAAGGTTACCCACATTTGGACGGACGACCCAAACGACGCGCTTGCGGTTTCGCAGGCATCCATAATCCCCAATATTTTGAAGCGCCCCGAAGATGCCATCGGTGCGGTGGATGCTGTTATCATCTCTACCGATATAGGGCACGAACATTTGCGCCGCGCCCGTCCTTTTATTAACGCAAAAATTCCGATATTTATCGATAAACCCCTCACAGATAATGTTGAAGATTTGAAGTTTTTTTCCTCTCTCATTAATGAAGGTGCGCCAATTATATCATCAAGCTGTATGCGCTATGCCAAAGAGTTTGCGCCATACCATCAACCGATATCGCCCCTTGGGCCGTTGCGATATGTCAGCATCACAACGCCAAAATCTTGGGAGCGATATGGTATCCACGCCATTGAAAGCATCTATCCCATTCTCGGGCCGGGATTCATTTCGCTTCAAAACACTGGCACACGTGAAAAGAATATAGTACATATTCGGCACCAGTGTGGTGCTGATGTTCATGTTATAGCTATCCAGGACTTGTATGCGGGTTTTGGCGTCCTTCAATTATTAGGACCAAAAGACTGCGTTCAGACAAAATTTGCAGACACATTTTCTGCGTTTAAGAAGCAACTTGAAGCATTTGTCTCTTTTTTAGACACAGGAGAAAGACCGTTCCCCTATAAGCAAACAGAGGAAATGATGAAAATACTTATCGCTGGTATAATGAGCCGAGAGCAAAATGCTCGCGAAGTTTATCTGGACGAAGTGATAATATGAGGGGTGATATCGCAGTGGAAAGTCTATTTGATGTTCAACAAAAAACGGTTGTCATTAATGGTGGGCACGGCTTATATGGGGATTGCCTTGTCGATACCTTTGCACATGCCGGTGCGCATGTATATATTACCGGACGCAGTATAGAAAAATTACAAGCCACTGCCATAAGCTACCAAAAGCAGGGGATCGAGGTATACGCGTTTGCGCTAGATTTGGGCAAACCAGAATCTATTAACAGCTTTGTGGAAACAATCGCCCAAAAAGCAATAAACATCGATGTACTAATCAACAATGCGGTGTCGCGTCCTATGAAGTCGATGAGCGCTGATATATCTTTTTTTGATGAGAGCATGCATGTGAACGTCACAGGTGTTTTCCATTTAACGCGCTCAATAGGTAACCGCATGATCTCCCAAAAAAGCGGTTCTATCATCAATATTGCCTCTATGCAAGGCATGGTGGGTCCTGATGCCTCCTTGTATGAAAACTTGGAGATGGATGGGTTTATTCCAGACTACTTTTTTCACAAAGCAGGGATGATTAATCTGACACGATTCCTTGCCTCTTATTACGGGCGATATGGCATCCGATGCAACTGTATCTCTCCGGGAGGTGTATACTCGGAAAATCTCCCAATAGAATTTGTAAACCGCTATCACCAGCGAACCATGCTGGGACGCATGGCTACCCCTGCCGATATTGCCGGGCTATGCATATTTCTCGCATCAAACGCGTCCAGCTATATTACAGGTGTTAACATCCCTGTAGACGGAGGGTACACATCGAAATGAATACTGATGTTTCTATCATTGTGCAGGCACGCATCAGCTCTACCCGACTTCCAGGAAAAGTGATGTATGCGCTTCAAGGTAAAGCCGTGTTAGAGCATATATTAGAGCGGCTGCAACTGGCGCAAGAACCGAAGGAAATTATTTTGGCCACCAGCACTGAGCCAACGGACATACCTATCACGGAATTAGGCCAACGAATGGGAGTCTGTGTTTACTGTGGGAGTTTGAACGATGTTTTGGAGCGCTTCCATTCTGCAGCAAACGAATATAAAACTAGCCACATCATGCGGATTTGTGCTGACAGTCCATTTGTGGACCCACACCTGATTGATGCCGGTATCCGCCAGTACCGGCAGATGGATTATGACTATTTCACCTGCGCAAACGTGCCATTGGGCTGTGGCTATTGGATGGTACCCTTTGCAGCATTGGAAAATGCTTATCAGAATGCAACCGAAATGTTTGACCGCGAACATGTAATGCCTTATGCTGAGCGAACGGCAAAACATAAGGGACAATATGTGTACCCAAAAAACTATAGCAATTATCACTTAACGTTGGACACCCCCGCAGATTGGACGCTAGTTCAAAAAATATATAGCATGCTTTATCCTCAAAATCACGCTTTTACCTTGGAAGACATAATACCGGTTTTACCCTTGTTGTAATAGCACTTATCATGTAATCTTTGGAGCATCCGGTATGTCATTATGTTGTCGCGTCGATGGAAACGCTCAAATCATGTCTGGCCACGTCATGCGCTGCCTTGCTATCGCGAAGGCGGTGCGTACATTAGCAGAAGCCCCTATTTTCATCACTGCCGATCATGAAATGGACGAGCTTATTATCTCGCAGGGATTTGATGTGTGTTGCCTAAACAGCAACTGGGATGACCTAGACTCGGAAGTTGAGCTTCTCACAAATACCCTTTGTACACTTAGAGCGGACACACTGCTGCTGGACAGCTATTATGTAACCCCTGCCTACATGGAATGCTTGCGGGGTGTGGTACGCTTGGCCTACATGGACGATATTAACCGCTTACACTACCCCTGTGATATCCTCATCAATTACAACCACTATGCCCCTCTGCTGGGATATGAGCACTTCTACAAAAGCAGCGAAACTAAGCTGTTGCTGGATTGCCAATACGCGCCCCTGCGGGAAGAGTTTAGTAGTTTACCCGCCTTTTGTTGCGCACAGGTTGTGCGTAAAGTGCTGATAACAACCGGATCAGGCGACCCCTATGACGTGGCTGGTCAGTTGATTGAACGGCTTAAAGCATTGCCTGACACAGCACACTTGGATCTTCATGTTGTTGCAGGAAGTTTCAACCCTCACCTGCCTCGCTTATTGGCACTAGCCGCGAAACTGCCAGACGTCATCATCCATCAAAACGTTTCAGCCATGTCACTGCTCATGCGCAGTTGCGACATTGCTATATCGGCAGGCGGCTCAACTCTATACGAGTTATGTGCCTGCGGCGTGCCTTGTGGTTTTTTTGCTTTTGCGGACAACCAGCTACGCACAAAGGACGCGTTTGCGGATGTTTGTATGCTGTATGCCGGGGATGTGCGCACCGGAGCAGAAAACTGCATAGTGAGGCTTGTACAATGCATACAGCGATATATACATGAACCTGGGTTGCGGCAAAACTACTCAAATAGAATGCAAACACTTGTGGATGGGCAAGGCGCTATGCGACTTGCAAAAGCGCTTGTGGGCGGCATTTCTTCACCCGTCTTAGGGGAAGTACACTGTTAGTATCCTGCAATATAGCAAAGCATAATTTGTCTCGTTTCTGTAAGATATTCTTGTTCAATATAATGCATAACAGGGGGACTATACATGCTTTTCAACTCATTCCATTACCTGATGTTTTTTCCTGTTGTAGTTGCCGTCTTTTATCTGTTCCCTAAAAAAAGCAGAAAAACACCCACTATGCAGTGGATTTGGCTTTTGATATGCAGTTATTACTTTTATATGTCTTGGAACGCGGTATATGCCATCCTAATGGCATTTTCAACACTGGTTACTTATGCAAGCGGGTTATTAATTGGACGGGCAAACCATCTCGAAGATGAACGCACAAAGCTTCGGCTTAAACGGTTATGGGTGGTATTGTGTATTGGCATAAACCTTTCGATTCTGTTTTTCTTCAAGTATTACAACTTTGTGGCAGCGAACTTGAACGGGCTTTTATCTGCCTTGGGCATAGGGGAAGCCGTGCCCGCGCACAGCTACTTGTTGCCTGTCGGTATTTCATTTTACACATTTCAAGCGCTGGGTTATTCCATCGATGTTTACCGGGGAGAAATCCCTGCAGAAAAAAATCTGGGGAAGTATGCGGTGTTTGTCTCTTTCTTCCCGCAACTTGTGGCGGGACCCATTGAACGCTCTAAAAACCTTCTGGGCCAGTTCAACGAAAAACACACGTTCGACTATGACAGGATAAAAAGCGGCTTGGTTCTGATGCTGTGGGGCTATTTCCAAAAAATGGTAATCGCTGATAGGGCCGCTGGCGTAGTAGACATAGTATATAACAATTATACCTCCTCTAACGGTGTGCAGATTATTGTGGCCACAGTACTGTTTGCGGTGCAGATATACTGTGATTTCGCCGGCTATTCCAACATTGCTATAGGCTCTGCGCGGATATTGGGTTTTCGCTTGATGGACAATTTCAAGCAGCCTTATTTTGCGCTTTCGATACAGGATTTTTGGCGACGTTGGCATGTTTCGCTAAGCACCTGGTTTAGAGATTATGTCTATATCCCACTGGGTGGAAACCGCGGTTCAAAGCTGAAAAAATACAGAAATCTCTTTATTACCTTTTTGGTAAGCGGCTTGTGGCACGGCGCCAGCTGGAACTATGCAATATGGGGAGGTCTTCATGGCGCATATCAAATTGTGGGCAGCACCCTGCGCCCGCATAAGGAAAAGTTATTCGCTGGCTGGACAACGCCGATAAAGGCTCGGATATTGAAATGGGTGAAAATAGTTGTCACTTTTGTTTTGGTGGATTTTGCATGGATATTCTTCCGCGCACCGGGTGGATTAGATGCATTAAACATTATTCAAAGAATGGTGGTAACCTTTAATCCTCACGATTTGCTTAAACGTTCTTCTTACCTGATAGGAATAGACCTCTTCAATGCGCTCGTACTTATTATTGCTATTATTGTACTGTTCGCGGTCGATTATTTCTCTCCTCGATATGATTTACAACAGCGCTTGTTTAGCCTTCGCGCAGGGGGACGGTGGGTTGTCTATTACGCTTCGGTTTTGGCCGTTTTGCTCTTTGGCATTATCTTTTCAAGCAGCACGCAGGCGCAATTTATTTATTTTCAGTTTTAAGCATATGCAGTGAGTGGGCAAATTGCCGCTTGCAAGAACATGAGGGTTATAAATGAAACGAAAAACAAAATCTGGAATATTGTTATTCAAACTCTTTTTGCTGGCACTTCCGGTTCTTTTCATATTTTCACCCTCGCTAATATCTGGCGAAACCATTCACGCAAGCCAGATAGCGGTGTGGCAGCAAACTGGAAATCGCCCCATTTTGTACGGTACCGCCTCTACCGAAGGATCGTATTATTACTATAAAATGGAGTCTGCTAATATTATAGAGCCGGAAGTGCTTGTCCTTGGTTCTTCAAGGGCCTTGCAGGTACGACGCATGTTCTTCAACGATGGCATCGATGACTACAATGCGGGCGTTGCGGCAAGTAACCCTGTAGATATGCTGCATTTTTTACAACAACATAACAACAAGCGACTACATACAGTAATTCTTGCATTGGATCAAATTTATCTGCGCAATGCACTTTATAATGTAATAAATGACCCCAAAATATATACAGGCTACACGTTCGATATCGCTACTTCATATATTAATGATATCAGAGTTTTTATCACGCGAATGCTGGCAGAACCCAGCGCGTTCCCAAGGCTTTTCAACAGCTCGTATATCGGATACCTCGCAGTTTTCAGCGAAAGCGGGTTCTTGAAAGATGGTTCTTTTTTTTATGGTAAAGAATCCCGCGATAACCATGAGGGCGAACGTATAAAACAACGGGTAGAAGATACTATTGCAAATTTTAGCTGGGGGAATGGGTTTTTTTCTTCTGGTGAGATAATTGATGAACAGGCGTTGCTCAATCTTCAAACACTGCTGGACTATTGCAAGAATAACGAAATCCATGTAATTGCGTTTTTTCCACCATTTGCGCCTACAGCGTATGATTCAATGATTTCAATGGGAAAGCACAGCTATATCCAACAGGCAGCAACACTTCTTCCCAATATCTTTGATGCCTACGGGTTTGAATTTTATGATTATACAGATGTTACCCCTCTAGGATGCACAGACAATTATTTCATAGATGGTTTTCATGGTAGCGATACTGCGTATCTTCGCATGTTTATTGATATGATTGAAGCTGGATCTCGTCTTGGCGAACTGTGCGATCTGGATTCATTAAAGCAATACGACGCTAACCGTTATTGGGATGGATTGTTGTTGGAAAACCTTGAAGCCTACTGGGCGCGGTATGACAAGCTAAATAATGTCTACTGAACGAACACGATTTTCCGGCGCTAAAAGAAGAATGCACGATAAGGAAGGCAAAAGTGAAGCCAAGCCAAGAAGGCGCAATGAATCTTCCTGAGATTCAGCGCCACAATGCCCAGTGCAATAGCACTGGCGGTGGTTTGTGGCAATTTGGTGGACAGCAACCCCAGGCCGCACTTGCGCTTGGCCAGGCTGATGCGGCGCTCGACCTCCACCCGCTCACAAATATCGGCGTAGTCCTGATTTTTGTCGGGGAGTTCATCCTTTTTCGGCCTGCCCAGGGCCGGCCCGGAAAGCCGGATGTGATGCTCTTTGGCATTATCTTTTCAAGCAGCACGCAGGCGCAATTTATTTATTTTCAGTTTTAAGCATATGCAGTGGGTGGGCAAATTGCCGCTTGCAAGAACATGAGGGTTATAAATGAAACGAAAAACAAAATCTGGAACATTGTTATTCAAACTCTTTTTGCTGGCACTTCCGGTTCTTTTCATATTTTCACCCTCGCTAATATCTGGCGAAACCATTCACGCAAGCCAGATAGCGGACTGGAAATCGCCCTTTACTGTACGGTACCGCCACAAACGAAAGGCAATATCGATATTTCAAAATGGCATCCGCCAAAATTGTAAAACCCGAAGTGCTTATCATGGGTTCATCACGTGCCATGCAAGTACGGCGTTTCTTCTTTAATGATGACATAACCATGTATAATGCAGGGTATGTAACAAGCAACCCCGTGGATATGCTGGATTATTTGAAACTACAGGATAATGAGCAACTGCACACTGTTATCTTAGGACTAGATCAATATTATCTAATAAATGCCTCCTTTAATTTATACAACAATCCCGATGTGTATACAATCGACACTTATGGTGTTGCGGCTACCCCTGTTAGCGATGCGAAATTTTTCTTGTCAAAGATGCTGGCAGAACCACACGCAATACCAAGGCTTTTTGACGACTCTTTTCTTGGATACAACGCGGTGCTGAATGAAACTGGATTTATTAAGGACGGGTCATTCTTCTATGGCAATCTTGGCCGCATCAACCACGATAGCGATGGACCACGGGATATACAGTCATTTATTGAAGCCGGTATTGGTAATTCTAGCTACTGGTTACACGGCGATACAGTGAGTGAACAGGCATTAATTAATCTTCAAGCACTGTTAGAGTATTGCCACGAAAACCAGCTTCATGTTATTGCATTTTTCCCACCATATGCACCTTCAATATATAAAGCAATGAAAGAACTTGGAAATTGGGATTATATTTGGGATGCTGCAGCGTTGCTCCCCAAGGTTTTCGATACCTACGGGTTTGAATTCTATGATTACTCGGACGTAGCCTTTCTGGGCTGTACAGATAAGTTTTTTCTGGATGCTTTTCATGGTAGCGATACTGCGTATCTTCGCATGTTTATTGATATGATTGAAGCTGGATCTCATCTTGGCGAACTGTGCGATCTGGATTCATTAAAGCAATACGACGCTAACCGTTATTGGGATGGATTGTTGTTGGAAAACCTTGAAGCCTACTGGGCGCGACAAGCTAAATAAGGAATGCGTTCTTCCCTCATGTTTCGCTAAACTTCTATTTAGCGAAATAGTGTCACTCAAACAGCCCGTCCTCTGTCTTTGCAAGCATTGCCTTTTGCTATCACAAAAGGTGGCCGCTAAACGCGCCCTTCCCGCGCCGCGTTCACGTGCCCGCGAACGCTCTCGGCTCGCACGCTCCCGTTGGTCTCTACTCGCCGGGCGCGGGAAAATCTGTTTTGCCCGTAACCCGCGTGTGCGGCTGGCTTTTATAGCAAAGCCAGATTTTGCGCTAAACGCGCCCTACTATCTTCCCAAACACATCTAAATATATCAGCACACTGCACACCGGCAGCGCGGCTCCGGCTTCGGCCGCCGGCAATCCGGCCAAAACAAAAGCGCCCGGCCGGGAAAACGCGGAGTCGTTTCTTGGCGATTTAAAGGGCGTTGTTGAGCTAGCTATAGGTAAGGTAATTATCCCTCTCCTACCCTTGCATATATTTGGTATATTTCTGAATATGAGCACATCAGGGTCGGCGTTCGGTATTATTGCAACCTTTGGCAAGGTTATCGGTGTGATATTTGTTCTGCATATATTGCTACTGCTAATTCAGTACTTTACGGCAGGAGCCATAGTAAAGAAAAATCCGTTTAAGCTGCTGGGCACTATGCTTCCGGCTTATGCCACAGCCCTTGGAACATCATCGTCTGCAGCAACCATTCCGGTTACGCTTAGGCAGGCTATAAAGAATGGTGTTAATGAAGACGTTGCCAACTTCTGCGTTCCGCTTTGTGCTACCATACACCTTGCAGGCAGTACACTAAAGATTACCGCTATGGCTTTAGCCGTATGTATGATAAACGGATACCCACATGATATACTAACGTTTGCAGGATTTATCTTAATGCTTGGCGTAGTTATGGTAGCTGCACCCGGAGTACCCGGTGGAGCAATTATGGCGGCCATTGCCCCCATGCAATCGCTGCTTGGCTTTGGCGAAGCTGATGTTGCCCTAATGATTGCCGTTTATGTAGCTATCGATAGCTTTGGTACGGCCTGCAACGTTACAGGAGATGGTGCTATTGCGCTAGTTGTCAATAAGATATATAAAAAACCGAAAGCGATAGCTTAGCTTCTTATAAATTTTAAAAGATATGAATAACGCTTGCTGCCCCTCGTTAGA